>Ga0209367_1012231_pt1 | contig 11259 bp, 6 predicted proteins | sample WorMetLIZISLAND2_FD_187412 | JGI IMG/M metagenome (GOLD analysis project Ga0209367, IMG submission 187412) | Marine gutless worms symbiont microbial communities from Max Planck institute for Marine Microbiology, Germany - Olavius geniculatus... ... | reverse complement strand
TTTTCGTCCAAGTCTTGTGATGGCTCTGCTTGTCCGAGATGCCGTTCAAGTGCTACTCTGTACGCATTACTAATTCCTTCATCACTGAGTCTAGCAATGTCCCTTCGCTTTCTGAATTGTGCTTTGCCCTATACTGCTGGCCTAATTTGAGCACCGACGTCTGCGGAGAGAATAATATTTTCCGTTCCTCTGCCTTGTTCGCTCAGTATTAAACGCAGCCAAACTCGTACATTATAAATAATATTTCTACAACATTAGAACTATTATTTAATGTGTAAGTTTTTGACGAATGCAAAATGAAAGAGCTGACTGGGACATCGATAGAGAAGTCGAGTTTGCACGATATCTCCTACACTGAGCGCTCGACGTTGTCCAATGTCCAGTTCTGACTGCCGCACGACGATAGTATCCATGCCGTTCTTGCTGAACGTGTTCTGCACGCACAAACGAACTGCAAACAGCAAAAATATGTCGTTCCACACCACCTTGAACGTTTTAACCAGACACACTAGACTTACGCGTAATGCTCATACCGTTTGCCAGGCAGATTAAACAATTTAGGCTACTACGCGCACGCTGATGCCGTATTTAAATTATGCATTCGTCGTACTAAAGACGGTTAGCATCAAAGACAGAAAACTCGAAACAGCATAAATGCGATTTCTGTCTTGTTCTGGGTTGTGGTAAAAGATATGATATGTAGCAAGATCAGTACTGGAACAAGAAAGCTTAAACCTACCGGTTATATGACAGTACGTTTTTATGTTGTATGTGCGAAAGCTACAGACCTGTTTGTAATGCATGATGGACTGCAGATCGTACGGCTGACCGAGCGAGTTGATTTCGTGTGACGATTTCTTGGCGAAGTTCTCCAGCCGACCACGCAGCACGTTCTGCCGCTGTATCTCAATGTATTTGTCACGATCAGGTCTGCACGCCACAGACCGTTTTTGTCTAAATCAAACGGTTTGATTTAATTGTCACTAAGCTGTTCTTTAAGTCCGACCTGTGAGCAATACAGTAAACGTTGAGGTCAAGACGAGAAAGACAGTCACATCATCTGCAGAGAAAAAGACAGAAATTGGCAGATTTGTTTTTTTCTCAACGGTTGGCGGAAACTGTGGGCTTATCTCGGGTACAGCAACATTAAAACCGAGCAGCTGACTGGACTATAGAAAATAGAGCAGCGGTGCAGTAAACTGGTCGTGAATCGTGATAGCGCAGCCGTATTATAGTGACGTATGGTGACGTACCGGCTGTGCTCGTGCCAGAATCCGACGACGTGACCAAGCTCGTGCACGATAACGCCGTACGTAGCACAGTGAGCACTTAGCGTCACTTCCTGCCAGCCGCCGCCCATACGACCCACGAACGAACAACAACTGCATAGTTACGCACACTGCATAGCACTCTGCATCAAGCATTGAGACAAGCCCAAATCACAATTTCTTCGACTTGGCGTAGATCTGTTGCACTGTGCACAGGACGCCATACTGCAAACTGCATAGCAAATCCGCAACGTCTTCGCGACAAGTCAAGGTGCTCACTGACACAGAACATGCAGTAGCCAATACGTAATGAATAGGTTAGGCCTATAGTTTACCAGCAATAACACTGAAATTTTCGTACGTAAATATTTTGAATTATCGTCGTTTTTACGTTGACGGTTTAACGTAGACAACAGAGTTTTAAATAAAAATGCGTTTATAAATGTTTAGTATAAATGTGCTGGTAATCGTAGCACAGTCGTACACTATCGTGTCGCGATTGGCGTTTATATGCTAGATCGCATTCTGTTAACATTCAGTTACAATATGTTAACAGGCCAGGGTTTGCATGCACTACAGTGTATATTGCACTGCTGGGGTGATTAAGCGAGTACGCAGTACGTACGGGCCTACCACTCCAAACACTGCGGTATCGTACATAAATCACGCTTAAATCTACACCGCCGATTGCTTTATGACGCACGATTGCAGCTGAAACTTACCAAAACAGTAGGCCCCGCCCACTACCAGTGCAAATTGAGTGTGGTTCAACATGTACGTGCAGACCACTCGCTTACCCGCAGCGCCCGTCGTTGAATACGATAAAATCCGGCTGAGTTGTTCTGTTGACAAATCGAATACACGTCTGAGTTTCCCAATGACTCATTGCAGCTTCAATGTTACGAACCACCTCGTCTGTACAAACACAATTAAATCCTATTACGTTTGTTGCATGGCATTTAAATATAACTAAATGTATTTTTTAATTTTAATAAAAAAATTCCTTCTCTTCAAATGTACCGTACTTTAGTGCAGACTGTGCAGTGTGTACACTTAGTATTTTAAATAAATAGGCCTAAATACATTTCAAAAATGACAATGAATACAATGTATTAGTTAGAATGTTAGTTTAACTGGCAAAAATGCAAATCGGCTCATAATGTACAGCTGTTATGCTCCACGGCCAAAGTATGGATCAGTGGCGTCGTGTTAGAGAAAGGGCGGGTAGGGGAAAAAGCTGGGGCAATCCCCTAAATTTTAGCTTGTGTGAAAATTTTTTGTTTCAAAAATGCAAAATGTAGGGCTAAAATCCCTTATGTTTAAGGTTATACGCAAACAGAATTATCGCAATTATATGTACAACGGAACCTGACCGGTGACGTTGCCTATGGCGTAAGGTATCGTTGCGTTCGGCCACAGTTTCCTCGCCAGCGCCGTCGCAGCTCGCTTCTGTCGACCACCACGAATCTGCAGCCCAGCAGCCGTGGACTAATAAGCTTATACTGTATATCAACTTTTATTCACCAAAATAAATCGAGCCTTTGTACAATTATGTCGTCTGTCTGTCTGTAACACATGAATTTTGGCTAAACGGTACGGTTCAGAAATCGGCAATGGTACAGCAGGACCATTGCCGATTCCTGGCGACTTTCTGTATGCTGCCTATAGTAACCATGTTTCTATCTGCAGCGGTTTGGCCTCAATTTTAAATGCAAAGTGGCTGCCTGCAACCATCACCCACGTGCACCGAATTGCAGTATTGCATCCCAGCGTTCAGTGTAGAGTTCGATATAACAGCGTCGCCATAGCGTGCACTGTAGTCACGCTGGGAAATCGTTTTTTTCCGCGTCCGAAAGTCGGACGCTGACCTTCGGATATTTACTTTTATTTGTATTTTAATATGTAATAAACACTCACGACAAACGCGCGAGAACAATAACATAGAAAAACAGTGAAAGAAAAACTACAGACATTACTAAGGGAGACAAAAGAAACACAGAAAATACATGATAAACAGACTACAAATGAACAAACTAATAACAGTTGCTAAATAAAATTATATTGATAAATCTCTGTTAGTGCAGTTCAGATGTTACATAGGCCAGGCGTTATAGACGGTACGAGCGGCCCACTTTAGCGAAAGCTGGGCTTTTGTACTAAATAAGTAAAACATGCGGCTATCGAAGGCAATATTTTGCAATCTCCAGATACCAGGGATTGCCAGGTCGGGTTAACAGCTAGTAGCCTATGTTGTGCTAAACTAAAAATTACGCGCAAACTATGTAGTAGAACGCGGGCGAGCTTAATACACGTACGTCGTTTGATAATGATGATATGTTCACTGGTAGGAAGCCGTCGGCGACGATCTCAGGATACCAGTTGCCAAGTCCTTGAGTGCTGCCCGACTCAACGCGATCTACCATGCAATACGGCATCGTAGTAGTCGGGGAGCTGACAGGGGTTACCATGCACCCCTTCTCACTCCATAGCAACCATTGCTAAGTGATAAATACACCGTTAAATTCCTTGTAATTCGTGACCTATGAACAGTTTATTATAGTCATAATATTCGACACATTCAGACACTTATCTTCGTTATAGACACACTAAGCTTGTTGCTAATGGTTTTCAGTTGTCATAACAACAAAAGACTGGTAAGCACCCTGTATCCTAAATTTTTTTTCTGTTAACATAATTTTTTTTAAAGTTTAGCTTTTAGAGTACAATAAAATATGCATGTGGTTTAATCCCAGAGGGGGTGCATGGTAACCCTTGTCAGCTCCCCGACTATAGCACACATGATCTCGTTCTCGCAAACTCAGAGCCACAACTGCACATAGGCCTAGGTGTGATCACTTGACAAGAAACAGAGGCTGAAAATTATGCGTCTGTGTACAGGGTGGGCCAAAAAACCGGACCTGTTTGAGCGTTGATAACTCAGCGATGGTTAGTGGTAGAAAAACCTGTAATACGTCAAAAGTTTCAGAATGCTGCAAAAAATAAACGACAAATTTGCATAGTGAAGCATTTAAATATTCTTTGCCTAATTTGCATAAATATTCATTACCCCGAAATTCTGCCAAATTTGACTGTAACACATGGATTTAACATGGACATTTGAGCTTTTATAACTTAGCGATGTTTATTGATGGAAAGACACGTAATATGCCAAAAGTTTCAAAATTGTGTACAGAAAAAGTGTACAACTTGCATGTCTCAGCATTTAAAAATTCTAGGCCTGATTTACACAAATCTACCCCACCCCTAATATCATGCTAAATTGGCAGTAACGCATAAATTTAAGTTGATTTTCATTCAGCATACAGTGAAATATCAACAATCATTAACACATACATTGAGTTTAGATGAAATTCGACATAGGCAGTTGCCCAGCTTTTGCATTCATAACCGTTATCAGTTCTTTTAGACAGCTGATCGATCTCTGAAGTCATTGTGTTCAGGATCAGCTGAGCCCAGCATTCTATTAGCGCACACGTTTTAGCTGGTCAGTTACTGAAATTTTGTGGCCATGCTATTTGTTGCAATGCCCCACACTGAATAATTCACAGAATTTAAATCTGGACTTTTTGGCAATGAGTTTTTGAGTTCAATGAACTCGGGCACATGGGAGTGCAGGCAAATGCCTAATTTCAAAGGTAATGAAGATTTATGCAAATTAGGCAAAGAATATTTAAATGATTTGATATGCAAGTTCGGCCCTTTTTGTCTACAACATTCTAAAACTTTTGACATATACACGTCTTTCTACGGATAACCATCGCTGAGTTATCAACGCTCAAACAGGTCCGGTTTTTTTTGGCCCACCCTGTATTATAGTGATAATAATGATGATAGTATTGTAATGTAGCGTACGTATGTATACCGCGACTGTGAGTAGATGATGAATCAGTTGATATTTCAGACTGCACCGCATACAAGACCAAGAGAACGGTACGCACGTCCAATGAGATGCAATGACGTAGCATCCGAGCTGCGGCGTACATTGCTACATGTTGACTTCATCGCTAATCTGTCCGTGTCTGTGAAAATGATCAGATGTGTTGACGCAGCTATGTAATAATGACGGGCATAAACACTCACGCGCCGGATGACGACGTTTCCTGTTTAATCGGATTTAGACCTATCGCCGTAGGTGAGCTGAACACTATCGGTCGATTTTCTCTGTGCTTTAGCATACGTGGTTATACGTATGGCGACGTACGTGTAGGCCTAACTGCTTGCCTAGCGTGATTCCATAAAATTCACTATCAACGGTACCAAGAGCAGCCAGTCGTCAACGGTCAACATGCATAGAACTAAAAAAAATACTCCGGACCAACTCGTACAAAAAAAACTCTCTGACGTGTCATATTCAAGTATCGATTCTGTTGACATACAGTCAGCGATTGGAATTGTCTTTCTGACGACACTGTCTATAAGCTTACACATCATTCCCCAAGCAATTAAGTGATTCAAAAAAGCCCACTTATCGCTAGGGTGGGCAGATATAATACCGCTTATATCTGAAGGCCAGCGTTTGACTTCCGATCGTGAAAAGGTAGTGATTTATCATAATACGCTACGTCAACGCTGCTATAGGTCTATAGAACGCTATTAACAACACCAGGATACGATACGTGGATTCGGCGCAACGTTGGTGACTGATGGCTGCAGGCAGCAACTTTGCATTCAAAATTGCGGCCAAACCGCTAGCTGCAGGTAGAGACATGGTTATTTTAGTGACAGCCTATAGTGTTGAACCCGGAGTTTGCACCTATTTTAGTTAATTTGCTGTAAATTTTGTTTTCAATCGTCTACCGGCGGTTGATTGTCACCTACCGACGGTTGATTGTCGTCAACCGATCGGTTGTCAACCGATTCGGTAGGTCGTCGTCAACCGTGCCAACCCACGGTTGACGGCCAGTATATAAGACTGTCGTAGTTACGGCCTAGGGTTAGTCCGTCATGGGTTAGTTTGTCGTTAGTCCGTTGTTGGTTAGATTGTGGTTAGTTAGTCTGTGATGAGTCATGGGTTGGACAGTGATTAGACTGTTATGAGTCCTGCGATTATTTACTTTGATTGTCATCAGTAGGCCTAATTAGAGACAATGTGAAGTTGAGATTTGGCACCGATGCTGAACGTTGATTGAACGAACATAATGTTACTGTTGATACGTTGATTGAAAAGAAAAATGGCTGTCGTCAAAGAACGTTTTGCTGATTGTAAAATCGGTCGCCCAAATAACCGATCGACCGCTAACACCACCAAGGCTATCAACCATAGTGGCCGCCCACGTCGCCTTACCACGACTGTGATAACTTCGTCGTCGCCGCCGTTACAGAGGCCGTCCATAACAACAGAAACTCGTCATCACCCTATCCAACAATAGGCTTACTATCGCCGACCCCATACGACGTACGGTTTTGCCACGCCCACAATACGTGCGTTACAGATGACGACAGACTGCAGAGAGACAACAGACGACACATGGTACCCAAAACTCGACCTAACACTCTTTGTATTGGAGGTACTCGGTGTACTGATATTAGTGCAAAAGAGCCACAGTATTTTCATGAAGAGTCAGACTCAAAGACACTGATGTAGGCCTCTTCTGTTTTATCAGCAGTGTCGACCGCTAGCGCTCTAGGCCTATATGTCGTGGACGTTTTTAAACTATCTATATGCTTTCAGCACTGTGGAATGCAAATAGTGACCACTGGTTAGAAGCCTTCAACTCGTTGAAGTTTGAGTTTATTTGACCATACTCAAGTGAAAGAAAAATTAGGCTTTATGTGTAACTGTAAAGACATTAAGTACAGATACGGTACTTGCAATTTTTCTGATAGGTCCCTCTCTAACATCTAAGTTTCGTATTTAATTCCGTTTTAGATTCAGTCATTTTTACTATTTCCTATTGTTTGTTTACAGTTTACTGTCAATATTCAGTATTTTTCATTGTAATTATTATTACTCACTGTTTTTACCTTTTTATGCTTTATTTTTAACGGTATCGTTGTTTATTTTTTAAGTTTCTGCTTCGTCATATTTATCTTAACCACTGCAACAGTTGGCGGATTACGAGTCGAGACTGAATGGCTAATATGTTGATGCACAGGAAATAACTCGCCACGACGGTGTAGCCTAGATAATGTAGATACTGCCTGTGTTGTGTACTTTTATTTCTCTTTCACGAATGACAACATATCCTTGAGCATTGCGGGAATTAATGTCAGCAGAAAGACCTGTGTAAACTTTAGTAGAAGAGCTGATCATCTAGTATTAATTGTATATTTTGCTTCATCCTATCTCTCACTGCTGTGTCTGCAGCGTTATAACCACCAATAATCTCACTCCAGTCAAGCATGACAATTAAAATGCATTTCATATCTGTTTGTTGCACACACATTCCATGCAGAATACACCATTGATCACAAAAACCACGTTTCGTTATGGTCAGAGTTTAGTACATCAGCATAATACACTCTAAGCCATGGTGAAGCATAGGTATTTATAGAACAGTTTGAAAGTTTGCTGGTGCTGTGTGTTCATTTTGCAGGATATGTTGCATAAAAAGCTAACATGGCAAACTCTTCGTGTATTTCCTGCAGCTGTCAAATGTCTTAGCACTCAGGACAATGCTGGGTTAAAAATGTCATCACATTCAACTGGTGCTTCATTAACAGTCAACAGTGTACATGTTCCTGTGAATGGAAGCTTTGCTAGGGTCGGCTATGCTGATCTTGGTTGTTCTCAGGGTGCGGTGTGCTTAGCACTGCATGGTTCTCCAGGAGACATTCATCATATGACACATCTTGCTCCTGCACTCACTGCAGCTGGCTTTCGTCTGGTGATACCCGAATTTCCAGGTAGGATTCTTGATGAAAATAAATACTGGGAGAAAAAGTAGAATGATGGGACTGTTAGGTGGTGAGCTAGTTAACATTGTTTAACATTTACTTTCGTTGATCTTGATTTAGTGATTGTGAGAGGTGGCGAGATGGACAGACAGTAGACACAATTGTTGTAATGTTTATTCATGTTGTGCATTGACACTACAGGGTGGGCCAAAAAACGTGGCACTTTACTTTTGTGCATATCTTCACCAATTATTGATCGATTTTCACAATTCTTTCACTGGCACACTGTGCAGACAATATGCAATAACGTGATTACATATCCTGCCACACCATAAATGCGTCTCTACACTACTTTGTGAAATATCAATAAAATGTGCATACATATTGATAATAGCAAACAAACATTTTGGTAAAATTGAAAAAAAATTCAGACCGACATTCCAATGAATGGTCTGTATGACACTAAACTTTGTGGGTCTAACACAGTCTAGTGTCATACAGATCATCCATCAGAATGTTGGTTTGAAGTGTTTTTTCGTTTATTTAAATATTTGTTATTATCGTTAGTTTTTGCTTACATTTATATCTCACAAGGTAGTGTAGAAATGCATTTACCGTGTGGTGGGATATATAATAATGACGTTATTGCAAATTGTCTCCAGAGTGCACCAGTGAAAGAATTTTGAAAATTGGTCAATAATCAGCAAAGATATTGACAAAAGTAAAGTGTCACGTTTTTATGGCCCACAGTGTAGAATATGTTGTTGTTTGATGCTGTTTTGCAGGTTATGGTAATACTGAGGTGGAGGATGAAAATGCTTTCGATCAGACTAATGAGGCCAGAATTGAGCTTGTGCTAAACTTTCTGTCTGCCATTAAAGTTAGCAGGTATTCCATATTTACATACATGCAGACAGGGTGGTGCATAAAAAGTGGAAGATATACCATGGTGTTTCATAAAAAAGACCCCTTTTTGTTTTTTTTTCATAATTCACTCAAATGATGAGCAATTTATGTGAAATTTTTACCAGTTGTAGCTGAATAAATACTAATTTGAAATGTTTTAACAAAACATGGCAGTTGATTAAAAATCATTAATAATAATTTAAATATCATTAATAATATTTTAAAAATCTGGTTTGTTGGTGTCAAATATTTGAAGTTTACAGTTGCAGCCACAAAAACGCGCAAAGCGATCGAATTTGCGTGTCTGTGGGGATAGTTGGTCTTTCACATGTTCGAGCAAAACAGTGCACTATCGCACTGAGCTTGCAAGATGTTGAGTTTTTGGATCACAAGATGCTCGATTTCATGTTTCCATGTTGCTCAGTGCTGACATGATAAGCATTTCTCATTAGCGAACCAGATTAAGTTCACCATCAAAGCAGGGTAGCAACTGACAGCACCAATTGAGACTAGCAAGTTTGTATCTGTGACACATTATGACGTCAGCGTTACATCACGACTAGCAAAGAATATTTAATCAACTGTCATATTTTGTTCAAATATTTCAAATTAGTATTTCTTCATCTACAACTGGTAGCTCATAATTTGAGTAAATTATGAAAAAAACAAAAAGGGGTCTTTTTATGAAACACCATGTATACAATTTCTGGTTTTAGTCAACCTTTATTAACACACACTAGTGGTACTTATAAACGTAAAGTTTTAAACTGTAAACTTTCAGTTTTTGGTCATTTTTGGACATTTGATACATCAGTCTTATTGTTTACTGTACGTATATAATTGCATTGTGTTTAAATGTGAAGTGTGGCAGCTGTTGTTGGCCACAGCTTGGGATCAGTGACAGCATTACATTTAGCAGCAAATACTGATCTCTGTCAGTCACTAGTCTTTGTCAACGGTCTTGGAATGAAACCACATAGGTTGGTATTGTCAGCATTAGATCCATGTCAGTAACTATATGTGCTGAGCCATTGTTTCAAGAAGTGTAGGATTACGAGTTACAAGAAGTTATTTTGATTGTGAACATGTGCATATGTATACATGTAGTTAAGGAACTTACTGTCCTAAGATGGCTTTCCTTTTACTAGCTGTTACTATGGTACTGAATACTGATAATGATGTTAATTTTTTTTAATAATATGGATTGTGCAAAATACTTTTGGACATGTTTGTGGCGCTGTCATCATGGCACAGTTGTAGTCAGAGTGTAGCTGGTTTATGGGATATATAGAGCACTTAGTATTTTATCATATTTTAGTGTAACTTATCATACTGGACTTTACATAGTGTACTGCATATTTCAATGTGATGTAATCTAGCAGTATTCTCACTGTTGAAATAAAACATAAATTTCTGACTGGCTGCTGACCCATGAAAGCACAAACCAAGCCAACTGATTAGGCCTGTGGGCTGCCATTGTTTTTACCTATTGATATTCTTATCGTTAAATGTATTTTGCCCACAAACTGATATTTATTTTACCATGCCACAGAGAGTAATCCATAGCTAAATGAGGATATATTGTATAAGTATTTGACTTTTGTGCTACAATGTTTTTTCTTCTCCATCATGTGTTTTATAATTATTGTTTACTGTACAGAGCTCTACGGCCACCTTGGTTGGTTCATGCATATGCGTGGTTATTAGCAAACAGTATCACCGGACCATTGGCTACTTATTTACTTGGCTATGCTTTTAATTTTCGAGGTCAGAATTATGTTTCTTAGAAAACATTTTTGTTGAATTATGTTCAAGACACTTTGTTCATTTTGCTGACTTGTTTATTTCTAGATGACATAATATTGGTATTACTGTCCCTTGTCTATCTACGCGTAACTATGTTTTTTTGCTGCTGATGACTGTTATGCAGTCAGAATTTTGCTGCTAGCAAAGAGATAAATGTCATAACAATTTTTAACACAATATGACAAAAATCTCAGTACACTCCAATACAAAATTCAGGTTTTGCTCATTTGTATGTCCAAGTTCCAATGCGGGGCAGGGCAGCTGTGCCGCCCCGTAGGCTTAGGCCATCATGTGGGCCCATCAGCCATCCCCAGGAAGTTCCCAGCAATTATACTGGGTACTGAAAGTTATGGCGGGAATAGCAAAGAGCACAACTACTCCCGACCACAAGACTACTCTCTATACTATAGGGTTTACCAAA
>Ga0209367_1012230_pt1 | contig 11259 bp, 6 predicted proteins | sample WorMetLIZISLAND2_FD_187412 | JGI IMG/M metagenome (GOLD analysis project Ga0209367, IMG submission 187412) | Marine gutless worms symbiont microbial communities from Max Planck institute for Marine Microbiology, Germany - Olavius geniculatus... ... | reverse complement strand
CCACCATTCGATGACATATAGTCTCATTAATAAGTGTGCCAAAAATTATTATAATCGGACATTCATTGTTCCAGTTATTGCAAAAAATGTAGTCACATGCTTTTTTTGAGACACAGTGTAGTTTTTAGATCACATGGTAGGTATGATAATACACGCATCAGTAAGTTGTAGAATAGAGACAGCTCTATAACTATCACAGGTCACTGGCAAACAACTGTGGAGAAGGTTAACATCTTAGAACATAACAATAAGAGGATAAAATATGTAAATACATACCAGAACAATAAAGAAATATTCTGCTGTTTAATGAGGCCTTCAAAATATTTACGAAAATTCACTCATTACTTTTTTAGGTAATGCTAGCCACCTAACAAACTACAACAGAAATGTAACCTCAAAAAGACTTCAATAAATCAAATAGTTCAACGTTAACTGACGTATTAGAAAAGTTTGTGTTCATATTTATCCATTAACATGTTTAACGGCAGCATTCAGCAGTTGCAAAGCTTGAGCCGCTCTGTGTCTGCATTCGGCGTCCGCATCATGTCGAAACACGTTCTGTAGCCAGTCACCAAGGTCGCTGAACTCGGCTGGATCGTCCAGTACTGCTGTGCTGGGCAGAGCCGTCAGGCTGGCACAGACTGCATATAGATTGGCACGACGCACACCAGCTTCAACATGATGACGGGAACATCTCAGAAACTCCAATAGCGCCGACAACATTCGGCCAATACTGGGTGTTCCGGTCGCTGCCAGAATCACTGTGCCAATGGTATAGATCAGACGCTCGAAGACCATATGGTCTCTGCCTAGAAGGTCGATGCATGGGTCCAAGCGGTGATCGAAGTGCTGCAGCAGAGGGTAGAAAAATGAGCCAGCAACAGCAGCAAACCGGTTAGCAGCAGATGCCAAAGCAGGCTTTTGTTGGCCCTTCCCAAAACGACGCGTCTTTGCCTCTATGCGCTGTTGCACAACCTCCGACCAATGAACGTGCTCTGCTGTGCTTTCAGTCACTGGCACAAGACTGAAGTTTTCGGCAGTTGCTGTTGACGAACTTGGTACTGTTTTTGGTGGCTCAGCAAGCTCAGTGGCCGCAGCAGCCAATACATCCAGTATATCCATGCGTTGACGAATGTTGTAGTTTCGGCCATAGAACTCAGCACCGAGATATTCGGCAACCAAAGCAGGGATTGTAACAGACAGTGAGACCATTGCACGGAAACGCATGACCGAGAAGCTGACCAGTGCAAACCGATCGTCAAGATGAAGCAGTATTCGGCATAATTCAACACCAACTTCTTGCACAGTACTCAAATTTCCATGTCTCACGAAGGACTCGACATGTATTAGGCTCTGCTCAACGGATTCTGGATCATCCTGCTTTATTAGACCATCAATGCACTGAGCTAGGTAAATTGGCTTTTTAGCATTTTCTGGTTCACTTGCAAATGCAGCATAAGGTTTCAGCTCATCGCCTGCTTCATCATCACTGTCCATATCTTCCTTAGACCTACTTGCATGTGTTTCTTCTGGTTTTTTCTTCTCTCCTTGTAGTGACAGTTTGTCGAATGTTTTGGTAACAACTTTGCTTTGATCACCCAATGTTTTTGCTGTATCACTGATGCTCGTGTTGACTTCACTGCCAGGTAAGTTACAGAGTTCAAGAATGCTATTTACAATTTCATTCTTTTCAACATTGAAGCGCAAGGGTTCACTTTCACTTTCTTTGTGAACTGCATCAGACAGTTTCTCTGCAACAACAGAGCCAATCTGTCGAACAGTTGCGACTGATGATCCAATATAACTTGGCACGCCATCAAGCATACACTGCAGGATATCTTCGCGACTTTCAGAAATCGCTTGTGGAGATGCATATGCAATAAATGCAACAACGGCTTTACTCAAGTACACACTCTGTTCCAAAGGTCGATGACGCAGTGAACTTCCATCAGCCCATGTAGCAAGGAGTGAACGAAACGTTGACACAAACAAGAGAGACAAGTCAGTGTTGTTTGCAAGGTAACCAATAATATTTCTGAGAACACAGACTGCAGTGGGACCATCAAAGCAGCGCACCAGCAGCAACTTATGTGACAGAAGATATGCCATTTTTGAAGATGTTTGCGGTATGCTACCAAGAAGTGCACCAAGCATACTCGGTGACGAAACCATGACAACTAACTGTAGAACAACTGACTCCAGGCATCGGTCTGGAATTCCAGCAAAAAACTGCTGAACAATTCGGCGCCACAAAAAATCATTAGTACACAAATGCTGCAATTCTGAAAGTAGACTTCTCAGCAGAAGTTCACCATAACCACACAGTGAAATCTTTCCGGCAAGCAAAGCCAGAAACATGACAGACGAATCTACACCATTCTGTAGTCTTATATAAACCGTTTGCATAACAGCCAAAATCTCGCTGCCGATAAAAGGAATATATCTCTGCGGTGAGAAAAACATCCCAGCTTCTAGACTGCTTGCCTTAGCTGCTACAACATCAGGTAAAGAACAAATTGCAGACATCAGTGTCTGCCACTGTGGCAACCTGGCTAGCTCAGCATCCGACTGACCACGTTTCTGAACTACTTGTATCACTTCACCACAGCAATACTGCTCTAAAATCTTTGACACACAGTTCTTCTTAAGCAGGTTTTCTAATAGCTGTACACAATGAATACAAACAACATGCAAATGGACAACAGATATTGCACGGTACAGAAGGAATAATGATTCTTCCTCTGGACCACATGAAAAATATTGGTCAAATAACAGAATCACTCTGTTATGACCACTACTAATGTCATCGTTTTCAGACTGCAACCACTTCACATTAAAATTTTCAATCAAGTACTCTCCAAAGTTAGTATAATACTCATTGAGAAAAATTAAGCAAGCTTGTTCAGGATGACTGCACACAACAGGAGAGTATGATCTTCCATCGGACTTTAGAAACAGAAATAAGACTTCTTTAATGGCCTGACAAACAGATGAAGTTTCTGATTCTTGATTTTTTATTGCTGCTTTTGCCTTATTCACGATGTTGCCGATTTCTAACTTCAGGAACAAGTTCACATCATCCATACTTGTGTATAAACCTACAATGCACCAAGACAACAGATAAACAAACGTAACGATAATAATAATAAATCAATGATGATGATAATAATAATGCAGCTTATTGAACGAATTCAGTGTCACTAATAGTGACAGTGATTTAATTATCACAGAAAGAAAAAAACTGTTTGAGGATTGGGAATACGTAGGTATGCATGTATGGACATGTATAGCTACAAAACAAACAAGATACGATACTATAATCTAGTAAGTTTCACATTAAAAATGACACAGCAAGATCATAAAAAGAAATGACAACAGAAATTGGTAAGCACAAATCCAGTAAGCTATCCAATAATCTGACTAACAGAGACTACTGGAAACAGTAAACTGATTATGACATCTTTACAGTAACCGTGATTCTTCAGTCCGTCCTTCGCAGCCCTTTAGCCTTCGTATTTTATGCACAAAACAGATGCAGCGCACTTGTATTTTGTATAACTCAACAACAGCCCGGAAGTAGTAATATCGAAAAAAACTCTAGTATCTAAAATGAGATAATAAAGTTGAAATAAAAAGTTCTCGCACAAAAATTAAATTAATTAATATTCATTGATGTTCATGTCAGTGCTCGAACTTGATTGAAAAAAGTTGTACTATTAGGTTATTTTCAGTTTGGATATAATCATTTACGGCACGATGCTATCACGACATCTAATAAATCATGTGCAGCGTTCTTGCTATGCGGTGGCACGTACTCCATTATTCCAGCAGTGTGCCTACCGGTTGCAACCGACAAATGTATGGGATGTTTTTTTGCAAGTGCTGTGCTCAGATCTTCTATGCACTCATTGCGTACAGAGCTGCTTCTGTTTAATGTAAGCAGCTTTGCGCGAGAATTATGGCTTTGCGCTTTTGCCGTTTCATCCCTGGCTGTTTCGTCCCCTGGCTGATTCGTCCCTTCGCCTTGGACGATTTGCCCCTGGCCCGTTCGCCCCCTAGCTGATTCGCCTCCTGGCTTGTTTGCTCCTTCGCTTGTTCCCCCCTGACTGATTTGCTTCCACACCTTGGACGATTTGCCCCCTGGCTCGTTCGTCTCCTGGCTTGTTTGCAGCTTTGCAGAAGAATTATGGCTTTTTCGTTTTTTGCCATTTCACCCCTAGCTTTATCGCCCCCTGGCTGATTCGCCAGTCGCCATCTGGCTTGTTTGCCTCTTGGATGATTTGCCCTCTCGCCTTGGACGATTTGCCCTTTGTCCCATTTGCCTCTCGGCTGATTCACCTCCTGGCTTGTTCACCCCTTGGCTTGTTTGCCCTCTGGTTGATTTGCCCCCACACTTTGGATGATTCGCCCTTGTTGAATAATATTGGTCCAATGTAGACTAATACTGTATGTTTTGTTTTTGTTCATTTATGAACGAAAAAGATAAGCCTACTTAAACACAAATTATACAATAGGAGCAAATTGTCCAAGGTAAGGGGTGAATCAGCCAGGGGGCAAACAAGCCAGGAGGCGAATGAGACAGAGGGCAAATGAGCCAGGGGGTTAATTGTCCAAGGTGAAATGGCAAATCAGCCACTGGGAGAAAGAGCCAGGAGGCAAAAGAGCCAGGCGGCGAAACGGCAAATCGGCAAAAAAGCCAGACACCCTGCGCAATGGGCGTTGATTGATTCTGCATGCATTCACTGTCATTGTCATGTTTTTGACGAGTGCTGTGTGCAGACCCTTTCATATACACAGACGCCCTTGTTCTGTGCCTCATCCAAAACCCTTGAAGTGATTATATCATATATCATCATATCATATATTTGTTACCTCTGCCAAGGAGGTTATGTTTTTGCCAGACTTTGTCTGTCTGTTTGTCTGTTTGTTTGTCTGTGTGTTAGCAAGATAACTCAAAAAGATATGGACGGATCTTTCTGAAATTTTGAGGGTATGTCGGGCATGGCATAAATTATAGGTGATTTAATTTTGGGGGCAATCCGGCAGGCATCCTGGATTCTGGATCACTTTGAAATTTTCGTTACCATTGCGTTAAAGGGGGCATAAGCAAAACCACTGGCAAAGCGAAGATGGTGACGCCACCTAGTGAATAGCATTGCCTTGGTGGAGGTACCTGCGAGCTATGATTGCTTTCTAGTTTAATGTAAAGTTGACAGGCGCAACTTTCAACAATTGCAAGCACAAGATACATAATAAATCCAAAGCATCCAAGCGGAAAACGTCTCATAGTCTGTTCGAAAGCTAAAAACGACTTTAACAAAACTTACTTTCAAAAACTTTCGTTACAGACAGAACATATGGGTGGATTTATGGTTAAAAACACTAAAAACAGACAAACAAATCAAGTATCGTAATAGGTTTGTTAACTAATAACTGTAAATTAAAAGAAAGTTCATTGCCTATAAATCAATTAGTATAAAAAGCAGTGATTCGCAATATTCACATTCACATCAGTTCAGTTTATTTAGGCTGCTAGTAGTATCAGTTGGTGCGTTGCGTTAATCAATCAATCAATCAAGTTTATTTCAGACAGAAACATCCATAGAACACGGGTAAAATAATACGAATATTTGTACAGCATACGGACAAGAAAGTCATTATCGTTTAGAAATTTAGTTTTATTAATCAGAGTCATTGAGTGAGAGCGGGCTCGAAGTTGATATGGTATGTCAGTCTTGTGAGGCAAGTATGGCTGGAGGACGTGATTAGAGTTAATTTTCACACAGTGAAAAAGTCATCGTCGGCAGAGTTGAACCAAGTAGCGCAGTTGAGTTCCAAGTAGCGAGGGTTACCACAGCGAAGATTCATTATGCTGTTGTACTAAGCTGTGGGTTACTGTTTGGTTTAGGATTTTTGCTACAGCATGCCTTAGCCATGATGGCCTCTTGCTATGGCCGACTTGAACCAAAATTACTTTACCAAGTAATTTGAGCAAAGCTCATGAGATGCATGACAGGCTTTGCAGTTCCTGTTCGCCGGTTGTCCAGGTTTATCTCCCACCATGTCGGTGCAGTTCACTTGTGAAATGTGCACTGCAGCTGAAAATTGCAAAAAAACACCAAAAACTCCAATTTTGCAGTTCAAGGTCATTCATGCTGACACCGCTAAAAAGCTCATCACTAGTGCTTGTTATGATAAGCAGTATGTCTGTGTCTATCTGCAACTTGTTTCACACTAAACTAGCCAATAACTGTAAAATAACCACTTTTAGGGGAGGGGGAGTAACCATCTTTGACGCCCACCTGCGCAGGTCTCCTTGAATCTAGGGCAGTGCTGTCCAACCTTTTTTACACCGTGGGCCACTTAGTCAATTTTCCACCAGCTGGCGGGCCGCAATCAAGGGGGCCATGGCGAGTGCACGGAGCGCGAGCCTATAAGGGGGGTCTGGGGCGGAGCCTCCAGCGGGGTCCAGGGGCAGAGCCCCTGGTCGGGGAGTTCAGGGGGGCAAAGCCCCCCTGAAGCTGAAACACTTTTTGCTTCCGAATGTTTAATGGAAACTGCAAATTCGCCCATTTTTCTGAAATTTGGAAAGAAACGCAAAAGACCATCAAACATTGTTGAATTTTGCAAGTTGATTTCATCTGATTAATCACCGGACCAAAACTACAATTTATGTGGGACGATGGCGGGCCACATGGAATCCCCTCGTGGGCCGCGGGTTGGACAGCACTGATCTAGGGGGTTGCGACTTAGACTGCTAAAATCTGCGTTTAATGCTGAAAATTTCATATGCAGGTTTTCTTGGTCTATCTCCAGCCATTTCGATGCAGTTCACTCCTAAAATGTGATTCGCAGGCCAAAATCACGAAAAATTCATCAAAACCCCCTGTTTTGGGGGTTCAAGGTCATTCAAGGTCATCGATGTTGATAAATCTAAAAAGCCTGTCACCAGTGTTTGTTATGATATGCAGCAGGTCTGTACCCGTTTGCAATTGTTTTTGCACTAAACGAACCAATGGTGGCAAAAATATGTCTTTTAAGGGGTACCCCTTTTTGATGCTGTTGTTTGAGGGGAACCCTCTTACCCAGGAGTACAAAATTTTGTCACAAAAAGCTATAGTCCTTGGGGCAGCCCGCAGTGAAGATTTTGTGATTCTGTGTGTCGCCATTTTGATATAGTGCCAGGGGTGTGATGGACAGACAGATGCCTAGACGATGGCTAAGCATGCTTAATTACAAGAAATCTGAGCTAATGCTCATGAGATGCGCGAGAGCTATGGCAGTTCCTATTCAGAGCTAATATCGGTTTATCTCCATCCATTTCGTTGCACATCACTCTTCTGCAGCCAAAAATCGAACAAAGTCACAAATATCTTCTATTTTCAAGGTCATGCAAGATCATCAATGTTGATACCATTAACAAGCACGTCAGCATTGTTCGTTATGATAATATAGCCAAATTTTGCCAAAAAACCATGTCATTCAATGCCGTCTTACCTTAGGTTACTGCTGATAGGGTACCAGCAACTTTAAACCTTCCTATAAAATTTAAGTTTCGTTTTATAAATTCTAGCATCTATTTCTAAAAATACCCAGTTTTTTCCTCTTTCAGCAGCTGTCAGCATCATAGTAATCGGTGTGGTAGTTATTAAGTTATAATCAAAAATAAGTCCTAGCCTTTTTTGCTCCCCATTTTTGCATCCGCCCCCAACGAAATCGATCTTCGATAATCAATCTCATAATTCTTCACTTCGTTTCCATAAAAACTATATATCACCAAATTCTTTATATATTGCACTAATAAATGCGATATTTAGTATTTCTCGCAGTTTGTTCTAATTTGTGTATTTGACGAAATGTATGATATTTTTCTGAAAGTTTTCACACTCTTTCGACCTGCTTAGTCAAAATTCACATTTTCCACTAAGTCTGGATATGCGAATCCAGTATCGATGGAAAGCTTGTTGGATAAGGATTCTAGCGGTCTAAACCGTTTCCAAATCCATTCTGTAGTTTTGCTAAAAATTGGGATGTTCATGCCAAGTTATTATACAAATACTGAAATCTCCAGTCTCGATCCGCATAACAAGTTAGTTGCGTGGCGCCATCTTACGAATGCTGTAGGTCAGGCTTGCTTTTGTCCCTTTTTCTCCTCCTCGTTCGAGGGGATCCCTCTCACCCAGCAGCATGAAATTTTGTCACGAAATACTAGATACTCTATGTTATCATATGGTGAAAACTAGAAGTCTCTATCTCACCTGGGCTCCGATTGGTACTGGGATGTGACAGACATCAGAACAGATGGACAGATGGAAACCAGGACTGAATTACTATAACTAATATTTGCTATAGCTAGCTATGCTAGCTCTCACACATAAAAACTAAGCGAAATGATGAAACGTTCTATATCCAGCATGTGTTTACATATGTTGTTTTTACTGAGGTACATCCATCTTGTGGTTTTCTTTTTCACAGAGATGGGTAATTAAATAAATTAATTGTAATGAGATTTTGTGCTAATTATAATTTCAATTAATTAGCAAAGGAAACTATAATTGTTGATGGATTTTTTAGTACTGCATTCTGAAATAAACGTCAGCGGATTAGGTTTTACCATCTAAAGGATTAAGTCACACTATGAGCACAGCTAAGAATTGGTTTCGTTTTATCTGTTGTTATTCGTGGAACGTTGGCATACTGTTGCAGACATTGCCGTGGCAAGCCGTACGTTTGACTCGGTTTGCAGCAACTAAAGCTTCTGTGAGCACAATATCTGAGCTGCCTAGCAGAGGTCGCAAATTGGTTGGTGCATGGCTTTTGGGATGTGCCGGAATGTGTTTTGGAGCAGTAACTCTTGGAGGCATTACACGGTAATCTATATACCAACGTATGAAGTCGATTAGATTTTAATTCTGTTTCAGTAGCATCGTTGTTGTACTGTGCAAATATTTATGTTCAAATTGCTACTGAACTTTGATGAGTGACCTTCAGCCAATGGGTAAGCCATATAGGTATTTGGCCAGCCAACCAGGTCAACTTAGCCTTTCATTGGTAAGTGCAGTGAGTACCAGCAATAGCTGTGACATAAATAGGCCTGCAGATGATGCACTAGCTTTGTATACTTGGTCTTGCAGTGTAAAGAGGTGCTCTGGCTGAGTGCTAAGTGGATGATCAGTGCTGCCCTGTGGCTGTAGAAAGACTGCTGTATTATTATAGATTATTATTGCTATTACTACTAATAACTGTGTTTACACTGTAGACTGACGGAGTCTGGGTTGTCTATCACACAGTGGAACTTGCTGAAGGGAATGAAGCCACCAAGAACAGAGCAAGAGTGGCTCGATGAATTTGAACTGTACAAGAAGTTTCCTGAGTACCGATTGTAAGTGATGACATCAGTCGATAAATTTTGAAAAGGATATTGGCGTTTCTGATGAATGTTTGCACATAAACTTTGACTGAGACATTTCAGACTTAAAAACATAAAAACCCTAATACCGCAACTGACATCACAGTTGTGTCACAGTTGTCCACTTTGAAGTTAATTTTTTACCATATAAAGATAATACTAGCAACAGGAAGATTAATAAATATTGACAAATTAGCTCTTGCTGTTAGAGAATTGTGCAAAGTTGTGTTCCATTTGGGATGGAAAGATGGAGTGCATGTGCATACATTAGTCATTTACCTTTGCTGTGCATTGTCATTTTGGCTGTAGCATTGCGTAGCATACAGCCATCACTGGTGTGCATTATGATTACTGCTTGGAATCGGTACTCGGGTACCCGTTTCGATACCTGTTACCTGGATACCTGTTTGCTGTAGATAATTAGCATCTTCTTGCCCCCAACTTTTTCAACCATGAGGCTGCTGTTGCTATTCTACGTGAGCCTCAAACTAACTGCTAACATGGTTGTGCATGTTTGTATGTGTTTGTACAAGCATGGAGAAAGAGTTTGAGCTGAACGATTTCAAGCGGATATTCTTCTGGGAGTACATACATCGTATGTCCGGTCGAGGCATTGCTGTTCTGTTCGTATTGCCAGCATTGTATTTTCTGCGCAAGGGCTGGATCACTAAGTCGATGAAGCCACGACTTGTCATTTATGGTGGGCTTCTAGCATTCCAGGTAATGGTGATATGACTCTGCAGGTTGAATGTATGCTGTTTCCTACAGGGTGTGCCAAAAAATGACCCAACTTTTTTCTGTCAGAACTTCATCAAATCACCAAATTTGATAATTTTTGGCACGCAGATTGTTACATTACTCGGCGATTATCAGTATCAGATTGCTCACTTCTGCATTATCAATTCCACAAAGGACATCATGGGATTTAATAATTTTGTGGTATTAAACATTTTACACTAAAAACAGCAGACAGCAAAATAACTGTTTGATGAGCTTAAAACACATTTTGTCCATGAATGAGTGCTGTGCATGGCGTCACGTTAGGGGCATTATTTCAGTAAATCGTTGGAGTCTCAGTGATCCTTGGGGTCTAAGTCTGTGTAGTGTATTGTTTTTGCAGCAGTAACACTGTTTCAAAGGTACAATTTACAGGGAAAAAACTAAAATCGTAAATCTTTGGGGAGTCCGTAGACCCTTCCAGCCTCCCCCTAAATGACACCCCTGCATCAAGTCTAAGCCATTGTGTACACTTTGGACATAAATTCTGATAATTTGGAAGTAACTTGTTACAAAAACTTATAATTTTGCTGAATAAATCACATTATAGTTTATTGTGTTCTTAATTAAGTCGTACGAACTTTTATGGAGACAACAACTGACCGTTGTGTAACAATGTGGAGCATCTGCATTTTACACGGTAGTGCATTGACATAAACTAGGTGAGATGGACACTGAGTGTACACTGTGTCTCAAAAAAATGTCCCACTTTGTAACTGTCCATATCTTTGACAAATATTAGCCAATTTTCGAAATTCTTATTTTCGAAATTCTTTCACTCGCACACTCTTTGGACAATTTGCAATAAAGCAGTTATTGAATATCCAACCACACCTTAACTGCGTCGCTACACTACCTTGTGAAATATAAATGCAAGAAAAAACTAGCAATACTAAGCAACAGGCATGTTGGAAGATGAAAGACACTTCAGACCAAAATCGCGACGAATGATCTGTACAATGCTATGCTGTATTAGACCCATCTTTGTGGATATCTGGCGTGTTATACAGAGTGTTTGTTTCTGGCCTTCGTGGTTTAGTAAGGCTACCAGTTCATCCACAGTGGTCACGTTC
>Ga0209367_1012229_pt1 | contig 11260 bp, 7 predicted proteins | sample WorMetLIZISLAND2_FD_187412 | JGI IMG/M metagenome (GOLD analysis project Ga0209367, IMG submission 187412) | Marine gutless worms symbiont microbial communities from Max Planck institute for Marine Microbiology, Germany - Olavius geniculatus... ... | reverse complement strand
GACCTTGAACGACCTTGAACCCCTCAAAAAGAGGTTTTTAGTGAATTTTTCGCAATTTTTGGATGCAGCGCACATTTCAACACTAAATTGCGACGAAATGGCTGGAGATAGATTAAGACAACCTGCGTATGAAATTTTCAGCATTCAACGCAGATTTTAGCAGTCCAAGTCCCGACCCCCTAGGTTCAAGGAGGCCGGCGCAGGCGGGCATCAAAGACAGCTACATTCCTAAAAAGTGGTTATTTTACCGCAATTATCTCGTGTAGCATGAAAACGGTTGCAGATAGGCACAGACATGCTGCTTATCATAACAAGCACTGGTGACAGGCTTTTTGGATTTATCAACATCGATAACCTTGAATGACCTTGAATCCTAAAAATATTGATTTAACGTGATTTTTTAGCGATTTTTGGCTGCAAAATAGTGAATTACGACGAAATGGATGGAGATAGACTAAGATTATCTGCGAACAGGAACTGCTATAGGCTTTCGCGCATCTCGTGAGCTTTGCTCAAATTACTTGTCTATCATAAGCAGTGGTGTGGTGCCTCGAGGCAGTGCCTTGCCTCAAGGCAGATTTTTACTGCCTTGGTCTTGGTTTTGGACTTAAGTGCTTTGGCCTCGGTCGGTTAGTGTCTTAAGACAAGACCGAGACCAAGACACCGACCTCTAAGGCAAGACGCAACACAGTGCACACTGCACACTAGGTAAATCAGGCAAAGGGCTTTGTTTGATGTCAGGCTGTCAAAATACAAATGTCCACCAATCATGACAATTGTGAGGACGCAAAACTTTTCACTGACATTGAATCTAGTTGCTTTAGGCCAATATTTATTCACCTCGTCATTGTTCCTGCTATGTCGGCGTTTGTGGAAAGAGTTCTGTCATAGGCCAGCATTATAATGCGCCCACACCATTCAAATATGTCAGATTGTTTGCTTGAGAGTCTGATGTTTCTAAGATGCAACATGCAACTTTAATTTGGTAACTGCAGCCCTACTGAACTTGCATGGCACTATGTAAAGATTAGACTGATGTTCACTGTGACTGGATTTATAGGATTATTAAGATTTCTTGTCCTGATAGAAGATTTTATATCTGAGCTGTATGTTCTGTATTGTGCTTATTTGGATCTATTTAGTATTTGTGCATTAAATGCCTTGGCCTTGAAGGTCGGTGTTTTGGCCTTGGCCTTGCGAGTTGGTGCCTTCGTCCCATTACTGACAACTAAAACAAGAAATCTGAGCTAATGCTCATGAGACGTGCAAGAGCCTATAGCAGTTCTATCCATTTTGTTGCAGTTTCCTTTTTGCAGCCAAAAATCGCCAGAAAATCACTAAAACCTCCTATTTTTAGGGTTTAGGGTCAATCAAGGTCATAAACATTATAAGAAGCTCGTCGCCAGTGCTTGTCACATTAAGCAGCATGTCTGTGTTTATCTGCAACCATTTTCACGCTAGACAAGCCAACAGCTGATAAATAGCCACTTTTTAGAAGGGTGCCCCTCTTTGACACCAGCATGCGCAGGCCTCCTTGAAGCGTGAGGGTCCGGACTTAAATTGCTAAAATCTACATTCAATGCTGAAAGTTTCATATGCAAGTCATCTTGGTGTATCTCCAGTCATTTCAGCGCAATTCACTCTTGAAATGCGTGCTGCTGCCCAAGATCGCGAAAAATTCACTAAAACCTTCTGTTTTGAGGGTTCAAGGTCATTGATGTTGACATTTCTAAGAAGCTTGTCCCCAGTGCTTGTTATGATAAGCAGCATGTCTGTGCCTATGTGCAACCATTTTCACGCTAGACAAGCCAATACTGGTGAAATAAAGTCTTTTTAGAGGGGGTGCCCTTCTTTCTCCCCCTCATTTGATGGGACCCCCTTCATGCAGTGGCATGAAATTTTGTCACAAAATACTAGAGACTTCAGGTTATCGTATGGTGAAAACCCGAAGTCTCTATCTCACCTGGTCTTGGATCAGTACCGGGTCGTGACAGACGGACAGACAGACAGACAGACATACGGACGGACAGAATTACCATAACTAATACGTGCTATAGCTAGCTAGCTCTCGTGCACAAAAATGACTTTTATGATTTATAAGAGTCATTGTTTTCTTTAGTTGGTTTTCTACCTTGCAGCAAGACTTCTTATCAAAACTGTCTTTTTTTCACCTTCTGTTTCATCTATTTATATTTTTAGCTGCCTTTTAGGTCATCTATCATTTCATAGTAGATTGGTAGCGTTTCTGCTTTTTTTCCCAGGTGTCATAGGTCAGTCTATTATTGTGAGCTGGATCACCCAAAAAAATGAGAAGATTTTGATGACATTTTCTGCAGACGAGGAGTTGCTAATGTAGATCCAGATTTTTTAATGGATGCTGACTCGTTAACCAGTATTCTTCACCATTAGGAGATATCAGCTGTATTAAATTATTTTGTATTCACACGGTGGCAAAATCATACTGAGCGGAGGTTTCGGATCCGGTCAGTGATTGTGGTTACATCATTAATATTTCAATACATAAGGGCAGTTGTTAGCTTGTCATATTGTACAGTTGTTACATGTTGTTGTTACATTCAGCTGACTCTGTTGAGTATCGGGATGGAGAATGTGCTAATGCCATCGGCGGAGCTGTGTCAGAATATCCTGGAGAACAATCTGTCTTTGTCGAGTTGCATCAGCGGCACCCGGCGACGATGGCAGCGTGGACAGCTCGAGTTTGAGGCAATGATGAGGCAACTGGACAACGCTGTAAGTACTCTAACAAGTCTCACAGCTTGTTAATATTACACTTCCACAGCCAGTAGATGGTGGCAGAGGTTTTGATGTTGTCATTTTGTGTTTATTTGACCGTACGTTTGTCCATTCCTCTCTCTGTTTCTGCAGAATTTATTTATTGTGAAAGTCCAACAACAATATTTATTTGTTGTGAAAGTCTTACAACAGTAAAAGGTAAAGGTAAAGGCAGCCATGCCCCAGCTGGGGCGTAGGCGGGGTGCTCATCTCCCACTCGCGGCCGTTGAGCCCGTAGGTGGATAAACCACTTGAGTCCGTGACGCATGGCCAGTGCGACGCCAGACCTACAGTTACCTTCTCAGCCTCGGGGCATCACCGCCCTTTGACCGGTACCAAATTATACTGCTTGGTGACAGAGGCACGTGTGTGAACAACTTACCTAAGGTCGTTACCCGGCAGTGTCCTGGTGCGGAGTCGAACCTGCGCCCCTGAGTGACCTCAGGATTACAAGTCCGGCACGTTACCGTTAGACTACCGAGCCATCCAACAGTACATGCATAGAAACACCAAATAAAACACTACAAAGCACAAAACTGACTATGACTAACACATTGTTAGAATCAGATGGAGAAGTATTGTATTCACTTGTCATAGACCTCTTAAAATAAGGACTGTTGGCGGCCGTTCTCGGGTCTGCGAACTTGGGTCTATCGGTATTTTTAGTTTTTTACTGAAACTTAGTTAAACGTGGTCCGTTTGTTACAAAATTTTGTACACATAGCGTCACAGACAACTTGAACAAATGGTGCAAATTTGGTTATTGTATGATTTCTACTTTCTCAAGTGTGCATATATTGTGGCTTATACCGATTGATCCAAGTTCACGCACCCGAGCATGGCCGCCGTCAGTAGACAGAGGTAGATTTTGGGTAGGTTTTGGAGTCAAAGCTGAAGGTTTTTGCGGTTACAGGAATTGTAGTGAGTAATGGCACTAGTAATTTTTGCCATACCTGTGTGATTTGGTCTCAGGGTTATCAGACAGGTTACGTGTACCCAAGCCAAGCCGATCGTACAGGGAGCGATGCTGAGCTAGCGCCATCTACTGGAATGAGCAGCGCACTCGCAGGCAGCGATTGTGATATTGCTAGGATTGGGTGTGTATCTAGCAGTTCTGTCTTGTGCAGTGTTTTATTGCTGTTCAGATCAGCTTACAAATGCAGCAGTTATTTTTTACTGTTATTTGTTTAGTAATTGATTAGATACTGTTGGAAGCACATCCGACTTGTAAAATGACTTTGAGGTTCTATATACTAGAGGACTTATTCTCTGCAGTTAAACTGAAAAATAGTAAAGTTCTGAATGATAAATTATAATTAGCTGTATTAGCTATTTGGTGGCATCCTGTTATGTAACTTTTTTGAAATACTTGTTTTTTCCCACTTTTCTGTGTCTTTCTGTTTGATGTAATGTCAGCTTATTTTTTATCTTTATTTTATCCAACAGTGCACATTTAATGAATGTAATTGTGCATTTTGTTCCTTTTGCAACAAACTGTACTAATTACTAAGTCATTTTAATGCTGCACGCTGTATAATGATAGGATGAGGTTTGACTCACTTGTCTAATGCACAGGTGGCCAACCTGCTCTAACTTGCCCTGACGTTTCTGTCTTTCTCTGGCTGTATTTGAAATACACTGTCTGTCCTTATATGTATCTCTGTATGATATCTCCTTATCAGGTGGTTTTTACTCGTGAGAGCTAGCATAGCTATAGCGCGTATTAGCTACGGTAATTCTGTTTGTCCGTCCGTCTGTCCATCACGACCCGGTACCAATCCAAGACCAGGTGAGACAGAGATTTCAGGTTTTTACCATATGATAGCTTGGAGTCTCTTGTATTTCGTGACAAAATTTCATCTCGCTGGGTGAAAGGGATCCTCATGAACTAGGGGGCGAAAGAGGGGCACCCTCTTAAAAAGGCATTATTTTTCTGCTATTGGCTCGTCTAACGTGAAAATGGTTGCAGATAGGCACAGACATGCTGCTGATCATAACAAGCACTGGCAACAAGCTTCTTAGAAATGTCAACATCGATGACCTTGGATGACCTTGAATGACCTTGAACTCCCAAAATAGGGGGTTTTAGTGAATTTTTCGTGATTTTGGTCTGTGACACGCATTTCAAGGATGAATTGCGCCGAAATGGCTGAAGATAGACTAAGACAACCTGCGTATGAAATTTTCACCATGGAATGTAGATATGAGTGGTCCAAGTCTGGACCTTCTATATTCAAGGAGGCCTGAGCACGCGGGCATCAAAGAGGATTACCCCTCTAAAAAGTGGTTATTTATTCGCTGTTGGCTAGTCTAGCGTGTAAATGGTTGCATATAGGCACAAACATGCTGCTTATTATAACAAGGACTGACGACGAGTTTCTTAGAAATGTCAACATCGATGACCTTGAATGACCTTGAACCCCCAAAATATTGATTTTGTGTGATTTTTGGCGATTTTTGGCTGCAAAAGAGTGAATTGCGACGAAATGGATGAAGATGGACTAAGATTACCTGCGAACAGGAACTGCCATAACCTCTCGCGCGTCTTGTGAGCATTAGCTCAGATTTCTTGTTGTCACTCTGTTGCTTATGGTGAAGTTTGATTTGTGGTCAGTTAAAACCGAGAAACACTACTTGATGGACTGGACAGTTACAGCTTTGCCACTGATCACAAGAGTTGACACTGTTGTTATTAGGAGACATTCTATAATAATATGATAGAATGAGAGAATAATATAATACTATGCTAGCACGTGGATTGAAGTCTTTGTAGTTGCATTCGTGCCGGTTGTGTTGCAGATCTCCCCACAGATTAACAAGACCAATGTCAGCTGCTGATCGGCGTGGAACTCCGAACATGTATCAGCAAATCAGCGAACAAGCAAAAAAGATCACTAAGGTATGTTTGATGCACCGGGCATTAATAGATTGTTGCATTCCTGTATGTGTCGTTATTACAATCATCCTATGTTGGTCTCTCCATCAGGTGGAGGATAACGAAAAAAATAAGAACATATTTTGATGAAAATTTTCAGAGACAGTTGGCATTAAAGGAGGAACTGGTAAGATTTTGGCGTTAGTCTGGAGTCTTGTGATTCTGGATCGCAATCCGAGATTTTTCGTCAAGAGGAGATCGTACAAAAGGTGACAATTTGCAGTGTGACTGAGCCAGTTGTGAACAGATTTCGATCAAGTTTTACAGAGGGTTGGAGGGAGTGGCCCAAGGACCAGTCAGTGAGATTTTGGTGGCAAGGGTCCGGATCGAGGGTTTGTGAATCCTGGTCTGGATCATGCACATAGCTGTTGTATTGAGTCGGTTGTGTTCACCAGGGGTCAGCACCATTTTTGGCGGAGGTTTATGCGGTCTAAACACTGACCGATTGTCTGTCTGTGGTTGTTGCTCATTCGGTGCAGTGATCTACATACACATAGCTAAGGGGAGGGAGTGTGTATGGGTTAACGTAAACTAAAGGGTTAAAGGTAGCCAGACAGCAGCTGGGCCGGCGCAACGCAGCAGCTAGTAACCAGTTGCCGCTCTGGTCAGCTTGATTAAAGACGTGCGTGGTTCGCACTTCTTTCTTCATCAGTTTTGTCTAATTACTTTCCATGGCCCGTTACCTTCTCGTAGATGCATAAATAGGAAAAAGGGGGTACCATCCAAGCACTCTTACACCTGGCCGGCCCAGCTGCTGTCTAGCTACCTTTAACCTCTTTGCTTACGTTAACCCATACAGTCTGCTTCTGCGTCTGTGTAGTGGGTGTCGGTCGACATCGCTCCCATGTCACGCTCAGTAACTCCAAGCTCAGGCAGGATCAGCAAGGTGCACCAGTTTGCACCACAGGGCATCAACCCAGCCGAGCTAAAGGAGAAAGTGAAGGCGGTGTGTATATTGTATATAACGGTGTATTGGTTGAAGTACATATTGTATTATTATATCCATCTTCATCATGTCTGTAATGATGCGGGTCAGAATATATTGTTGTTAAATCCAAGACAGTATTTAGATGAAGTCACAGATCTGTTTGCATGTTTTCTCGACTAAATTATCTTCCTATAGACAGCATTGTGAGATTGATGATTGTCTGAGTTAATGATGCTCCATGTTAAATCCATTATTTTGTGCAGTAGATAGATGCTGCAGCAAATATTTTTATATTCCATAGTTTAGTGCATTAGCCATGTGGGTGATGAAACTTGGAGAGTTGTTTATTTACTTCACTACAACTCTTTTTTGCTGAAGCATTTCATTACAGTTTTATTATGCAATGTGTTAGATTCGCCAGGACTACTTCGCTGACAAGGTGACTGCCGGGCCACAGTCTAGAATTCTGGAGGGCATCAACTGGGATGAGGCTCAAAGCCTAAAAGTGAGTCTTAAGTTTTTACTTGTTGTTAAAGAGAAAATCAGCAACAGCATCCACAAGCAGTTTAGTTAATAGCTGTGTGTAGCATCGTTTAAGGTTAATGAATGAAGAAAGGTGCATCTGAAATGCTTTCACATTTATCATTTGTTATACTTCTGGAAGCGTGCACAGCATGCTGGTTGTTAGAGTAAAGCGTGAAAGCATAGGGTAAAACTGCTATAGTTGCTACAGTCCAGCAGTGAACAACATTGTTTACTGACAATGCGTGTGTTCATGTTTCGTCGGCAAGTAGGATTATCTTTTTTCTAATCGGCATCCGCTTAATCTGACATCTGCTAAGAACTGAATCCGATTAACTTACTTCTTATCCATAGATTAAAAAGTGAACTGAAAATCTATTAGAAAGTTTCTAATCGCTAGGGATTAAGAAAATACGCCTATTCTTTTGCATTGGAGCTGTCTGGTGTTAATCGATAATGCTCGGATTAACTTTGGTGTTATCTGCCGTTTCCGATTATCTTTCTTCTTATCTGGTAGATAATCTGAAATGTTGGTTCTTAGAAGAAAGATAATACCGAATTCTGACTTCAGTTCATGTTTCCGATTATCTTGGTATTTATTCTAAGAGAAAGTGTTGACCGAAGCGATAATCCTACTTCTCGACGAAACATGAACTCACGTAATGTGCACTATGATACAATGTGAAATACATAACGTCCATAAAAAACTGACCATCTGTTCATGCAGACCAAACAGAAATGCCACGAAAATGATTTGAGATAAAAGTGGATAGTGCAAGAATGTGAAGTTAGTCTGGTCTATACTAGCAGCTTGTGGTGCAAAGGATTTGTTCGACAAAGTTCTAAGCCTGAAAATATAGTCTGATAAGGAAGGTGGAAGAAATAGTGCTAAGTTGTTTTGCATAGGTACACGACAGTTGACTGATCTGTGGAACCAGATTTTATGTCGCACTAGGAAGGAACTTTCATTCTGCTCCGGCTTTTTGCAAAACTCTTAAGACTTACGTGTTTCTGCAACTCTACAACACGTTATAGTAGTAGTACCCTGGTGGTAGTAGTAGTAGTAGTAGTAGTAGTAAATAGCTGTTTTGAGCTCGGACTGGGCTTGCCTTACATATGCCAAAGTTAGAAATTATCAGAGCTTATAGAAAAAAAGTGTGTTTTGAGCTTGCAATCGAACGAGCTGACAATGTCCGCTTCACGAACTGCTGCAGGAATACTGTTGCATACGACTGGCCCGGCCACAGAGAAGGTTCTGTTGCGAAATTTTGTTCTTGTACGCGGAACAGAATATTTGGTGCCGGTCGCTGGGCAGAGACACATCCGAGCTGGGTCGCTGTTGCATGCTTTTACAGAATCACCAGATGTTCGCAATATAGTCTGAAAGGGCACGTGAACTGTGAGCTGCGATTACCAGATGTAATGCACTATTAGTCTCATCACTGTATGAAAAATAGGCCACTATCGCATTTACAAAATTTTGTACAAATAAGGTCTGGTTTTTCCATCGCCAATAAAATCAAATTTGATCTCCGATTTACTGATCTCCAACAACTTGATGTTCAGAATTGATCGTTGATCAACTGTGTTTCGTTTTTCCATGGATTTTCGATCTCCAATTACGTGATCGGCGATTAGCTGATCCGCCGTCAACTGAGCCTACTTTATGCCAATCTGATTGGCTGACAGTGACCTTAATTTGCTGTGTTGCGCTAAATTACCAAGCATGCGCTGCGAGTGGACGCCGTAGCCAGTAAACGTCGTCATAGCAACGATATCGTCTGCTGTCAAAAATACATTCTACCGCAAATCTATACGGGAGCGTCTATCCATTTTATTTCTTTACAAAACACCATGCACAGTATGAATGGATCAGTAGTGACTGATCGCCATGCCTGGAACTTCATTTTAATGCGTGAATTGCCGTTCTGACCGGCGATGTGAAGCGATGTTTCTGGTGCGAATAAGCAACGAACTGCAGATCGCCACGTTTAATCGTCAATTATCTGACTTGATCTGCCAATATTCGGCCATCAACTTGATGGGAGATTTGATGGACGATTAGTCGCTAATTGGCGATGGAAAAACGATCATTGAGATGATCTCAGATCAAGTACCAAAGTTGATCGGAGATCAATTTGATCGGCCATCAAATATGCATGGAAAAACGGGACCTAAGTGAGCTGTGCAGATGAAGCTGTGTGTGGTGGATGTAAGATGCAGGAAGGCCACGGTGCTGGTTCGGCTGATGGAGTCGTCGCAGTCTCCAAGGGCGTGATACAGCGTGGACACCAGCACACGGCTACCATCACCGGTGAAAACCTCTTCCAGCCTCCGAATCCGTTCAACCGCATGTCCGACGATGACGTTGATGAGTATAAGGCCGACTTGGAGAGACAGCCAGATTCTGGTGGGTTTACTTGACTTAACTTTTTGTTGCTGCTGGTGGAACGTAGGACACAAACTGCATCCGGTTCTGTCCTGTGCTACTGCCTGCATCTTTCTCCAGTTGTATTTGAAAACTGCTGTTCACGTTTCTTTGTCCCGATCTCTTTTTCAGGTGTTCTTTGTGTTCCTTTTTGTCTGTGATCTTGTCGTGCCCACTGTAGTGCTTTATTACCAATGTTATTATCGCTCCTGCTCAGTGATGTAGGTTGTGTGAATCATCCTGTCATTCCACTGTACATGTATATGGGCTTATATTGCATATTAGATCCGTGCTATTTGTTACCAGTTGCCTATTGTGAAGTGTCTGAATAACAGTCCGTATTACTCACATTAGCCACTTCATGTTGGCCAAGGTTGCAAAAACCCAAGTTTCTTTTAAAATCTAAATCTCGTGGCTTTTATTGGGTTTTTTTGGTTAATGAGGTTTTTGTAAAAAGGCCTAACCTGATGGGTTTTCTGTGCATTTTCAGTTGTTTGCTCACCACAGCATAGAATAGAGCAATACTTGCAAATTTGTAGGTTTAAATGTTTAAAAAAACTTAGCAATAGTAAAATATTTCATTATTAGTGGAACAAGAAACTAAAATCGGATTAAGTTTTAGATGGTTTTTTCAGTGGGTTTTTCGTCGGGTTTTTAGGTGAGTTTACCCAAAAAACCTGGTGGGTTTTGGGGGTATCTGCCTGGGTGTCTTAACCATGCTGTTGGTAGAACCACTCATTGGCCTGTACTGTTCCGAGAAATCTTAAATTTTCTTTTTCACAAATTTACAGTGGCAGTTTGTTACTATGACTATTTCGCCGGCAGTTTTTCAGCATGTTTCTTGGCAGTGTTTTGTATTTGCTAAAGCAGGACTGTTACAGGCTGCAACTGCTACAGTGCGAGCTAACTGTCAGTCGATATATGTTCCGCTGTTGCATGTATTGTGGATTGTGCTTTAAAGTGAGTCTGAATGTTGTTGTTTGTGGATAATTCAGACCTGACTGCAGAAGGTCATCAGGTGCTTGATGCTGATCATGGCAAGATGTCTGCCGGACAGGTTTCCATGCAAGGTTTATTTACTCTTTCATTTTTTTGCTTATTTTTGTGGTCTGCAGGATTAGTGAACTTTGTGAGCGTATCTAGTAAACATATCATGCTTTTTACAGTTTATGTTGTTCAATATGTTGGCTTTATCAGTAAATATTTTAGAAATTTTGATTCGGATTCGGATTTTGTGTCACCTATTATTATATGTGTATACGATTGATTTAGTTGTAATTTTCAGTTGCATGTGCACACTCAGTTGTTTTTGTTTAGCGATTTCATTTTTTTCCAGAAAGTGTCTTTTTGTTTGCCAGATTTCAAACGTACTTTTTAATGTTTTATAATTTTTATGGCAGCTGTCTAGAGCCTTACACGGGCCAAAAAATTACGGCCTGGCCTGGCACTGCTTCGGCCCGGCCCGTTCACTCTAGCAAATTTCTAGGCCCGGCCCGTTTCAGGCCCGCCAAAGTTCAAGCCCGGCCCGGCCCGGCCTGGCCCGCCGCCTTGCCCACGTAGTAAAAATTTTAATAGTTAGGCCTATCATAACGGTAAGAACACGTGTCACGTCATGTAGTGAAATGTACGCCAAAGAAAATACAAATAATATGCC
>Ga0209367_1012228_pt1 | contig 11261 bp, 9 predicted proteins | sample WorMetLIZISLAND2_FD_187412 | JGI IMG/M metagenome (GOLD analysis project Ga0209367, IMG submission 187412) | Marine gutless worms symbiont microbial communities from Max Planck institute for Marine Microbiology, Germany - Olavius geniculatus... ... | reverse complement strand
GGTCAGGGGTTTTGATTCTGTGGGGGGTCGAATTTTTGGCTTTCCCATAAGAAAGAGAAGTCGCCGTTAACACAGGGCTTGAACTACCGTTCAGCCTGTGATGTAACCCCCTCCCCCAAGGAGCGTGACGTCATTTATGGACGACCCCTTAACTCTTACGGCATCAAGCCACTTGTGCTGCTGTGCATAAATTACGTAAAGGTTAGTGCGTAGTTTAGGCACGAAATCAGACCAAAAGAGAAATTTAGGTTTTAGCTAACCAAAAATAGGTGGGCGCTGTATTTGCAGGACCTGAAAATAACGCACCAAATCACAGGGCTAGAATTTGCAGTGCCTGGAAAATGATGGACTTCCACTGTTGCAAAAACTGGCCGGTATAATTATGCAGTGGTTGTCTGCAGTAGACGTTCTAACGACATAGTTAAGTGCACGGTAGGCCTTCATTAAAATGTGATCTGTTTAGTAGAATTATAAGTTTGTATAACAACTAGTTTTTTTAAAAATTATCAGACCCTCATACACAGACACAATAGTTTAGACGCGACGCCACTGGCTGATAGCGTCGTGTTTGATCGACTGATCGAAATATATTAGTGACAGCAATAAACTGTCATATAAAATCTGTGCTACAGCAACTGTTATCTATGCTTTTGAATTATGATTAGGCGCCTACATAAAACTAAAGAAATAAAAAATCGAACATTAAGTACTGGTACATTTTTGATCAGTTTAGCTCTATGTAACTGTAGTTAAAATTCACAAATTACTTTTGAAGTTGATTTGGTCATGCATTTTTAGCGCCTGTTTGCTATTTGGACCTTCATTTTCCAGGTCTTGCAAATTTCAGGGCTACAATTTGATCCGTCATTTTCAAGTTATTGTATTTGACAGGTTATAAAATAAGAGACAAAAATTTTAATTGACTAAATGGATTCATTTGCATAAAGAGTACCATTTTGTTCTCAAGTTGAACCATTGTAATCCTCATTCAGTGACTCATGCTATTGGTGCCTTGTTTTTTTTTGCATCCGCCATTAGCCATTTTGTCGCGTAATTGTCGATTGAATCGTTGATGCGACAGCGGTCTTCTTTCACTGCGCAATTTGCTGTTCTTTTTGACTCATCTACGTCAGATGTGAAGGGGCACCTGTTCATGTACGACGACGTTATTCAAGTAGCATTATATCCGCGGCAGAAATATGAGCTACGAGATGACGTGGCAGACCGAAGACAAGCTGGCTCAGCAACACTCTGTCATGGACCGGACTTGGACTGATGGGAAAACTGCTTCAGAAGACCAGCGACTGACAAGCGTGGAGAGCGTTTGTTCACAGTGCGACCAGCCCTCGTGGCGAGTCGAGGACAGTTAAAAGACTGCACGAATTACGCCTGCTTGTATAGTTTACGTTGTGGCAGGTCTGGCGGCATCAGAGCAAGTCGTTGCCATGGCAGCGGTCTCAAACAAACGGTTCTGCTGACGGAGAACGTCCGACGGACTGACAGAGGCGAAGCGCTGACAGTCGATGGACGCTGACTGACTTTGTCGGTCGCCGGTGGCAGAATGTCGAAGGTCTTTGCAAATAATCGTCTGTTCTACAGCTAGCGTCAGTGAGTGTCCGACGTCGAGAAGTGCAGATGACTAGTGATGATACCTGGAGAGAAGTGACGCTTTGGTTCCGCAGCCACGAGAGGCTGCAGAGGAGTGCGCTGGTGGCTGGTGCTCCGGCGTTTGCTTAAGCTGCTTGTCATTGGCTGCAGCCCAGACTCCACGATTTCGAGTTGTGCAACGGGCTGAGTGTTCAACAATCTGTACAACATCTTGACATGACTAGATGCTGCGGACTGTACAACTTGTCTCCAGCGTATTGTACGACAAATCGACAACGAACCGAGAGAAGTGGAGCTTATGCGCACATGGAGTCGCGGCTTTGTTGTAGCCTACAGCTGAGCTGCCAACAGGAAAATACGATACAATAAATGCACAATAAATTTATATAGCGCAACAAAGACACACAAAGTTCCCAATGTGCTGTTCCGTGACTCCGTCGCAGTTAGTGAAGATCAAACAAAAACAAGATAGCTCAGCTAACGCAAAGGGAACGCGCGAGTATCGCGACAGCGGTGCATGTACAAAGAAGGCCCACTGCGAACCAATCTAAGCTCACTAATCTTAGCCATCGATTTTCGACACGATGATGATAATGAAGGCTAGTATTTATACTTTTGCATCGACATTCGCAAGACGCGACGTAATCAGAATTGCGCATCAGCTACTGTCTGAGAGGCCGAGAGCGCACATTTTGAAAAGGTGCCTATCTCTGATGCCCTCGTGCGCAGGCCTCTTCGCACATAGGGGATCGCGACTTGGACTGTTGAAGTCTACGTTTAATGCTGAAAATTCCATTTTCAGGTTGTCCTGGTCCATGTGTAACGATTTCGGTGCAATTCGCTCTTGAAATGTGTGTAGCAGCCAAAATAGCCCAAAATCAATAAAACCCTTATTTTAATTTTCAAGGTCATCCATGGTCGTTGCTTTCGGTGTCAATCAAAAGTGCATGTACGACTTCCTGTATAATTAATAATAACCTTGGCCTTATCTCGCACCGTTTCTGCAGTTTGAGATATGGCGACTTATTGGCTAAAAGTCGCAAATTTTTTCCCACCCTTTTTCATTTAGCGCCCTCGCTTGGGATGACATCTTCTGAATAGAAAAGCTTTACGGATCCTAAAACTAGAGTCTTCCAAGCAGCGACAGTAAAGATTTGGTGATCCTAGCTTGCACTGTTTTTTGACTTATCCACCCGTGTGATGGACGGACAGACAGAATTGCGGTGGCTAAGACGCGCTATACCAGTTCCTGCTGTCGCGCGTAAAATCGTAAACGAAAGGTTTTTCCCGAGCCACAATGCCCATAGGGCGGTGCTGATCTGTCTCTTTTACCCTGAGCCAGACACTAGTTTGCACTGCGAGACCACGGATACGGGGCTAATGCATCGCGCGATGTGCTTGTTCGCGTCCCTGTTTTCGCCGCTACTCGTTGCGCCTACTCTCGGAGGGATGGCCAGGCTGAGTTGACCTGGGTGGCTGGTTACAGCAGTTGTTTAAACAGCGTTAAATGTGTCAGCAGTCCCTGCACGTCTCGCTGGACGTGGGTGTTAATCTCCGGAGCGTCATAAAATGGTATTGTCACTCTTCGCCAGCTGCTGCTGTAGAAGACGAGGCCTATTTACAGTCGGCGTTGCCGATACACGGCGCGACCAGGTGGACAAACGGAATGAAGGAGGCGTCGCAGCGTCGGAAGTCAAGGCGCGTACAGAGCGACGTAATTGAACCGAACTGAACTAAACTAACTTGGTTTAGTTTTTGACGAACTACTTACCAATGGGCAAGCAGTAATGCATTGCCCTAAGCACCGTCTAACGGCGTTGGTGGTTGACGTGACTACGCTCTCATACGCGTCATCCAGTGACCTGCTTGCTCAGTTACGTCGCTGCTTAAATGCTGCTTCTAATCCTGTTTATGATGTCATCGATACAAGACTAGGTGACGTGTTCCATGCTTCAAGACAATCGTGTATAGCCAAGTAGCATTAATTTAGTTTGGCCTATGTGTGACATGTGACCATGCAGCACATTAAGGCTTTTAAACGGTATGCACGTTTTTCTTATTTACTTACTTAGTTAAAAATACTTGCCGACTTATCAGTCGCTGCAGTCCCTGGCAGCGCCAAGTCGTCTTCTTGCCGGAGGAAGTTTGCTTTCCGCGGGAAACGCACAAACACTTCCCTGTCATAATTTTCCAAACAACAGCCCGCCCGCCCCTTTACCGCGAAAAACTTCTACCACTTCTAGAACATATTTCCCGGTAAATCAAAACATTCGGTGACCAATCTCGATGTTGTCTTAACATTGCGGTGTTGTTAAATGTTCCTGCAAATTACCGGGGATTTTGTTCGGAAGATGGAGATTCGTCCGCCACACCCATGGGGTCCCTTTACCAGTGGTATTAGCGGACCGATTTTCAGAGCACGTCGACGCAACGGGAGCCTTCGCCAGACACGCTATCCGGTTGCAGGTGGCTATAGGTGGCGATACTTTCATCTGTTATTGAACGTCGAAAACTTCGCGCTGCCAGGTGCCGTCTTCTGGCAACAGTTACCGCTGCCATTTGCACATTAGCAGCGATTAAGATAAACCGCGTTCTGACCGCAGGTGGATTAGAAGACGACGGGGCTGCGATGGCATTTTTATAGCGATATTGTTTATTGTGCAGACTAATAGCGTGTATTTATAGTTTATTCAAGCGCCACATACTCTGCACTGTGACAACAATAGCATGGCGTCGGAAATTTGCACAGTTGCACTGCATTCGAAAACTCCAATCAAAACTGGTTTCAACGTACAGCTATCATACTGCGATGCTAAGTAAAAGTTAAAGAGGACGATTGCAATGACGATGCATTGTCTTTGGTATCGGTATCCCGGGTTAAGATTTCGACAGCAGCTACACTATGATACAGAGTGCGTTCTGACGAAGACGAGTTATAAAACGTTAGAGAAAGACAATTTTATCAGCGTTTTGTTTCCAGCGTTTATTTTATTATTGATTAAATTTGCCCCGAAGATGTGCTGGACTGAATGCAGACGTAAGCTTATATCATTGGCGGATTTAGGATGGGACCAATCCGGCCATGACCCCTCTGCCAGTCACACGCAGTGGCCAATCTGTCACATTCCTCTTTGAAACACGTAGTTCACAAACCAGACGCAACATGTCAACGTGATAAAAAATATTTTTAACGCAAAATATCTGCACATGATTGCCAAAACGTTTTCAGACTTTAGTTCCTTGGTCGCTGACCAGGGGCTCTGCCCCCAGAGCAGGCTAAGGATTAGGCAGTAGCGCGCTCGCTGTGACCACCTTTTTTCCAGCTTCTGTGTCGCCAGTAGACGTTGCTGTTTTTGTTTTTGACTGTGACTGCAGCGCGGCGAGTTCACGTGGCCGAAGACAACACAGAAGGCGATCCTGGACGCGTTTCACTGGGGCTACATGTTAACGCAGGTTCCGTCCGGTTGGCTGGCTCAGCGCTACGGCGGCAAGCGTGTGTTTGGACTGATGATGCTGACGTCGTCGCTGAGTACGGTGTTGGTGCCAATAGCCGCCCGCACGCACCTGTTCCTGCTGCTGTCGCTACGCTTCATCGCCGGCGTCGGATCCGTAAGTTGACATAACCATCTCGGCCAGTCGGCACAGCGTTTCTATAGAATCTGATCTTCTCAGGGCACATTTTTACAGACACGCCGAGTCTCGCGCGTCTCGCGTGACTCTCGCGCATTTTCCGTTAGCTCACACTTCTCCGCCAGTTAAATAATATATTTTGACCAATTTGACTTCATTTTTCAACATTTCTTCTAACACATTTACTTTCCCGACGTTAGCAGATGGTGCAAAACAGACCAGACGGAAGTGTAGGTTGTGTAACATTACCTTTTTTGCATCAGAACGTCTCGGATAGGATTACGTTTCAAGCACACTGTGCAGATTTCAAGCAAGTGCCAATGCGCATTTTTTGTTTTCTGGTATCATGAAAAGCGAAGTAAAAAACTAGCTGATAATAGCAGCAACACAACTGATGGTATTTGTACTATGACACTAGAAGTACATAATGTAAAATTTATTTGCAGTATAAACAGCAAATTAACATAATGCGTCGCCAGACAGGAGTTGTACAACAGTTTTCCACTGCATGTTGATCACGACTTCCAAATTTCTAGAACTACGACAAGTATAATGCCAGTCTTGTTTGATTAGTTTGGTGTTTTTTTTCAAATGAAGGGTGCAACGTTTCCGGCGATGCACACGTTGTGGGGAAAATGGGCGCCGCCACAAGAACGATCGCTGCTAGCCAGTATCACATATGCAGGCAAGTATGATATGATTTTGATTATCAATCATATGTCAGAATTTGTGAAATTATTTATTGATCTTCGCGTACCCCTCAGTGCATTTTTAAGCAAAAAAAACGATGTAATCGAATTTAAATGTGATGTTATGTAATGCTCTAACATATTCTGCACTCTAAAGTTGCTTTACATCGTTATCCAAGTAAAACAGACTGGATACATGATGCGATGTAGGTTCGCTGACCGGCAGTGTAGGCATCTTTCCCATTGCTGGTCTACTCTGCGAATACGGTCTCGACGGCAAAGGATTTGACGGCGGCTGGCCGGCCATATTCTATATCTTCGGTAATTAAACTTGTACTGATTTTTATGTCGCTATTGTAAGGTGTGGAAAATTGGCGTTGTATAACGTGCGAGTGACTTCCGACTGCATGCGTATTTAGTAGAAACAGTGTTAAAGAATTGATAATTTTGTTTCGTAAAAGTTCTGCATTTTGGTTTCGACTATTAACAATGTGTGAAAGATTTTAATTTCACAAAGGGCCGAAAAACGTGTTTTCCAGCCGGGAACAAAAGCTCAAACGTTGTTCTGCGCCGAGAAAAAAATCGCAACCTTTATCTCGTGCGTTTCGGACACGCATGTTCTTTAAACCGTGCGAACTGTTGATGAGCTACGAAACTTGATTGCAGGCAGAAAAACACAACAACCATGGACGCCAATCTGTAGTGTAGAAAACATATAGAATCAGTGCCGACAGAATTGTTCAACCGTCCACCTAGATATACACACTGCACTACGCAAGCCGAAAAATTGTCACACAATTTTTCGTTTTCTGCGGCGTCTTTTGTTCAAAGACGGACGGGCAAGATCCGTAATGCGGCCTGTTGGTACGGTAGCATAAAAACCACATCAAGCACGAACATTGATGTGTGTAGCCTACAGTGATGTTGTCAAGAACTTTGTGTTCAAGGCGAAGGCCAAGATATACCAGCCGGATGCACGCACGAGCGCCACAGTATGAGGAGTGAATCTGGCGCTATGAGGGCGAATGAATGTCAGTTATAAAACTAAAATTTAGTAGAGTTTTTATTCAAGCTGAGGAGTTTATCTCAATCAAGTTAGTCCAAGGTCACCAAAGATTTGGGACCAAGGTCAAGGCCAAGAACTTTATTATAGCAAGGCCAAAGCCAAAGCCAAAGCCATTGTTCTTTATCTTCGAGGCGCCTCGAGGACGAGGCCAAGTCCTCGAAGACACGTGTGCTAGACGAAACGTGTATAGGCCTCAGCTGTTGTTGATGATGTAACACTGCAACAGGTGCCCTGGGCGTAGTGTGGTTCGTACTTTGGATGATCTGTGCCAGTGAGTCGCCCTCACAGCACGGCCGTATCAACAGCGTCGAGCGACAGTACATCATTGATACGCTGATGACTGAGGCTGTCAGCTCTCAACAGGCCAGTCTCTATTAGTCCGTAGAACGTAGCAATAAACAATTAAAACAGCGTTAAAAGCGCCTTGTATTAGCGAGAAAATTTAGTTTTAAAAAAGTTTGTAAACGATGAATAAAACGTGGTCTTTTGTATTCGACGTATTGACTACATCCGATGGTCTAAATATACAGCTTTCTTAAATTTATCATTTTTTTGGCCGACCGTTAGGTCGAGCTTTGGGTACGATATGTCGTCTGTCGTCTCTCTGTAACTCATGTACTGTGACTAAACCGTACGTCGTAAGGGGTAGGCGATGCTACTGTTGGATAGGGCGATGACGAGTTTCCTGTAGGTTGTCAATCTAGGCTATCTGTAGCGGTTTGACCGCAATTTTGAATGCAAAGTTTTTGACTGCAGCCGTCAACCACATGCGCCGAACTACTGTATCGTATCCTGGCGTTGATTGTAGCGTTCGATATAGCAGCGCCACCACAGCATGTATGGAACTGCAGTTACTCTGGGAAATCGCTTTCTTTCCGCGACCGGAATTCGGACGCTGGCCTTCGGATATAGCCGGTACGGTCGGCCTACTCTGGCGACAGCTGGGCTTTTTGTTTGTCATTACATAGAACTGAGTTAATCTGAATTCTGAACAGTTAGCGGAAGAAACGGGCAGGCCCGTCTTCAGGGGGGTGGCACCTTGGCCCTGTGCCAAGGGCCCCGCGCTCCAAAGGAGCCCCGCGCTACGGCGGTAATCGTCGAAACGGACGGATTGGTTGATAAATCTAATCAATTTACATCGTCTTAGGGATTATTATTATTATTGTCATAATCTGAGCTTAATTAAAATGTCAAAAATTTTTTGGGTAGGGGTAACTAAAATCAAAGGTCCAAAATTAAAATTGCAGGCATATATATATAACAAACGCAAGATGCAATACAGACCTACCTTACAGAGCTACGTCCATCCTATAATTTGTGGTATAGTGTAAAGTAAGTTTCGCGAAAATTGTTTATAGCTTTTGGACAAACTGTGAGATGTTTCCGTTTGCATGTTTTTTAAGATTTAGATTTATTATGTATATCTTGTGGTTGCGTTGTTAAAAGTTGCGCTTGTCAACTTTACATTAAACGAATATGTGATGATGATGCGAGTGTGATAACTCACTCACAGGTCGCTAGGTAGTACGTCGTATTATGGGCCCCGCTGGTAGGCCCAAGTACTCAGTGCCAAGAGCCCCGCGCTCACAAAAGACGGCCCTGGGAATGGGAAAGACGTGATCCACAGACTTCAAACTCGCGGTAACTGTGTACAGAGATTGCTGATGTGTTGATGTTGGCAGACTGGCAAGATGCTCAAAGTGCCGTGGTCGCAGATGATCACATCTTTCCCGTTCATCGCTATTGTCCTCTGCAACTTCACCTACGAGTGGGGCATCTACACCTTCGAAACACTCTTTCCAGATTTTCAGAAAAACGTTCTGAAACTCGACATTAAACTAGTACGACTGTATTTGTAGCGTATTACTAGTCGATTTTTATAATTCTAGAGTTAGTTACAAAGCTGATTTTATCTTTAGTTGCTTTTAAACGGTGTAGGAAAAACGCCGAATATTCAAGTAATTGCGGAGAAACACCCACTAGTATTCGTGCCATTTATTAAGTGATATAGATGTTGTCTAAAAATCACATCTCATAGTCTTCACATTAAATTTTCAATGTGTCTGCCTTGCTGCTGGACGACGCATCGAAGCCGGCGACGCCACTGACCAATGGCGCGATCAACCAAACGCTGCGGCACTTAGCCCCACTCAGCGACAATGGCTTTCTTTCAGTGGCGTCGCCCGCTTGAGTGCGTCATCTGACATTTCACGAGATAGTGTAGCGACACACTTGAGGTGTGGTGGGATCCATAGTGAGAGTTTCATTACAAATTGTTTTCCGATTCTGACAGTGAAAGAATTTTGAAAATCGGTTAATATTTGGTGAAGTTATGAGGCGTATAATTAATGGTGCCATTCTGCCCACCCTGTATGCCTAAATCCAACGAACGGTTTAAGCAAGGTGCACCAGTGCGACAAGCGACAGACAGAGAGACGAATGCCACGCTACGTAGAAATGGGTAGCTATAGACGAAATCGCTTGCGCTATGGCGATTTCACCTAATAGTCTTGCCGCAGCGTGGCATAAACGCAGCATAACATGACCGAAGACAATAATTAGAGTTTCTTTTGCGTTGAAGATTTGCTTGTTGTGTTGGTGTTGGCATTACGACAGAACACAATCTTCGCGCTGCTGCCCTACCTCGGATTGTGGGTAATCGTCATGGCGTCGGGTGGCGGCGCCGACCGTCTGCAGAGCCACGGCGTTCTGTCGACCACTGCCACGCGCAAGATCATGCAAATGATCGGTCAGTTTAATAGCACAGAGTAGTGCTTTATTACAGTGACAAACGCGCACAGAAAGCACTGGAAACTCTGTCATATTGTTGTTATAAATCTGTCATTTCTTCTTGTTGGCAGATAAAAATACGTGTACGTCATACATCTTTAACACACGTTAGAGATACATGTAGGTCGTAGCAGCTACGTGCGCGTAAGTAGGTTAAGTAGGAAAACTTGTCAGAACGTCCCGCGATTTCAACCACGTTTTGTCGTGAAAAATGTGTTCAACATGATGAAAGTTTTTACGTATTTTGCCACATTCGTAAAAATGTCTTGATGACGATTTTATTACACAAATGAACACAGCTCAAGAACTGCAGCAGCGATATAATAACATGCTGTTCTGGTATAGGTGCGATCATTCCGGCCGGCATGGTAGCGGCAAATGGCTTCATCGACTGCACACAGTGGCCGGGAGCATTATCCTTCATGACCGTCGGCCTGTCATTTTGTGGCTTCCAGTACAATGGCTTTCTTGTCAATCATCTCGACCTGGCGCCGCCATTCGCCGGTCTTCTGATGGGTATCGGTAACGCCGTCGGCACGACAGCACGCTTCTGGCAGCAGTACTTCCACGGCGTTATCATGTCCACCTCCGAGGTAGGCCTACTGCAGCAACCTATAGAGGCTGCCTGTAGCCAAGTCAGAGAATGGTTTGAATGACTGAAACATCGTATTTTGCGCTGCAGACAACGGCTGGATGGATTCGGGAGACGGACATTCCCCCCGGACACTTCCCTTCGGACGTTTCCCCCTGCTTTTTTGCATACCCTGACATCCTCCTTGTGTATGACGAGCGCGTGCGTGGCTTTTTTCCCCGACGGCATGCAGCTAGGTGCTGCACGGCTGCGTTACCGACGTGGAGGAGACCGACAAGCTACAGACGCTGCTAGCGACCTGCTGCAGCGGCTGACGACGGCGCCTCTGTTCCGCGCATCACGCTGCGTCCGCTGCCGCCGCTGTTCCCGGTGTCCACCTGGAACGTGCATGTCGCCACGCTGAACGGCGACGACCGGACGAGACGTGGAATAGGGGCTTCGCTGCGTTGGTCAGTCGTAACCACCCATCGGTGTTGTGCGCCATCGAGTCACGGCAGCAGGATGCGGCCGCGGCGTCGACGACACTGCTGCAGAATCGTGGCCAGCCGCCGGCAAAGCATCTCAAGACGTCCACCCAGATTCTGCAGCGTCAACTGCACACCATCTGTGCAGCACGACGTGATAGCTAGAAAACGGTGGAAGAGACCTTGCGTGCGGTTGCGTGCACAGTCCGCTTCGATTGAAAGTGACAGTGACACTTTGCTGACTATAATTTACACTATTTCTTCTTTTTGGACATGCTGTATAATATTGCCCTATGTGAGACAATCATACATTTGGATATTTGCTATTTGACCATATATGTCAGCGATTGATACTTACTCGAAATACGACTTACACTCGACAGCGCCGTACATAGGAGGAAATGTCCGGGTATGCAGAAAGC
>Ga0209367_1012227_pt1 | contig 11261 bp, 10 predicted proteins | sample WorMetLIZISLAND2_FD_187412 | JGI IMG/M metagenome (GOLD analysis project Ga0209367, IMG submission 187412) | Marine gutless worms symbiont microbial communities from Max Planck institute for Marine Microbiology, Germany - Olavius geniculatus... ... | reverse complement strand
CTTAACGCAATCTGTATACTTAAATACTGCAAAAACGTTTGGTCGATTTGCATCTGCCTATACATGCTTCACAGCAACAGTCACTAACGACGCCAGCCTCCGCCATAATAACTTCCGCCAGCTAAAATATTCCATAAGTAAGTAAAATATGATTATGATGGTTCATTAATCATGGTTGTGATTATTATTATACCGTAAAATGGTTTTGCGCTAGAAAACTGGCAGTAATCGAAAGAACTAAAATAAGCATCAACCGAACCTATAGCCAAAGCAAGTCACACACGGGTGGCGTCAGAGGGAGGCGGAGCACGGGAAGCAGCTGCCTTCGTCCCTAGCCTTGTTATACACGGCTCAGATTTCAGACACCGTAGATTGAAAGGCTTAAACATTAAGTTACCCCGTCCCCTGCCCTTGCCTCCCGGCTGCCCCCAGGAAAAATATTGATAGTGATAAAGTGCTCCCTGATAACGATACACATGCCAAGGTGTGACTTATTAAACGTCATTTTTGCAAGACAACACAGATATCTGTGATTTTTTTGCGTTTAAGTGTTTCAGCTTCGCCCCCTGACCTCCAGTGATTACAATCCCGGGATTGAATTTTCAATCCCGGGATCTGGAATTGAGAAATTTGTAACCCCGGGATCCTTTTTTATCTCTTCCCCTCCTTATTTTCTCTCACTGTTTCTTTTTCCTTTTTGCCCTTCTTTTTTCCCTTTTCATACCTTTCCCCAAAATCCAGAGATCTGGGAATGCTGTAATTAAGCTCTCCAAATGGAGTCTGGGGTGGAAGCCCGGGTGCCAAAACATTTTTGTGCATTTAAGATCCAAAGTTTCGACTAATAAAAACAATTTTCTGTCGCTGTTGAACAAAATTTTACATGTGTAACAGACCAATAAATAAAATGTGTGAGATGTGTTCCATGTTTCTGCAGTAATTTATTAACACACCAAAGAAAAATCTTGGCAATTAACAAGTGACTATGAAAAATGTCCACCAGTGCATAAACTTTTATACATTAATAATATTAATAGTATAATATATTATACAGGCCTACACTGCACACTGTAAAACATACCGAAACCTTAATATTGTCATAAATAGCACACCTAATATTGCGCGTTTTCAAATGGAAGAAAACTAATAAATTAAATTAAATGCTGTAAATCATGAATGAAAAAAATAATATCAACGGTTAAAACTTAAGTAAGTAACAGTCAGTCAGAAATGATTTTCAAATATGTAAATATAGAACATTTAAACACGTTTAAAATGCTGTTATGAAACATCACAAAAACAATAAATGCTTATCTTCGTGTGCAATCCTTGCTTCACACTCGCCACAAAATATAAGTAAGTAAATAAATATATCATCGTACCATTATAATTATAAATAACAAGTTCATAACTGAAGTCTGAATACTGCATTAATGATGAACAATTTACACATACAGCAAACACATGTATAAGAAATATAAGTCCAATAATAACTGCAAAACCGAGTCATATCGGCCAAATCATATTGAACTCGTGTTGTAAATAGACATAAGAATGCAGAGCACACTGTAAAAGTGTCAGAACACTATTAATAATCTCTACAATACAGTAATGTATTGTAAGCTGGAGTAGCCTGCACAGCAAAATGCAACAAAATCAGAAACAAAACGAACGTTCGTAATAAGCTTTAACACACAGTGATAGTTGGTAAATCCTTCCGTGACTGATAAGACAAAAACGAATGCACCAAAACTTATTGCTGCCGCTAAAGATGCCAATAGATGTTATGTGTTTCAGCAGCGATTCATCACCGCGACCCGCACCATCACTTTCGAAGCCACGGGAACTTCATGAGTCGTTCTCCGTCAGGCCACTGGTATCTGACCTCATACTCGGTCTCGGTGCACAGGAAGGCCTGGCGCGCCATGGGCCGGCCGTCGATGCGGTAGTCTGCGACCGGGTTGATGATGAAGTCGGAGGTGGGTTTGTCGCGTGGTGGCGCCACGTAGTGGTCGTTGTACTCAGTCGTGCCTGGGTATGTCAAGTTGATGCCACACTGCTCCTCAATCGACAGCGGTTTGATGCACGGGTTGCGCGCTGAACACCGTACAACATTCGTCATCATTACCATCAAACACTGCAGACAAGCTTTCCGGGGGTACTGACATCAACGACCTTGAACGACGTTAAAATTCAGAAAGACGGTTTTCAGTGATTTTATCGTGATCTTAGGCTCTGACAACGCGACGCCTACTTCAATAGTAAATTGTGCCAAATTTACTGCAGACAGACCAAGACAACTTGCATATGAGATTATGAAACTTTCAGCATAAAAATAGATGTCAACAGTAAGTTTCGACTCCCTAGGTTCAAGGAATCTTCCGTACGGCGGCGTCGAACTTGATGCCCTTTTCAAAAGAAGTATTACATGTTGTACACCGATTTCACAGGTGACAGGACTGATGCTGTCACACGTCACGTGAGCATTACTCAAATTACTTGTTAGTTATTACAATGAGAACTGCCAGTTACTGTCAACATGAACTAAATATCTAATAATTAGCAAATTCATGGGTTCATATTTTTTTTTAAAAATTAGAACACTTCGTTATCAGTAAAAAAGAAAATACAACTGGGCTGAGTTTGGGGTGGTTTTTTGGGTGGGTTTTCAATGATTTTTAGGTTGGTTTAGACAATAAAATGCATTGGGTTTTTGTGTATGTGGGTGGGTGTCTCAACTTTCAACCCTGTAAAACATGCAAGCAGCATAGCAGCAGACACTATATTCAGTATCATCACTGACAGAAATGTTCTTAGATAAAAGCACATTACTGATGACTGGAAACGTTTGCCAGTACAGAAATCATATTGTAAGACAGTCATCCCTTGTTCCTGGTGGCAGTTTTGCCCAGTGGTAAAATCGTTTGAAGCATCAGCACAAACACTGTATTGGGTTAGTACAGAGATGGGTGACTGTTCACACGGCATCTCAATCCATTGGTGGTTTTAGCCAAATTCATGAGTATAACAAATAAACAAAGATAAGGACAGACGGACGGACGGAGAGACCACACTAAATTAACGTCTGTCGCAATAGCCTGAATTGGTGACTCTTTCAACAATGCCTCCAAAAATAATATATTACACTTGCACACGTTTATAAAGAAGTCCTTCGTTTTGGCCTTGGACCACAAGCCCTTGTTAACATCCCAGTAATAACTTTACAATGTGGACAGAAATTAACTGACCTTTAGGAGCAGGTGGCGGCGGCGCATCTGGAGGCTTTGGAAACTTCTCTGCAAATATACAACAAAACAAAAAATTAACCAAAAGCCAAGCATAACAAACAAAATCAAAAAATTTGCCTAGTTTTGAATGTCGAAAAAGTACAGAACACTCAATCACACACAATAATAATTAAGCTTATTATGCTGCATCTATTACACATTATATTTCACGACCGGCCATAAACCTATGGCTTTTTGCCTTCTTTCTTGGCTGTTCGAAGAATTAATGTTTGCATATTGCAATCTTAAATTAAATCTGTTAGCCAATATAACTCCATGGTCATTTTGTGGCTATATTTGAAATAAAAAATATGACAATGAGATGTAAACAGGAGGAGTATAAAGAAAGACAACGCACCACTTTTTCCCAGGAGTGACTTTATACGTTAACAGTTTTAGTAAAATCGACATAAACAGGCCAACTATGACATATAACTGCGATTGAAACATTTTTGTGTAAACCTAGAAATTTGCTTTCATTTTCTTGGTCCACAATATTTTCTGTAATTTTATTCTGCAGTTTCAGTAGCTGAGAAAATTACATATTTTGTACAGTTTTAACGTGCTATAGTAATTTTAGTTTTGTACTGATTACAGTAGTTTTAAAACAAAGCTAAAAATGCAAAAACACAAGCAATATTTTGCCCTACACCATTAAGCTCCAGGCTTCCCTAGCTTCTTTGTTAAGGCTACCGACCAAAACCTTAGAGGGACTGAAAAGAATGAGCCAAAACTTGAATGCACTCACTAAGACATTCGGTTCTATGGTGGACTTTATCGGCTTCCGGGCGAAGTTTAATGTGATGACTTGGGTGTTTATTGGCAGGGTTGTACCAGCTGAATGCAAGATTGATGGGATCGCGATTGCCACGGTTCAGGTTATGACGATATCCAGTGTAGCGGTCCGTCACTCCGACCAGATCGCAGTACTGCTTCAAGCGCACCATCGAGTCATGTGCATACGGCCGCATCTCCTGAACAGTCACTCACAGCTCACAACAACTATGCGAAAGCTTCAATTACTACTGATACAAAACCCGACTTAATAAACAACCAGTTGGCTTTATTTTTGATAGTCTGTACTCTCCACCAGATAATCACACTAAGTTTTAAACACCATGCAGCCTTTATTTTAATTACTTATTTACTTACTTAGTGCTAGTAGTGTGCACAGGTTTTCCTGTTCTAGAGCCTACCGTTTCCAAATTGTCACAATGTCGCAAATTTTCAGTAATCACTAGAGCCCACAGTTTTCAGTGGGCTGCAGAATTTCGAGCTGAGCTGTGGAATTTGCCCTTTACCACAGAATTTTGATACTGCCGCCAAATTTCGCGGAATTTTGCAAAAGTTAAGAAATGACTGATGATTAGTATGATCGTCGGCTTGATAACATAATTAGACTAACTATATCACGGAGAAAAATCAAACTAAACTGCCTAAAACTGTATCCCTAATAATAATTACGGCACAATTGTAAATAACCACAATGCGACTAATTCACAAATTCCACTGTAAACAAAAAATTGATAATTTTTTTGCATGTTGCTAGCATAATTGAGCACCATGCCAGCATCAAAAAATGGAAGTTTTTAACAGACTAAAGCTTAGTTTATGCACAAATGGAAGGCCATGGTAAGCCGCGGAATTTGGTCAATTTTGCCATGGTGAGCCAGGGAATTTTGCTAACTGGCCCGCGGAATTTGGCAAAATTATCCGCGGAAAACTGTGGGCACTAGTAATCACTAACCATGCTCATAGACACACAAACAAACCAAGAAACAAATAAAAGTACAATTTCATAACAAAGATTTCCAATAGACAGTTTTTCAAAACAAGAAGCCCAACTGTCTATAGGGAGGATGAACTGTATGCGGGTGTCGGAAAGCCAGCAAATGATCTTTGTTGTCATGTGAAAGGGCCTTTGTGACCTCCTATTAGTGCTCAATAGGCTCAATCTCTTAGGTTCTATCTCTAACATGTTTCTGAAATATGAAGTACTGTTTAGCCAAAATAACGCATACTGATCTTCAAAATCATCCAAGGTCGACGATTTTTATCTCATCTGATAAAGCATATGCGACTTTCTATTAATGATCAATAGTAACTAAGCTGCTAAGCTTAACGGTTGGCCCAATTATTTTACAAAATATGTTAGCAAAATATAAGGATAAAGTGACAAACTAACGCGTTGTATTTCTCTAAGGTCTTGTATGGTAAGATGGTGACTTTCTCGAGCTTTGTTATCCACTTGGCGATGCAGTCCTTGCACCTCCATTCGATCCTTCACGCCCAAGAGCTTTTCTGTGGCTGCTTGAAGAACATTTGTCGATCCTATATGTGTGCATCATCAAAAGTAAAACTATAAAATAAAAAATATAATAATGATGATGATGACGATAAATATGATGCTGAATCAAGATCACAAATCATTCACACGGCTACTGCAGCTATAATCATGGGAAGGGAAATGTCCATCTCTCTTGGGGGATGTCCATCTCCCTTCAATATTTCAACAAAACCCAATTTTATTGCACAATTTTAATTTAGCTTTAGCACACAATACTTATATTTCTGTTTACTACCTGAGCTGATGTAGATTTTATTTTATCCTTCATCAGCTAATTTTATCAAGGATTTAGAAAATATTAGTAACTTATAAAACCTGTGATATAAGTTAACAGAGTCTACTTGCTGGATATGATTTGTATATTAATTTTGCTGTAACTCAGAATTTACTTAGACTAACAGTTAATAATATTTCACTTCTGTTAGGGTATCACAAAAACACAGGCACAACAAAATCAGTACATTAGTCCATATAATGGAACAATATTTAAAAAATATTCATCTGTGCACACAGAAGGCAACTTCATTTCAAATAATTTGGGTTGGATTATTTAAACACTCGTGCCTGCTTGCCTAACATGGCAATATCAAATAAACATAAAGTCATCATTATTATTTTAATTTATTACTCACATTTTACAATAAATAAGTCATTCAGCAAATATGTAAAACTTTGTGGCTTACATAATGTGGACAACTGGTATATATTAATTTTAATAGAACATTATAAAAATTATCCATATTTCTTTGTAGGTATAATTCTTAGTGTGTATAATTCTTGTGTGTGGCTCGGTAGTCTAATGGTAACGTGCCGGACTTGCAATCCTGAGGTCACTCAGGGGCACAGGTTTGACTCGGCACCGGGACACTGCCGGGTAATGAACTTAAGCAAGTTGTTCACACACGTGCCTCTGTCACCAAGCAGTATAATTTGGTACCGGCTTCACCACTGGGACGTAAACAGGCACACCGCACGATACACTGACCCTGTATCCGTGGTCTCGTAGTGTAAAACTGTTGTCCGGCTGAGGGCCAAGGAAACAGAGATCAGTGCCGCCTTATGGGCCTTAAGGTTGGGAAGGACTTAACGTTTTTTATAATTCTTAGTGGCAAAGATTAATTAGTTTAAATTGGTAGTCTTCTTACCCTGTCTGTGAACAAACACCGTTGCTGGATCACATTTTTGCTGCCATTTGTCATACTTCAGGATGTCATGATCAAGATGAATATGATTGATTCCATTGTCAATGTGTCGCAGTTCACAACAAATTTCTGGGTCGACATAATATCGACCACTTGCAGCAAGATCAGCAATGTTCTGCATGAATTGACAACAAACATTTCAGTTTCAGTGTAAGTACCTAATAATTCTGTTTTTACAGGTGAAAGCACAATAAAAACACGTAAAAATTAATATATAAAATAAACAAAGTGTTTCCAGGTTTGAAATTCAAACCTACATAATATAGGTTTAACTAAAAATTTGTCATGAACTATTAATATACTGTCACTATACACTGTGTTTCAAAAAGTCAGCTTTTTTATATTTGTGAAATTGTGATAACTTAGTGAAATGTTATCCAATTTTGACAATTCTTAGCAGAAACATATGCCAGAAAATTTGACACAAGTATATTATACACAGCCCACCGCATTTTGTTTTATGTCCATACTGTACCTTGTAAAAACTGGCAAAACCTTTAAGATGTACAGCACACTATCAAATAATGGTTCTCCACTTAAAATGCCAATTGTTGCATTAGATAGTTATCATGTAACCTTAACAGTAACACTTAAAAAGACTGTTCATATGTTGAAAAAATTGCAAGAATCTGGTTCAGTGAGAAAATGAATGGAATGCAATTACCAATGTCATGGTGTGCATTTTGATGCAAAGCTAGTTTTTGCAAAGTAGCATTCATTCATAAAAAAACGACATACTTGTGGTGGGCTGTGCATAGGCCCCTATGTGTTTTGTTTCCAATTCACTGGGGTTTGGTTTTGCCAAAAAATAGCAAAATTAGATAATGTGTGCAAATGTAGATATAATGAAAGTAAAACCAGTGACGTTTTTGAGTAACAGCATACATTAAGTTTACAAGTTTCCACACAAGGTTTGTGAGACATGTGAAAATTGACGGGAATGGTTCATTACAATGGCTCGTGTTCAGTCATGTTTTACAGCAACTGTGAATCATCATCTCACTTTTTTATTTTCCTGGGGAAAAGCCATTGCCCCTTAACCCGCGCACACCTTACACTTATTTTTGAACTACATACAAACCAAATAACCACCCACTGAAATGAACCGTGCTCACAATCTTCACTTCAGCCAGGTTAGTATGAAGACTAAGGTTAAATACGTCTGCTAAATACAGATAACAGTATACTTATGGACAAACTAAAGTATCTCAAGTCGACGATTCTTATTATTTCTCATCAGTATGGTTTTATTAGAAAAAAAATCCGCAACAACAAACCTGCTTAACACCAGTCGCAGCGCCTTCTAGCGTAGAGAAATTTACACATGGCTGCCATCTGGTCGCCACCGGAATTCTAGGTGGACAGCAAGCGTCAGCACAAGTCGGCGATTTTTGCATTGACATCATTTCGCTCCACGGATGTTACCAGCAAAAAAAACTAACACCTACATTTGGCGGCGTCTCCGTTGCCAAGCAACCATTCATAGATAGCGCAACCATAGTTGGTGCAACCTTCGACGTCCTGAAAACAAAAATAAGTAAAATAAATCCTACCGATATGATGTCCATGCTCAGAGTTAAGATGCAGTACCTTCAACTTAAAAATGTATGGTGGTGATGACTGATGGGCCTAAAGGTGAGATGGCATAATGTTTGTTAACTAATAATATGTAATAATTTCTTTAAAGAAGCGTGTATTTTAAGTTGCATTACGCTGAGCTGCATGGCATGCATGCTTACGGTCAGAAATGTGCGGACGGGGTTGTTCACCAGCGGGCAAAAGAAAATGCAGACTGGTAAAAAAAATTAGGGACTGACTACAGTTGGAGCCAGAAATGTAAGACAAACAGCCGGTTCAGTTCAGATTGTTGAAGATTACAATGCAGTGAACTGCAGTAATCAATCTTCGGTGGACAGTGAAGATAGGAAAGTTTTACATGTTTTGGAAATCATGAGCCAATGCTAGGCATAGAATAGAAAGCCAAGGCATACAAATATATTCCAAAAACATGTAATATTCGATACATTCACAACGTGCATACTGCACGCCAACTACAGACCTCATTAATTAAGTGCTGTAAACATGCACAGCTAGGCAGACAGCAGTACGAAAATAATTCGTCTTTGCTTGTTGTATGCACATAACGATACATGTCTAGAAATAGCCTGTCAGAATTGAGTGACTTTTCTTCAGCGCAAGAGTAACTTGCCAGTGTGCCAATTTTCAGTTCAAAACGTCAAACACCAACGTCACCAATTTGCCATTCTGTTGAAAATTGTCTTATAGCAGCTAAAGGTTGTTCATATATTGTTCGTATATATTTTAAAAAAATATTGTGAATAATAAAATGAAAGTCATTGTCAACATGAATACTAATAGTATTATTACTACTGCTATTGTCGACATGGACATAGACTATAGAAACACTATGAAATGGTGCCAGTATGCAATCACAAGGTCTGTGGTTGGCGTGCAGTTTGCACGTTGTGATTATTGTGCAAAACTTTGTGGTGATCGATCAATGGAGCTCAAATACCTTGGCAAAAAAATAAATAAAAACTAAAACATCTGCAGTCATCGTGAACTACCATTCCTGGAAGACTAAATACAACCTACCTAAAAATTTAATTAGCTTTGTCATGCTCATGACATAAACTACAAAATTAGCCTGCACAATTCACTCTGCACAATCTCTAGTGCCTAGATATACAGGACTGGACAGTGTTTTCGTATGCTCAGTCGTTTTATTGTACAATATGCAGAAACAAGCGTGCACGAACGTGCCAAAGCACATTCACAAAAACCACACACAACGGCGCCTACATACATACACACACATAATGATGTCCTAGGATATTTACAAACAGTATACTATGTGCAGAAAGAAAAACAGTTGAATATGCATTGTATAAAAACCCAATTTCACCACTCAAATGGAACTACACTGTTATGATGGATAAGAGACACTATCTATTAATTATGGCTGTTACTTAACACATAATTTATATTGTGTTTTTAAAGATTTCAGACAGGTTGTAGAAGTAAAAGCTGAACTACAAAGAAATACAGAAAAACACAGAGTATTATATCAGCAATAGAATTTAGAGCTGTCCAATTAATGTGCCAACAAACAAATGTATTGACACATTTGAAAAATAACGTTTAAAAATACACAAATTTTAATGCACTGATGAAAAATTACTTTGCAGCACTTTGCTATCATCACAGTCCTTAAATACTGCCAAAACGACAAGTTGTTTAGTTCAACAGTTTCTTCAGTGACTGACAGCAACATGGAATAACTTGGCACATGTTGCTAAGGAACTATGCCTGCAAAACTGTGCTCACCAGCTGGCAAAATGTTCACTGACTAATGTGTTATGAAATTTCACAAGATTAATGTGCATTTATATCAACTTATAAAAATGTAAATAATTATTGGACAACTCTTATCAGAAACGGCCTTATCTTTTACCATACGGTACATGCATTACAGTGGCAACGATTTTCAGCTGACAAAAGTGACAAATATCAGTCACACAAGGCACGACAATTTGACACTTTCTGACACTGTCTTCCACAAAACTACAACAACAAACACGCAACAGAAAAAGACAACAACAAAAATTACCACATAAGCATATGCACACACAGACGTGCATAAAATTATTACACATCAGGCATATTGTCACAAATAGTTTTTAGTAACACTGAAGACCAAAAAGCAAATGCACTTCCAGTAAGCAAAATACACACAAATATTTGATCAAAATAATTCATGCTTTACAGAGACAAAACAGTACTATGAAACAGCAAACAGGTCAAAATGGTATGGACTGGAAGCCTAAATAGTGCCCATCAAAAGTAGCATTATCTAAAAAGACAGCAAAAAGTATCCCTGGGACCGTACGAGCAACATGTTTTCAGTTACACACTTCGCGGAGCATATCTCGTTAAAAGCAACAGAAAATGACACCGAAACGCCAACATGCCACAAACAATGCTGACTCTGGCTTGACCACTCCAGACCCACACGCATAGACTACGAACTAATGAATTTACCTCACACAGCATAAAACACATCAAAGTAGAGCTGTCAAATTAATGCATTAATGCGTTAAAAAATAAATGTGCATAAAAAAAATTAATGCACATACGTAAACTTATGTCAATTTACGAAATTCTGTGAAAGAAAAGTCCCAATATTCCGTTAAACTGCAGTGATTTGACAATCGAATGAATTTAAGTAACTAAACTGTAGTTGCTGCTCCATCAAATAAATAAAGAATCATTCCGATGACAAAGTAACAGATTTCTATGCTAGCTATGACGTCAGTTATTGTTGATTATACGTTTTAAAATTGTGCTTCTAATTGTCCATATTCTACAGACAAGACCCCCCAAACGTTGCCAGGCCCAGGGTAACTT
>Ga0209367_1012226_pt1 | contig 11261 bp, 4 predicted proteins | sample WorMetLIZISLAND2_FD_187412 | JGI IMG/M metagenome (GOLD analysis project Ga0209367, IMG submission 187412) | Marine gutless worms symbiont microbial communities from Max Planck institute for Marine Microbiology, Germany - Olavius geniculatus... ... | reverse complement strand
ATCATCTGCTTTTGTTTAGAAACACAAGGAATGTATCAAAAACTAAACATTATTAGATAGTAACATAAAAATTGTTTAAAAATTGTTTTTAGAAAATAATTTTTGCATATGTATTACTAGCATTTTAAACATTTTTGACAATTTGAGTTTCACATGGTAGTGTAGAGACGCAGTTAAGGTGTGATGGTATGTTTAATAACAGCACTACTGCTACTTGTCCACAAAATGTGCCAGTGAAAAAATTTTGAAAATCTGTCAATATTTGACGAAGATATGGACAATCACAAAGTGGGACATTTTTTTGAGACACAGTGTATATCTATATCACGGAAAAAATCAAACTAAACTGCTTAAAACTGTGAGTCCTACTAACAGCCATCGCACAGCTCAGTCGTATAAAACATGATGCGACTTGATCGATTGCATTTTAAATAAACAAATGATCGATAATTTTCTTTGAATGTTGCTAGCATAACTGAGCACAATGCCAGCCTTTAATAACTTAAGTTTTTTGACCGGATAGAGCTCAGCTTACTCACAAAGGGAAGGCCATGGCGAGCTGTGGAATTTGAACAATTTTGTTGCAGCGAGCCGCAGAATTTTGCGAACTGGCTTGCGGAATTTGGCAAATATTGCCACGGAAAATTGTGGGCCCTATTTATCAGTCAGTCTCTTGTAATGTCCAGTCTACTTACATGAAATGTTTTAAAAGCTTCTCACAGGCAATGGCTAACAGTGCACACTTGAAAAGCCATCTAATCTTGTGATTTCTGCAGCAAAAAAGCAGTTCTCTGGGACATGTGTTGGCATTTTTAGGGCATTAAACAGCATGGCCAATTGATATTTGCAATACACGTATTCGTTTTATCCCAGAGTTGTTGATTGTTGTAGGACAAAGTGTCGAAGGTGCGCGTCGTCGCACTCTTCAACCGACGGAATGCCGACTTGAAACTGCTGCAGAGTCTGGACATTGAAAAGTTTACATGGATCACCAGAGAACTGCAGATACACATCATGCCGGAACCGGAGAAGAAGTTGTCGAAGCGTGAAGTTCGTGAGAAAGCTGCTCGTGATGCGAAGGAAGCATTGATGAAACAGAAGATCGAGCAACTGCGCAAGCGATTGGCCGAGGAAAAGCAGTCGTTCGATGAATACCGCAAAGCTGAACTTGCTGACATAGAGCGGTCGATGAATGAACTCGGCATAGAGATGAAATCTTTGGAGCAGACTCTAACAGATCTTGGAGCTGCCGAACATATACCTCAGTTTGTACCGTGGGTCAGCTTGGAAGAGCTGATGAAGCAGCACAAGATAGCTCAGCTCATGGAACTCAAAAAGAAAACCGATGCCGAAATCCTGCAGACCTACGGATTTATTGTTCCGAAAAGTCTTCTCTCATAGCATTTTATGCAGGCTTCTTAGTCTGTTGACATATGCGTGGGTTGAACATTGTGCATCAACTTGTCACCGAGAAACTGTGATTAAACAAATTAATGATGAGTGAAATAAATTTAAGTGGTCGTGTAGCTGAACACATTTATTTTTTGTGGGCCTTAGGTAGAGCAAGTACTTGGGTTGTATTTGATAGTCAGTTTCAAGTACTTGTACTTGTACATTTGCAAAAATGTGCAGCATCTTTTTCTGTAGTGCTAGTGAACAGTTGAAAAGTCACTGGAAGTCAGTTGGTTCCAGTGTATTTGGTCTCTTCTTTGTATATTTGGTATGCTGTATACACCAATGGTGCAGCAGAGGGCCACTAAACAGGCTCTTGAAGTTTGCCAGAATTTGTCAGAATATGTTTTTATGGTTCATTAAGGTTTAAAATTTTGAACAAGACTAAGCTGGCATTTGATGCAAGGTATAAAATTGTTATACTTACTTTACTTTACTTACTGGCTTACTTACTCATTTGCAGACCACTGGCCAAATTATTGTGATTATCAAGCTTTTATTAACATAATGATATGTCCAGAAACCAAGTTGTACAATTATTGTGGGACAAAATTGCACTCTGGTAATCAGCATCAACATAGCAGTCATATCTGTTATTTTCACCTAGCGGCAGTGGTCACAGTAAAGGGCAACGCAGGGGCTCTGCATTCCCCACCTCCTATGCTCAGTCTGTATAGTTCCCCACTCGTAGTCAAGCAACTGTTATAAAAATTAGTAAAATTGGTGCTACCAGATGTCACATTTTAAGGCTAAAATGTGCCAAATTTGATTTCCGCTGGGGCTCTGTCCCATGCACCGCTGAAGGAGCTCAGGAGTTTACAGCGCTCCCCCAGAGTTCTAGCTGTGTTAAGGAGCTTACTTTTGAGGAAAAGGGAATAGGAAAGAGACCAGAAAGGTGAGGGAGAAAAGGGGATGTGAGGAAAAGGAAGGGAAAAGGTAAGTAGATTACACCATTTCTTCAATTTTACTATGACCACTCCCTGTATAGTGCCGAACGTTACATTACTGAGCAGTGGCCCATGTAAAAATCAGGTTGAGTTTGAAAACCGCTACGCTGAAACGGTTGAAAATTTGCTAAGAATAATACAGCTACGGCTCCTGTGTGTTCCGAGTGTTCTTGCGTTTATGCACGATCTAGAAAGCCAGTCTCAATCGACCGGTGTGGTTGTACGACTGAACGTTAACGAACAATTATTATTACCAGAGATGTAGTACTTGGTACTTGTACAGTAAGTTACTTGAGTACTACTCGAGTACCATTTTGAAGTACTTGTACTTGTACTTGAGGATCAAGTACTTGTTGACATGTGGCAAGTTCTTTATTTTTACTGTTTTATATTCAAACAGTATGCTTAATAATTGAGTGCAGTGCCCAAAGCTGTCCAGAAAATTGTGGAAAAATAGACATTGAAATGGGCAACATTGCAGTGAAATCTTTTTATTACTTTATTACTTCGTGATCAAGGTTAGCTAATCACTGTTATTTAGTTGGACCACTCAGCTTTAGCTGTACAGTGGGGGCATTACAACACACCAATTTTTTTATTGAAACTTGAAAAAGTGTAAAGGCCTAATCAAATTGTAATAATTTTTGGTCTGAACATTCCTGACATAATTGGCCATGAAGACCTAACTCAACATCTGTTTCTGCATTACCTGGAAAAAACAGGCGAAATATGCATTAAAATTAACAAACAAAATTCAGCAAACTGAAAGGTAGTGATTTCTAAATACTTTCCAAATTATCTTTTTATTATTACTTATTCCTATAACTATTTTTATTCTAAATTTACTAAGTTTTTAAATTTACCATTTTTCTATAAATTTTATTAAATTAAATTTCTCTTTTAAATTAATTCTCATCAAATTCTTCCCCAAATTTCTCCAAACTCTTATCTTCACATAAACTCTAAATCGATTTCCTATTTTTCCTGAAACTGAGAAAAATCCTTCCTAAATTCCTTTCATTCAAAACTTTCCTAAATTCGCACAAGCAGTTGCTATTGTATTAATTTCTAGTTTCTTTCGTTGAGATAACATTTGTTTGCTGGCCTTGTGCTACCGGCCCTCAAAATGGCAGAGTTTTAGAATATTTTACAAATTTCTGCATCAAAATCAAAATTGACCGTCTTGCAGCAATGTGTCTAGGCTGTTGATGAATCGAAAAGTGACTGGTGACGTCTGGATTGGTTTGGAGCAAAACATTACCGACACTGCTGACAACGAATGAAGAAAGTGTCTGGGTGCTATATGTTCGTTTAATGGGCCAACATTTTCTGTAGACAGTTAAAATGACAATTGGATAAACTATTAGTCAAAGTGACGAAACTTTAGATAAATTGTGTGTGTTATTTTATTAGAGTAATAATACTAGTTTTGATAAAAGTGCATAATTTTGTTGGTTTTTCCTCAAGTACTGCAGCAGCAAACATTGGGTGAAGTGGGAAACTAAACAATCATTTGATGGCTAGTTGTGTCAGAACATTCATACCACAAAAATATTAAAACTAGATCATCCTTTTTCAATATGTGGTAAAAATTGGGGCTTTTATGCCTCACAGTGTAGTGGGCCTTAGCTAGAGCAAGTACTTGGGTTGTACTTAATAGTCAGTTTTAAGTACTTGTACTTGTACTTGTGGCTTTGGTACTTGCAACATCTCTGATTATTACCGTACGTGTACGCCAGCTGTAGACGTAATAAACGTTTAATAAACTAAAATAGGCCAAACGTTTTTAGAACGCTTCATAAATTAAATAATTGTAAACCTTTTAATTTTTTTGTCACTAAGAAAACCTAATAAACTTTCAATAGACTAACATAGTCCAAACGTTCTTAGAACGCTTTAAGAAATACATAATTGCTTATAAACCTTTTTGTCATTTAAAATTAAGGCTAAGCTAATAAACGTTTATTGGGCATACGTTTGTCTGCCTTTGACGCGAACGCGGCGGTGGAGAACAAGCCGTTTATAGAAGAAGGAAGTGGAAGCGGAAGCATAAAGCTGGAGCGAAACATTCTGATGTGGTTCCAGCGGAGTCATGGGTTAGAAGTCGGCGGGGCAAGAAGTTGCGATTTTCCGACAGATCCAGCAAATTTCCAACAGAGAAGATTACTAGTACTCAAAAAATTAATTTTGTTTTTAAATTTTATCTAAATGGAGGTTTCTGAGCCGTAAATTTAGCATTTTCGGAGAAAACTTTTCCTGCAACACGAAGATTTTCCGCCCAAAATTTAGGGGGGTGCACGACGCCGCTGTATGGTGCGGTGTGAAGATTGAAGTGGCCTGCGGGTTGCAGGTCTAGGCCGATGGCTAGTCGTCGTCGCCTTCCGTTGTCATGGTGCTCGAGTACGGACTATGTCGGATGCCGAACGAGTAGACCGGCGCAGCGTACTTGTGAAGCCACACCTGTGCGACAAACGACTGCTCAGATCAGATTAGCCTAAATGTCAGCACAAATTGGCTAATCCCATACTGGTCCTGAAATTACTCACACTTGAAGCCAGTCTGTAAAAGTCTTGAAATAAGCAGCTTTGTTCTGAAAATGTGGCAAAATCAAAATTACACCCAGTACTAGGTGTGATAATGATAGGTGATACGAACGAGCAGTCTTAGATACATGCAAGTATCTTAGACGGCATTCGTCGTGGTTTGAAGCGTTTTCAAGAGACATTGGTGCAGAATCGACTGAAGCAAACTGTTGACAAAAAATCAGCTGTTTAAAACAGTATTAGATTGATGTTCTTTTCGTCTGGTTTAATGTCAAAAATGCAGTTCACATTAACTACACTCAGTACACTGGAAAATTCAAAGAAAAGCATGCATCTAATACAGCAAGGAATGGAGTTGGGGTAAAAGATTATTACAATTACGGACGCTTTGCCCCTTTGACGTTAATTTCGCTTTTTGTACGTTTTGCCAAAAATTGCTCACGGCAGCGAAAACTGACGGACGGATGGCGAAGACGACGGGTAACACAACGGATGGGAAAAGATGAACCTGGCGAGCCGAAAGACAAGACGATGGAAGGATGGTAGATGGACTCCGAAAAGGGATAGGCCTCGACGGAAATACGACGAAACGTCCAGGCTATCGGCGAAACGTCAAAGGGGCCAAACGTCCCGATACCACCATTTTCACGCAATTGATGGCATTGGCTTGGCGCCGCGGCTTACATTTGGGACCACTGGAGCTAAACTGGCCTCGCTGTCTCAAGACTTAGCTTTAAGTCTTAGCCTACTTTAGCGAGACGGGAGAGTTGCTCATAGCGTTTTTCAGTTCTGTACCGTGATGAAGATCTGAAGTATAGAGCGAGATCGCAATCATGTAAGGCCTATGTGTGACGTACCTTTTCATTTTCATGCGCGCCTGGTCCTGGAATTTGCGTCATGCCGTCCGGTGGATAGTTCTTTCCAGTGACGCTGTAGATCGGAGGTCTACCGAGGTAAATTCTCCAGTTCGGCACATCGTAAGCACTAGGTCCCGGTGTCTGAACACCACATACACACACAGCCCATGTGGTAGCACTAAGAGACAATACCTCCCCCAGGATTCCAAGACTGGCGGTACCAAAACTCGTCTATGACTTTAACCGTATATCGCCCACCTCTAAAACACACCAACAGTATTTTGCTTCGCACGTAAACGACGGAAAATGTAAGGCTACGGCGCTCTCCGTGACTCCGTAGCTGCATTTCTGAGTGAAGAGCGGAGAAAAGAAGCAGAAGAGAAGGAGAGGCCCCAGTCAAGATAACGTAGCATTTCTGTACCAATTTCTGGCTGACAGTGTGGCGGAGTGCTCAGTGCCATAGATGCAAAAAAACGTTTCAACACAAACAAAAAATGTTGGATAAAAAAAACGTTCGCCCAAATTGGTCCAACCTTTTGCCCAAAGCCCAATGTTGTAGACTGAAACTTAAAAAAATAACTTCATTTATTTTCAATACTTTAATTGTGTGGTCATATGACCAAGTAGGGCCTATCACTAGACTAACCAAGTAATCTACAATGGCCAACTAATTCGTTTCTTTGGTTCTAAAAATGTTTCTCGAAGTTCTTGTTTAAATTTCCAATGAACGTTTTTTAACTAAAAACGTTGAGAAAATTAAAAAAACGTGGAAGAAACTAGAAATAGGCCTACGTTCTGCAAAACGAGGTATCTGTCCCATTGCCACGTTATATATAGCCTAGCAGCTGCGTTTCAGCGTTTGACGCTTTTGTAAGCCTGCAACCAATTTTGTTTTTGAATAAAAACGGTTGGTTACCATGACAACAGGGGTCTTCGGGGGAGAAATTTACATGACATTATTGCATAGTCCGGGCCCGAAAATAAGGGGTAGGTGAAAACAGAGTGCAATTATCTTTTGCGGGAGCCGAGTTATAGTCAATTTTGTCCCAAAATTCGTTGTCATGGCAACGGGGGTCAATAGGGAAAAAATCTAAATAACACCATTGGATAGCTTAAACCCGAAAATAGGGGGTAGGTGCAAACAGCGCGCAATTATTTGTTACGGGGGGCGAGTTATAGTTAATTTTGTCCCAAAATCGTTGCCATGGCAACGGGGGTCGGCAGGGGAGAAATTTAAATGACACCGTCAGACGGGCCCGAAAATAGGGGATAGGTGCAAACAGCGCGCAATTATCTTTTACGGGGACCGAGTTATACCGCTTTGAAGTCTCTATAGTTTGTAATGCAATTTTTTTTAAAATGGGGGAAAATAGGGAAGGAGTTATCAGATTTTTATCTCAAACAAACTCGATCTTACTTTTTGGGCCCCGAATCACTGTGCAAAGTTTCATCAAAATCAAATCCAAATTGCTGCCGTAGGAGTGTTTACAGACAGACTGACAAAATGACAGACAGACGCAAGTGATTTTATAATTTGTCCCATGCTATGCTATAGCAATTGGACAGATAATAAAAAAGTAGAAAAACGTTTATTAGGGCTAGATCTACGTTAAGTGCATGTGCGCTAGTGAAGTAATTTATGGAAATTTATTGGTCGACTCTGCGTACGCCAGTAACCGCTCTGAAATGCTCATTTTTACTAAGTGGCGTTGCATCAGAACTTAGAATCTTCATACCTTGGCCCAATCATAGCAGAAATCGAACATCGTGTTTTTGAAGACCAGAAAGTAGGCTGGCGCGGATGGCTTGCTACTGCGTATTGTCTTGCCCATCATCGGATCCACTTTGTACGCGTTCGGCGCTGCAGCGTACGACATTTAAAAAACGCGAATTTTATGCAGACAGGCGCAGCTTAATAAATATTATGTTAAGCCTATTTGATCTTTAAATCAATAGGCTGAAAACTGAAAAACTAAACAATGCTAAAAATGCTATATGTTAACTTTAAATTTGATTAATGACTAATTACAACAATCATTCATTTTTGTAAATTGTACTATTAAAATATTTTAACCGTTACTTTACCAGCTCTAGGCCTACTACTTAAGTGCAATAATTTTGCGATGCGTTTTTTAAATTACTGTGTAATGAGTTTTGTAATAGAACAATAATTATGTGCTCACGTAAGTTATTCAATGTTCACTGTTAAGTTGTTAACCCATCTGAAAAACGTCAGAGTAGTAGGCCCTTACTATAAAGCAGCAGATAACAACGGTGTGCCTGGCACAGTTATACCCCCTTTACACGAGGAAGCATACATGAAGCATACGTGAAGCACACGTGAAGCACACGTATTCAATATACACGTTCAGGACGTGTGCTCTAAGTTTGCTTTAAGTTTGCTCTAAGTGTGCTTCATGTAGGCCTGTGTATGCTTTCTCCTGTAAACGGGGTATTAGTTAGCTTCCTGACCTGGAAAGTTCTCGTCGCGAAGTTCCATGTGTTTCAGACCGAAGCTGTACTCGGGATTTCGAGGCCAGGCGACCTTCATGCAGTCCTCCGGTCGGTAGGTTCCCGGACCGGGCGTCACGAATCCCTTGAGATCTTGCAGCGCCAGGCCGAACGTCCACTTCGGCGGAGTGTACGGCCCCGTGTTGTGCATCTCCCAGAGGCCGTACTTGCCAGGACCGGGCCCTATCGACTCGACTTTGATCGGGCACGCCAGGCCGAAGGAGTAAGCAGGCATCTTGCGATGGACGCTGCGCGGATCGTGGTTGAGATGGCCGATCAGTGTCGGCAGAGCGTAGGTGGGACCGGGCCCCGAGTACATGGCTGCGATGGGGCAGCGAGGCTTCGTATAGTTGTACGTCATGATGACGTCGATCTATCGGCTGCTGCTGCAGCTGCTGCAGCTGCTGCAGGCGAAAGTGAAACTGAAACCGGGAAACAACGTACGACGTCGACGATGCGCCGCGGTTTTGCGCCTAGACATGCAAGGGAAATGATATAACTACCACACTATGGCAGTCAGCAGACAAACCTAGTAATAAAGTTATTACAGGCCTACTCCGGTGTACATGCGCGTATTTGCATACAATAGCCTAACTAAGTACTGGCAGTACGTATCCCAGCGCAACGAAACTTTGTCTGTAGGACTATAAGTGTGTGTTTGCGTGTTTCCATCGGCGTCATTTCTGTTGCGGTGCTCTAGTGTTGTTTTAAGATTATATCTAATTAATACCCGTGATCTTCGCTTGTTCCGTTCCTGATTCGATATTTTTGAACAAACCTGCCATAGAGACTGCAGCTATATTTAGCCGCTATATCTTAACGTTACTTTTTAACTGATGATTTATTACTGTTTACTATTACGTATGTGACGTTTTGTCTAGTTATTGCCATGGACGAGTGAATGTTTAGCGTCAAACTGGATACGCTTACCTCTAAGAGCGCTTTTGTATACAGAGAACCAGAAAAAATCGAAGTACGTCCCGGTCGAAACTTTAGCGGTTGTGATCGCTCAAAACAGTGACGGCTGTTTCGTGGGCAGCTGAAAAGTAACTGTCGAATATTTAGTTTAGACGAGAACGTTATAGAAAGAGTTTATCAGTCGATCTGCGGCTGCTGCTGTTGTCATAGTAACGCATCACGCTCATTGTCTGCAGCAATGACGTCACGTCACCGACATCGCAATAAACGTGAGTCGTGTCACTGGTCACGTTAAACAGGACAAAAAGCCGAGCTGAGGCTAGGATAGCCGACCGTACTGGTTGTCAGTGATTTTTGAAGATCATCCAAGGTTGATGATTTTCATTTTATCTGAAAGGGTGTATGCCACTTCCTATTGATGATTAATAGCAACCTTGGCCCTAGCTCTCACCGTTTTCGAGATATGGCCAGTTTTCCATTAAATTTCAGACCCCTCCCCTCCATTCAACTGACAATTTGAAAATATCCCGTTTGCGCTAGATCGCTTAATTCTGCAAATTTAAGTTTAACACACATGGCTAATTATTCGTGTAAAAAGTTTTCCCCTACGACTTAACGCTTAGCCACAATGCATACGTGACAGACAGACATTCGGACGACAACCATGCCAAAAGCTCGACCGTTACTTAAGTACGGTCGGCTAAAATACAAGTGGCATTTTTTCATTATCAGTATCCTACTACACTCATTCATTAACGGAATTGATGCGTTTGCTATTCGTGTTGCGACTCTTGTTAAATATGTAAAGTCGCAATTAAACCGCATGAAACGGTAGGTTGGGCGGGCTCCGGTAAAAAGAGCATGATAATTTATATGCAAATTTTGGGGAGCCTGTACCCCTAAAAATTCAATATGGCAAAAACGTTCACACTGTGACACTGTGGCGCGATATTGGATAACTTCAGTTTTTTATCGCGAATATCTGTGAATTGGATTTGCTCGTCAAAATATCTGAAACAAAATTGATTGATCGCGATCCTTTTCGCGTTCCACGACAAAAAATAGATTACTGTCCACTGACAAAAACGTTATAGGCGCGCACAAGCTCAACAATGCGAGAGTTGGATGGACCAACGCAATTTCATGCGTGCCACGTGATGTTGCTACGAGAGGAATTTCATCCCGCTACATTTTTACCCAATTAAACTAATGGCACCGAACAACCTGACGTTTATGGGCCCTGCCGCAAATTTCTAGTTTGTTTTATTTTCAGGTCGCCCGTACGTTATAGGGTGTTTACACGATCCAGCAAAAGTCCAGCAAACTTCTAGCAGACGTCCAGCAAACGTTTAGCATTAGCACGTGTATTTTGAATACATTTACTGGAAGTTTGCTGGACGTTTGCTGGATCGTGTTAGCACCTTATTAAGAACGGGAGGCCGCGCGAGATCTCCAAGCTCCTTCGGCTAATCGCTGTAAAACTTTGTGCATGATGAGAATGTGTCCGATTTTATAATCTAACTCACCAAATAATCTGGAAGCCAAAAACATGCGCAACTTGGCCCGATTTCAAACAACTTCTGACGTCGATCGCGAATATCGCCGAAACGAATAGAGATGTCGGTAATCGAAAAAACTAAATGAACGATTTTTCTCGCGTTCGCAGAAAAAAGTCCGGTTAGCTTTAGTCCACTAACAACAAAGTTCGTAATGTGCATTGTAAGTTGAAGTTTTAGACCCACCCAAATCGACTTTTCTGGAAGGACATATTTCGACCCCTAGAATATGCTGCGCCCTCAATTTTTTACACGCGCTAGATAATGACCAAGGCTTGTTATTGCACACCATACCGGGAACGAGGAACCCCCACCCCCATTTTTTACAATGGGAGGTTTAAAATTGTTTTTACAAATTCAGCGAATGCGCGCCTATAACTTTGGCGGTATAGGAGTAACCCCACGAAAATGCCGCGTGACGAACAGCATGATAACGTGGGTACAATTTTTTTTTTTGGGGGGGGGAATCTAAAAAAG
>Ga0209367_1012225_pt1 | contig 11263 bp, 6 predicted proteins | sample WorMetLIZISLAND2_FD_187412 | JGI IMG/M metagenome (GOLD analysis project Ga0209367, IMG submission 187412) | Marine gutless worms symbiont microbial communities from Max Planck institute for Marine Microbiology, Germany - Olavius geniculatus... ... | reverse complement strand
ATATTGCTTCAAATAGCGATCGGTAATAGTTCATGACGCTTAATAACAGAACAAAATGCACATAAAATTACAACCACATTATAACACTTAGTCTAATTTAGTCATGAAATTAATGTTTAGAATTTGTGCTCGATATGTCCACCATTCTGCTGCACCACGGCGGCAAGACGACGACGCCATTCGCCGATGCACATTGTTGAAAGCTGAAACAATTGCCGAGCGTCATTTGAAATGTGACATATTCGCAAAAAACGTCACTTTTGGGGGTTTAAGGTCGTTCAAGGGCATTGATGTTGACAAAACTAAAAAGTCCGTGATCACTGTTTGTTATGATAAGCAACATGTTTGTATCTAGCCTATCTGCAACCGTTTTCTCACGAGACAAGCCAATAGCGGCAAAATAACGTCTTTCAGGGAGTATCCCTTTTTGACGTCCTTGATTGAGAAGGACCCTTTTACCCGGCGGCACCAAATTTCGTCACAAGCAAACTAGCTTGTGGCAGCCCACAGTAAAAATTTGGTGATCCTGGCTTGCACAGTTTTGATACAATACAGCAGTGTGACAGACGGACAGACAGACGTTGAGGCCATGGCTAAGATGCGCAAAGCATTTTGCTGTCGCGAGTAATAACTGCAGGAGAGTGGATCAGTAGTCGGTCAACTCCTGGATAGAGTCCGTTGTCCACACGCGGCTGATCCGCGCCGCGCCGATTAGTGGCAGCACGGCAGCAATTGAGCGGTAACGAGCGTTCCGTCGATACACCGACGAGGACCCGCGCGGCCCGGTTTGACTGCATGCCGTTTCGGCCCTTGACGCAATCCACTTTGTCGGCGTCTATTGTATACATCGGTCCGGCGAGGTTTCCGCCGCGTGCCGACAATGGACCGAAGCGAGTTGTTCTCTCTCTCTCGGTGCTTTCCGGTGCTTCGCCGCTCGTCGTCCGAACGTTTGATTTTATTTGTGCAAATATTTGACGCACGATTGTCGACGGACGAACAAACGAAAGAGCTAGTGAGCGATTGGCAGACGTTCGTGGAGGCAAAAAAATCGTTGACAACGTTCAGTGACTGAACATCTACGAGCTCATAAAATCAGAATGATGATGATGATGATGACTGGACATGACTATCGCATCGTCAGTTCTAGACTTACTTAAGTCGAGTTTGCTGTGAATCCGACATGTTTTGCTGACGAACGTCCCAACAGTTAACAAAAAGTTTTTTTCAGTAATTAAAAAAATAAATGCCATTAACAGAAATAGCTTTGCTGGTTTTCGCATTAAAAGAGAGAGATGATGATGATGATGATGATTGAGGATTGTCGACGGACGGAAGGCGCTTTGTGGCCAGCGATCAGAGCCGACCGGCCAGTCACGCGACTTCTACTTCGTCTAGTAGAAAGACAGAGGGGGAGACAGAAAGACGCAGTGCAGATAAAGTCACAGCAATATGCAGGCAGATATTTACACGAATGTAGCCTCCAAATACATGGTCTTTACATATCTCCCCGATTGTTTTTCAATAATGCCCAAATCCCTCAACGTTGAGTAGACCTATCGTCGTTCTGCACCTACTTAAAACAGGAAACGTTAGCATAGGCCTAATAGTGAAAGTGTCGGCAGACGGCAGTCTGACTAATCGTGCAGAAAACATCAAGCATGAAACAGACGGCACAAGGTCACATGACTGAAGATTCGTAAAATAAATTTGTTACCGTAAATTCGTCAGCAACAACAGACAGAATTGACAGATGTGTACAATGTAGAAATTAAGAACAAGAGATAAAACACACGTGTACATATGAGAAAAACGGAGTTTCTTGCAAAACAACAGATTTTAACCAGATGCCAAACAATTATACAGTTTTAGCTTGTACTTAAGCTCATTTTTGATGCGCTACTACAGCTACGCTACGTTTATGGTACGATGAGTCTGTCGTCCGTCCGTACGTCTGTGGGTCACGGATGTACTGTGGCTAAACGGTGCGAAATAGGGCCTAGTTTCAATAATTGGCTTTCAAATGGCATGAAAATCATTGACCTTAGATGACGCTGAAGGTCAGCACTGCAACAGGAACTGTATAGGCTGTAGTGCGCCTTCTCTTGCGATAACTTGGTTTCTTGTCATATTTAACGTCTCTGTCTGCCGTCAGTGTTTTGCACGATGGCACACTGTCCAGTAAAGCTTACAGGCATAGATAACGTCCAACAGATAAGCTATTAGAAGCACGAGTGATACTGATTTCAACCAATCTTGTTAGCACCGTACAGCAAGTAAAGCTCATATTAACCAACATCCAACATGATGCCATTTCAAACATCTTGCTGTTCGCTAACCGCGTTTTTGCAGTATTCCACTTAGGCCTAAGCCTACTTATGCAGATCGGATCTAAAATGAAGGCTTTAAACTTTTCTGATTTTTATTTAACATAAGTGTGTCAGTTATACCGCGGTTCACCTTCGCTGAACTTACTTTTTTGACAACACTTCTTCAACGTTACACCTCACGTAGCCTACTATAAAGTGTGGTACCAAACAACACATGTTTTTCCATCTCTGCAGTTCTGGACGCATACTTGTATAGTAAGTCAAAGAAAACGTGCGCTCCTTTTCTCCCAAATTGCGGATTTTTTGGGCTCGGTTTCGCCCACGATGCGTTTGCGGCCGGGACCAGACCCCGCTAAGTTAGTGAGCTCACAATATCTCTTGAAACCTTAGTCTGCTTTCGGTCTATCTAAGCTCGGTTGTTGCTCAGTTCAAATAAAAATCTGTTAAAAAGTGCTGAGATATATCACTGAACGTGCTAACTTCGCTGTTCATCTATAGCCTATTCGACAGCATACCGTACCGGCTGTTTAAACGCATTGCATTGCGCCAATCCCTGTAAGCCGTAGAAAATCAATCCCCACCGACACACGTCATCCAGTGCAAAGAATGCGGCGATAATGCTAAAAATGTGTTCTCCAGAGTTTGGCAAGAAAAGTAAAAAATAACCCAACTGAACATTATATTTCACCCTTTTGCCGCCTTAACCCCGCTGGGCCGATTTTACCATTTTTGGCACGTAGGGTCAGACCACCGACGTAATCATCCAAGTCAAATTTTAAGTCGATTGATTCCGGGTTTGGGGGCTACCGGTACCCAAAATCTGGGGTTTCCCATTGACTTTGATAGTCGCCCTTACAACAGTGTTACGCACTACCGTGCTACACTGTGAAAAGACACGCTGAAGTCGACGACATAAAAAAACAAATTAGCGGGTAGGTCTATGTCACGAACAACTTGTCGGTAACGTCACGGAAAAGTCGGCGTAATGCGAGCCATAGCGTTCATATAATTTATTGCGCATGTATAATGCACGTTCACATTGTTCATTTCGCTACTTTTTGTTCGGTATCGTATACATTTGTGAACAGACATATTTCGTGTAGACGAAGAAGCTGGCTCATAATGTGGGTGTTTGGACGACTGTAGTAAGCAGTAATGTCGTGGCAAAGGAGCAAGCGGCATGCAGTTTTACGTAACTTTTCTTGATGGATAAATTTGTTTTGCAAAAGTACACCGTGTCTCAAAAAACAGTCAAAATTGTTTTCATCATAACTTGGTCAAATTTCAACCGACTTTGATAATTTTTGGTACATACATGGCCAAAACGATAGAATTATGTAAGGTATACTCTATTTCCACCTCGCCTAATTTACGTCAACGCACTGCCGTCTGAAACACAGATGCTCCCAGTATATCGCATGTAAATTTGACGTCGACGAAGAACTGAACGATTTTTACAATGCTGATACGCGTCTGCCGTCTATTGTTATCGCTCATTTTAATTAGATGTCTTATATTATGCTGCAAAGAATTAATTACTGGCGGTATAAACTTGGCGTGACTGATGTGGCGATGTTTACATTGCGTGTTCTTCCGGTTTATGGTTTTGCTTCAATAAACTGTACACGCCAAAATCTCGTTATCCGTTGTGTAGTTACATGTATAAACAGAAGAAAACAACACGAACAAAAACCTATTAGCACGCAATTAATAACTATCAGAAATTATTGTTAAAAAGTTACGACAACACAAACACTATCCTATTAACACAAAACAATATTTATTTTATCGCCTTAACGTTTTAGTTTTGTATAATTCTTGTCCGCAACCCCCTTGTGATGCACTTGAATAGGTTATACCATTTCGCAGATGATAGCAATAAACTACAATATTTAACGTTAATGGCTCTTCTAATAAATCAAAAGTTTGCTATAAAAGCTGACAGCACGTAATCACAAGAAATTAGAGCTAATGCTCACGAGACGCGCGAAAACCTTTAGCAGCTCCCGTTCGCAAACTGTCCGTCTATCTCCAGCCATCTCGTCGCAGTTCATTCTTGGAGTGTGCGCTGCAGCCGAAGATCACAAAAATCAATAAAAACCCCTTATTCTGAATGTTCGTGGTCTTTCAAAGTCATCGATCTTAATACGACTAAAAAGCTCGTCACTAGTGCTTGTTGTGATAGGCAGCATGCCCATGGTGATCTGCAGCCGTTTTCACGAAAGACTGGCCACCTAAGGTAAAATAACGACTTTTACAGGAGTACCGCTTTTTGATGCTCTCGTGCGCAGGTTTCCTTAAACGTAGAAAATCGAGACTTCGACCGTCGAAATGTACGTTTAATGCTGAAAATTTCGTATGTAGCTTGTCTATGTTTATCTCAACTGATTTCGGCGCAATTCGCTCTTGTCTCGCAGATCAAAATTGCCCAAAAAATCCATAAAACCCCCTATTTTGGCGTTCAAGATCATCCAAGGTCATTGAATTCGGCGCAAATCGAGAGCCAGTGTACGATTTTCTATTAGTGATTAATAGTAACCTAGGCCATATCTCCCGCCGTTTCTGAGATACAGCGACTTAATTGGCTAAAAATTGCCAATTTTTTTTACCTACCTCTCATTTAGGGCCCTCGTTCGGGGTGACCCTCTTCCGAATTTATGAAAAAGCTTTCCGGTTCCTGAAACTAGAGTTTTCCAGGCAGCCGATGGTGAAGATTTGGTCCACCCGTGTGATGGACATACAGACAGACAGAATACAGAATTGCGACGGCTAAGACGCGCTAAAGCAGTAAGTGCTTTCGCGCGTTAAAACTGTAGATGTATTTACGGAACGCTTTTTAATAAGGATAAAATTAACAAAAAATAGCAAATATGTCAGCCCAGTACCGACCAAAATATGCGGCTGTCTGCTTAGCTAAAAGCCCACGTAAGCTTATCTGACGACTGCTGTGTGCAATCTTGAGGTAAAAATTAAGACACTAGTTGGACCTGATCTGGGAAAAGTTTACACTGGTTTTGGTTTTTCGGTCGGCTTAAGCCTTTTCAACTTATTGGAGTTCTTGATAAGTATAAGATAAGATCTTGATAAGATCTTGATAAGTCGTTTTCCCGTTGTGTTCGCCAGATGGCAACACTAATTTTGACGGAATTTTTTCTGCGCAGCACTGATAAAGAATCCTTCATGTCTATTCTAGATCCAGACGCTGATCCAGATGACCACCAGAATCTGATTACATCTAATTTGGTAAAAGTTCATGAAACTTTTAGCCAAATTTTGCCTGTAACATTTTGTGTAATCATGCTGACAGACACAAAAATAAACGCCAGGTAGGTATCACATAACCTTCCTGGTGGAGGTAATAAGAACAGATGCCAGCGAATGCGACATCTTGTAGAGACAACGCTTCATAGGCCTACAGTGAATAGTCGGCGGCGACGTACTAGGAAAAGACAGGAAGGAAATGCCAGCACAGCGGTCGAGGCAGTATCAAGTGCACACTGACACAGTGCTGTAGGCCTAATACTGCTGCAGATAAACGCTCAGTGGCGTATCCAAGAACGTGGGAAATGCAATTCGGGGGAAGAAATCCGACCATGTCCCGTCCTTTCAATCGTATGCAGTGGCCAATTACGGCAATTATCTTTAAAGCAATATATGAATATGATAGAATATCATTGGCGTCATTTCAGTAAATTCATGGGGTTTTGCGCTTTACCATCTTTTCCCCTTTTTCTCCTTCACCCCCTCCTTTCTTCTCCTCTCTTTTCCCTCTACCTTTGTTTTTTTTTACTTCCCCGCTTCTTCTTACTCCACTCCCGCCTCCCTCCTTTATTCCTTCTTCTTCCCCTTCCTTCTTTTTTTCTTCTGCCCTCCTCTTCTTCCCCTCCTCTCTTTCCCTCTCCTCTCCCTGCCCTCCATTCCCCTACCATCCTTTCCTTCCTTGCCCCCTTTGTTCCTGCCTTTTCCTTTTCCCCTTTTTTCCTACCCTCCTCTTATTAGTACGCCCCTTAAAATTTAGCTAGGAGTCTGGGGGCACGCTGTAAGATCCCCAGCGGTGTGTGGGGAAAAGCCCCCGCCGAAACCAAATTTAGTGCATTTCAGCCTTAAAGTGTGACATCTGGTGGAAACAATTTGAATGATGTTTCTCTGAATCAACTGACCAAATAACGTGCAGTTTACACAGAAAGGTCAATTCGGAGACCAAAGGTCTGTCGTAGTCGTTTACGCAAGAGCCACTCAGGGGACAATGAAATCACAAATCCTTGAGGGGTTTGTAGACCTTTAGCCCTCCCCCCTAAATGACGCTCCTGTAGAATATTAAAAAGGCCAAATAATCGTTTCGTGCAAAATTATTAGCAAACAAACTAAGATTTATAAGGCTTTGCTCCCCGACGCACTGACCTGGGGCTCTGCCTTTGAACGCCTCTGAAGGCTAAGCCTTCAGACGCCATTATAGACTCGATCTGCTGCTTTTGCTATGCTCCCTAGTTTCCAGATTCTGGTTCCGCCAGTGTATGGTCGCCGACCCCTGCACCACTAGTCCACTAGACCACCACTAGGTGAGGCCACCTGGCGATTGAACAGTGCGACTCAACTCAACTCAACGTAACGTAACGTAATCTCATGTCTGTCGACAGTGCAGACAGTGATCGAATCTACGCCGAGTAGGATTTGATTACTTTCCGTTGCCGCCGCTCAGCTGCTAGGCTCAGGTCCATTCATTCATTCACTGACATCATCGACTTATAAGCCCGCGCGCTGACCGTTACAACATGTTCCCACGCCGCGAACCCGTGCTGCGAGACCAGAACTGCATGTGGAACAGCCTTAAGGCGCGTACGGAGCGACGTAACTGAACTGAACTGAACTGAACTGACACGGTTTAGTTTTTACAAAAGCATTACGTTTGTGCTTACGGCCCTTCGATCATTCCAGGTAGCCTATCGACCCAGTTTGCCGCCTTTGCGACCGACTTTGCCGGAAAGGAGTTTATCTAGACCGAATTTATTACCACCGACTTAACCGGCTGCTTAGTCACATTCGTTGCTTACTATAATGCATTAGGCCTAAGACCCTACTGCATGCTCATTGGTCGGTTTGTCAAAAACTAAACCATGTCAGTTCATATTATATTTTCAGTTTAGTTATGTTTCTTTGTACGCGCTTTTAACGAGCGTACTAAGCGACATAGGTGAACTAAAACGATGCAAACTAATAACTTTACCAAAATCAAAAGCAATATTTAAAAAATAATGTGCAACTGACACTGGACTGGCTGTCCACCTGACCAAATTACTGACGCCACTTTGCCGTGCGAAATAAAGTTTGCCTGCATTCTTACAAAAAAACCACATCAAAACAAAAAAATCGAAAAACAGTCTTGTTGGCTTATAGCTGCTTGTTTTATAAACAACAGTGATAAAACTTGCTATTAGGCCTAACCAACTTTTGAGTCAAAAACTGCATGCAAAGTATGCACTGTCACGAGATGATAACGGCTGCTGCACAACAACGTTCCCGTAGGGCCAAGTGCACGCGACGGCCACGCTGAACATGGCGAAAAGCAAACCTAAGCTTTAAAAAATTGGCAATAAGTATCTTATTTTGATGCCAACAACCTAACAAGTGTATTACTGCAATTTTTACTCCCGAAAGCAGCTTTGCTTTTAGCGCGTCTTAGCCATCGCAATTCTGTCCGTCCATCCGTTTGTCACACGGGTGGATCAGTCAAAAACGGTCCAAGCTAGGATCACCAAATCTTCACCTTCGGCTGCCTGCAAGACTCTGTTTTCAGGAACCGTAAAGCTTTTCCATAAATTCAAATGGGGTCACCCCGAACGAGGGCGCTAAATGAGAGAGGGTGAAGAAAATTTACGATTTTTTGTATCTCAAAAACGGTGCGAGATAGGACCTACATGTGGGTTACTATTAATCACTAATAGGAAGTCGCACAGTGGCTCTCGATTGCCACTAAATTACAATAAAATAGAGGTTTTATGGATTTTTTGGCGATTTCGGGCTGCGAAACACATTTCAAGAGCGAACTACACCGAAACCAATTGAGATAGACAGAGATAAGCTCAACATAAAATTTTTAGCATTGAACGTAGATTTCAACGGTTTAAGTCTCGATTTTCTAGGTTTAAGAAAACCTGCACACAAAAGCATCAAAGAGAGATATCTCCGTAAAAGTCGTTATTTTACCGTTGTTTGTCAGTCTTTCGTGAACACGGTTGCAGATAAGCATGGGAATGCCACCTAACACAACAAGCACTAGTAACGAGCTGTTCAGTTGTATCAACATTGGTGACTTTGAAAGACACTGAACTTTCAAAATAAGGGTTTTTTTTATTGATTTTTGCTATCTTCGGCTGCGCAGCGCATATTCCAAAAAATGAACTGCGATGAAATGGCTGGAGATAAACTGCCAGTTTGCAAACAGGAACTGCTATAGGCTTTCGCGCGTTTCGTGAGCATTAGTTCAATTTTTTTGCTTTATCAGTTGTCTTGTTTTTGTATTGCAAATGCTTATTTAGACGTTATTTTTTTCGCAAAAAAACGGCATTTTTATGACGTCGTGATTACAGACTAATGCTTAGTGGCGAGTAAATTTTGAAGATAATATTTAGATGTTTTATCATCGGCATAATGGGTGCCAAAATTTGTACATGTAAGTTTAAATTTGTTGAAATTATTTTCTAAAAAACGTAGACTTTTTTCCGCACACGGTGTAGATATAAAATGAATCACAGTTTTAAAATTCAAACATTATCATTACACAATGTCAGAAGAACTTTGCTGACTGTCTAGTGGTAAAGTTTGAATTTTTAAATTGTGATTAGTGCTGTTTTATATCTACAACCACGATGTCACCCCTATACTGCATGTAAACCAGTTTTTTACTCAAATTTATTGGTAGAACCGGGTATACTCGTACGGGTGGAAAATTTTAGCCTACGTGACCCGACCTGCAAAAAATGCATACTAAAACAAGTTTGTACACTTGTTGCCACAACATTTAGGCCTAACTACTATCAGGTAGAAGACGGCAAAAATTATAGTTGTGCGTGCACAAAAATTTGTGTCTGCTTCTACATGAAGAAGTTAACAGCACGAAAGAGTTCCGTCGAGGGTGTCGGTCTCTCCAATCAACGGAATCCCGCGGAACTTTTTAAGCATTTCATTTAGTTTCTCTTTCGCCTGCGGCGTCAATTCTGGCTCCTTGAAATGCCCGATGATTGACTTCGCTATGGGGCCGTTTCGATGTGCGTCGACGTCGAAGGCTTTGATGCCGAGTTCGGCCAGCGACTGCGGCAGGCGACAGAAGTCGAGTAGAACGCGGTACATGTCCAGAGGTCGTGCAACGAGGTCTTCGTACCGCACGGCACTGACGCCAAGCCCACGTCGACGTAGATCCAAGTAGCTGCTAGTTGTCACGGCGGACAGCAACACCCCGAACATCAGATCGTTCTCTAGACGCCAGCGGAAGTCGGAGCCATCGCAACCGACCAATTTCTTCGACACATTCGCGGAAACGCAGCCGAGTAGATAGACGACACGCAAACCCGGCACGACCATGGACATGCGATATAGGGACTTGGCAACTCTCACAGCATCTCGGTACATGAACAGGCATCTGTTGGCTGGAAACAGCTCTCTGTAAGCGCATATAAACCCAGACACTAAAGTCGGAAAAGGCGAACTAGGGCTTCAAGGGTCCAACATTAAAGCTATTTGGGAAAGGTGAAAGATGCGGTTGAGGTTACTATTAATCACCTTAATCACTAATATGAAGTGGCATACGTCCTGTCAGATAAAATGGAAATCATCGACCTTAGATGACCTTGAAAGCCGGTACTCGCTATTGTGGCTAAACGGTGCGAGATAAAGCCTAGGGTGATGTTGATCACTAATCGCTGAACCATCGCATAGCAAAGCGGAAGCAAATTGGCTCGATGCTGTTGTTTAGAAAAGAGCCTATTTTGTTTTTGGCATACAACAACGACCAAGAGGACCAAGATCTTTCCCTTAAGAGTATAAAAGCCTTTACGGGACGGACAGAAAAACCTTTAATGCGGCCACGTAATAACACAAAATGACAAACAGCAAGTGACATGCCTGATCAGTGGAAGTACAACTGCACCGGAAGCGAATATTTTCAGAAAGTAGCCGAGTGGAGACGGCTGCATCGTCGGATACGGTCGACATTCACAGCGTATGACGTCACGCGCCAGATGACGTAGTTCCGGCGAGTCGCCAAACATCCGGTACTTGGAGGAGACAAAAGTCAGCGAGTCGGGTTCCGAGATAGCCACAACACGCCCGGTCCACTCCATTACCTGTTTAACCGACATCAAAATGAAATAGCGACAAGTACATACCGCTTCGTGAGTAATCGATCACAGGCTAAACGGTAGTTCAAGCCCTGTGTTAACGGCGACTTCTCTTTTTTATGGGAAAGCCAAAAATTCGACCCCCCACAGAATCAAAACCCCTGAACCGATTGAGATAAAATTTGGCAGAGTTGATTACGTCGGCGAGGGGACCCGTCATGCAAAATTTTATGCAAATCCCTCCAAGGGGAGCTTCCCGGCAAATGGGTGAAATATACGCAAAAATTTTTCTAGCTATAGCGTCTATAGGAGGGGTTTTCGGGGATGGGCCATCGAATGCTGCCAATCGCATTTTTTTCCGACCGACCTCGTTGCCATGGCAACGAAATTTGGGACAAAATTGGCTATAACTCGGTCTGTGTAAGAGATATCTGCGAGATTTTTGCGTCTATAGGGAAATTTCGGGGATGGGCCATCGAATGCTGCCAATCGAATTTTACCCCGACTGACCCTCGTTGCAATTGGAACGAAATTTGGGACAAAATGGGCTATAACTCGACATATGTACGAGATATCTGCGAGATTTTTGCATCTAACAAGGGG
>Ga0209367_1012224_pt1 | contig 11265 bp, 8 predicted proteins | sample WorMetLIZISLAND2_FD_187412 | JGI IMG/M metagenome (GOLD analysis project Ga0209367, IMG submission 187412) | Marine gutless worms symbiont microbial communities from Max Planck institute for Marine Microbiology, Germany - Olavius geniculatus... ... | reverse complement strand
GTCTCTGTTAGTGAACTTGCTGGTCAGCGTGTGCATAGATTTTTGTTTAAATTTAACATGCTGGACAATATATTATGTAAGGTGTGCCAGCTATAGGGCATAGTGTAATGTTTATTAGGCCTATTCGAGACTGTGGTAACTCTCTATGTGTATCTGTCATGAGTATGCATTAGTGTTTTTTTTTCTTTTTTTGTTTGTTCTTTTTCTTGTTTGTGATGCTATCGAATTTTTCGATGAATAAAGTTGATTATTAAAATGCGGGCTCAACCGCAAAACCAAAACCAACAAAAATCACCGCGTTGCGATTTTTTTCAGAAAAGAACGGGGTTTTTGAACCCTGGTAGACCCTGTATGGTTTGTTACAGGGCTGGATGTTTTTTTTCCTTTTTTATCTGCAGGGTGATCGACAGTCTGGATGGACTTCGCTTGCTGTGGTCTGTTCTCAAGTATCCAAACCCGGAAGCGCAGGCGAGTGCCGCCTGGGCCATTTGTCCGTGCGTCGAAAACATCAAGGTAGGCCTATACTAAACTACTCAGTCAGAGTATTCAGACATCAAAGTATTGGGGGTTATGTAGCTTGACGCGCCCGTCGCTTATATGTCTCCATCGTACGTCATAATGCGTTGCAAATTATATTTATTCTTGCACTATTGGAAAATTAATTCTTTTACCACAGTGGCCGTGTGCCATATGCAAGGCTATGATAGTTCATCATATTTAACAAGACTATGGCTCAGTGCCCTAAAACATGCTAGTGTGCAGCAATCGTGTTTCACTGGGGGTATATTTAATGATAGTTTTTATCGCAAATTGACCGGAAAGTCTGCTGGCATAAGAATTTTGAAAATCAGTCAAGAATTGCTGAAGTTATCGATAAAGTTTAGTGTACCAATTTTTTTTTGTGGGGGGAGACAGTTAAAACACTTTTTCATTGCATTTTGCACTCCGCAGTTCTGTTTTGATTCTCCATTGTTTTTATTTTAATAAACGTTAAATGGTTAATGCGAAAATTACAGTGAGATATTGCTGACAAAATAATAATTAATTTTTCTATTAATTTACATTTACTTACTGAAGTATTTTGATCGAAATTTGTTAAATAGCCTATGAAAAATATTGTATCTTGATTCTTGAGGCATTGGAAGTAAAGTTTATCCAGATATGTTAATTATATGAAGTAAAAATCTGGTCACATTTTTCAATGTTTGCAAACGTTTTTTTTTCAATTGTGTGTATGTTGTGAAGGACTCGGCGGAGCTGGTGCGCAGCTTGGTGGGTGGGCTAGAGCTACTTGTCAATCTACTTAAGTCAGACGACCTACAGGTGCTTGCTAGCGCCTGCGCTGCCATAGCAACGGTTGCCCGGGGCGACGAGGAGAACCTGGCAGTTATGACTGACCAGGGTGTCGTGGCACTGCTTGCACGCCTCACATGCACCGTACGGTCAACTCTAGATTTTTCTGTCATATATCTTTCGCTTGTTGATACGCAGGACGTTAATAGTGACGTCGTTTTGCCTTAATCTGTTCGTTAGCTTGTTTGTTTGATTACATTGTATTTGTCTGTCGTCGCGATAGCCCAACAACGAAGACTGAATTTGTATGGCATCTGATGGTTCTTATGTGATTCGAAACAATCGATTTTGTATTATGTGCGATCTGTGTGCAAGTTTTTTACGTTGTCAAATATTACTAGTATAGGCACTGGCAGAAATATTCATCATATTTGGCTGTGTCTCAAAAAAATCATACCTTTAATTACATTTTCATACAACACTAACAATCCTGGATGAACACCAACAACTTTTGATACAGACAGCCGTCGTGCAGCATTTAAATACTTGAATAACACTTGTTACTTTGTGAAAAGTATTAAGAACAGTGAGACAAATAGGACGAACGGGGTACCAGCTGAGGTTTCGCTGGCACCGACACTCACACAGTAGGGGCAGCTGCTTGGTAATTCTCCAGTGAAACAACAGCGTCATTCACGAAATGTCAAGTCATTAAACATTATAACATTACAAGCTGTTTATTAGCAACAACATTGTAGTCAGAAGTTATAATAGATGTTCAAACGGATATGTCCCTTCCTTTGCTCGTACACAGCCCCGGTGACGTCTTCTCCGTTCGTCACGTTGCAGGCCAACTTTTGGAAATGTGGATTCATCTTTGTTGTAAAAAATTGCTATAAATTGTTATCAGTTGGGCCACGTTCTGAGCTTCTGGTGGCCTCCCCGATTCCGCACTGTGCGCCGCCCTGGACGCTGCTTAGAAAATTCTCGATTCTTTATTTTTCTGTTGGAATGCGTATTTGTTCATAAAATGTGCTGTGAAATGTCGTTGTTTTGTGGCGAACGAGATGTTGCGTCACCACGTGGCCGAGGCGTGTTATAAACAGACTTGAGACACGTTTCAACCGTCACGTGAGATTACGGGCAGTTATAACACTACAGACACTGTGGTGAGATATATTAGGACGACGTAGGCTATGCAGTAAACGTTGATGTGTTAGACGAACGAGCTGCTGCGTCACCGCGTTGCGGAGGCTGTCTCGGTGTGCTGTTTCTACGGGGACAACCGGATGGCGTTTGGCAAGGAGGGTGTCATAGCGGCAATCGTCAGCTTCCTACGCAGTAGCAAGGACCCGGACGTTCACCGCGAAACCGCGCGAGCACTGCACGAACTATCTCGCAACCCTGACAACTGCATCACTATGCACCGGGCCGGAGCCATACGGGTAATTAAGCCACGGCCGAAAATTAAACGGTCTTTTAAACCCAACCTAGTAGGTTAATTTGTCGAGGGTTGGGGTTTCGGTTTTTTGTCGGTTTTCGTTCAAATGCCCAACTTCGCTGAAGAGTCTGTTAGTTCATTCGTCTGTGTTTTACAGATTATAGGATTGGATGTTTCAAACAAGAAATCTGAGCTAACGCTCATATGAGACGCGGGATATAGCAGTTCCTGTTCGCAGGTAATCTTGGACTATCTCCATCCATTTCGTCGCAATTCACTCTTTTGCAGCCAAAAATCGCCAACAGTCATTAAAAACCAATATTTTTAGGGTTCAAGGTCATTCAAGGTCATCGATGTTGACATTCCTAAGAAGCTCGTCGCCAGTGCTTGTTATGATAAGCAGCATGTCTGTGTCTATCTGCAACTATTTTCACGCTAGACAAACCAACAACGGATAGATAACCACTTTCTAAAAGGGTACCTCTCTTTGATACACGCTTGCGCAACCCTCCTTAAACCTAGAGGTTCGGACTTGGATTGCTAAAATCTGCATTCAATGATGAAAATTTTGCATGCAAATTGTTTTGGTCTAACTCCAGTCATTTTGGCGCAATTCACTCTTGAAATGCGTGTCGCAGCTTAAAATCACGAAAAATTTACTAAAACCTTCTATTTTGGGGTTCAAGGTCATTCAAGGTCATCGATGTTGATATTTCTAAGAAGCTCGTCGCCAGTGCTTGTTATGATAAGCAGCATGTCTGTGCCTATCTGCAACCATTTTTACGTTAGACGAGCAAATAGCGGCAAAATAACGCCTTTTTAAGGGGGTGCCCCTCTTTCGCCCCCTCGTTTGTGGGGACCCCTTTGCCCAGCGGCATGAAATTTTGTCACGAAATACTAGACCTTAGGTTGGTGGCATGGCTTAGTTGGTAGGTTGAAACGAAGTTACTTTAAGCTGGGCCCGGTTAGTACTGCGATGGGTGACTGCTTGCGGGCAGGTAAACCATCTCGGTGCGAAGCCTGCCAGCTAGGTCGACTCAGCCTTCTACTCTCCGTGGGACGGTAAAATGAGTAGTAACTCATTTACATGAGTTACGGAAGGTGGGGACCTTGGTACAGCTGACTGGGGTTGCCTAGCCGGCTGCTGCGCCAGCCTGTGTCTGCAGGCTGCACGCGGCGGCCGTGCGGCAGGCGGCTCTGGTTAGTGACGAAAGCGCATTAGAGGCGTGTTTGCGACGATGCGCTATACAAATTGACGACCTTTACCTTTACCTTTTCCCTTTAGAGACTCTAAGCTATCATATGGTAAAAACCTGAACTCTCTGTCTCACCTGGGCTTGAATTGGTACCGGGTCGTGACGGACAGACTGACAGACGGACAGAATTACCGTAGCTAATATGCGCTATAGCTATGCTAGCTCTCGCGCGTAGAAATTAACGTAGCAGAATATTTTATCGTTACGTGGAACAAGAAACTAAACAAGAAACCTAGCTGTCGCTAAGGACAGCCGATTGTACGCCAGTGTCCGAAGGCCAGCAAGTGTGAGTATGTGTTGGGAGAACAGGCGTCCGTAGGGAGTTAGCTATGGAATTGTCAGATAGAGCATTGATGAGTTCTCATAGGCTATCAATAGTGACCATGCCAGTAGGCCTAACTGAAGCGGTTTGGCCACAGTTTGCAGTGCAGGTATTTGGGGTGCAGTAAGTACTGCCGTTTGGGGGTGATAGGGGAGTTGTGGGGTCCAACTTAATACCACATAGGCCTACCAATACTTTACCTAATCCCTCCGTTGCCGACCCTGTCTTTTCTCATCAAACAGCGATAATGCTTTGCAAATTGCCAGGCATTATAGTCAGCCATACTACCAACAGCTGGGCTGTGGGCTTCTTGTTTTTTTGTTACAACTAGGCTATGGTTTGCTGTAGAAACTGATGCCGTTGGTTGGCAACGGCGATTCCATCATGCAGGAGGCTGCGGCTGGCTGCATATCAAACATCCGGCGTCTTTCTCTCGCCAACCAGAAGACCAAGAAACCGCGCAAATCAACAATAGTAGCCTGAAACACTTCTATCTCTACTTGTCATGTTACGAACCATTCCTGAATAATCTCGGTTTTCTTTTGTCTATGATTTTCTACAGGTCTTAACGCATCCTATCTTAACAGTTGTCATGTATTTGTCATAAACGTACTGATTTGCCGAACTCCGCACGGTTTTTGTTGCCAGCTTTATTGTTCATAGGCCTACATTGTGTCCGGTAAAAAAAGTAAAAGTAAACCCATGGACATTGTACAATAGAAATGTCAAACCTTAACGAATTCAAATAAAATTTTGAAACGATCACCAAATTGCATTGAAAAATATTATTTCTTAGCAAAGTTATTAATTCTTGAATATACGTGTAGATAACAAAATATCTCCGTTACCAATATGCCGTTACATGAGTGAACCTTGTACATTTGTGTAACTCCGACAAACAACATCTGATTCTGGCAAAATTCTACGTTAACAATGCGTCATCTATTGGCAATCAATTTCGTTTAAATCTGTTGATGCAAAGAATAGTCACAGCGGCTTTTGTGAGTTTACCCCAAAACGTGAAGTGTCCAGTATTAAGCAACCAATTTTTACGTGCATATTAGCTATGGTAATTCTGTCTGTCTGTCCGTCTGTCCGTCACAACCCGGTACCGTTTCAAGCCTATGTGAGATAGAGACTTCTGGTTTTCACCATGTGATAGCTTAGAATCTGTAGTGTTTCATGACGAAATTTCATAATGCTGGGTGAGGGGGTTCCCTTGGAACAAGGGCGTGAAAGAGGGACATCTCCCTTAAAAAGACGTTATTTTACCGTTATTGGCTTGTCTAGCGTGAAAATGGTTGCAGATAGACATGCTGCTTATGAATGTCAACGTCGATAACCTTGAATGACCTTGAAGCCCTAAAATAGGGGGTTTCATTGAATTTTTCGCGATTTCGGGCTGCGACACACATTTTAAGAGTGAATTGCGCCGAAGTGGCTGGAGATAAACCAAAACAACCTGTGTATGAAATTTTCAGCATTGAATGTAAATTTTAGCAGTCCAAGTCCGGACCCTCTAGGCTTAAGCAGGCTTGCGCACGCCGGTGTCAAAGAAGGGTATCCCTCTAAAAAGTGGTTTTTCCTCTATTGGCTTGTCTAACGTAAAAATGGTTCCAGATAGGCACAGACATGCTGCTTATCATAACAAGCACTGGCGACGAGCTTCTTAGGAATGTCAACATCGATGACCTTGAATGACCTTGAACCCCAAAAATAGGTGTTTTGGTGATTTTTTTTGATGTTTTGGCTGCAAAAGAGTGAATTGCGACGAAATGGATGAAGATAAACCAAGATTACCTGCGAAAAGGAACTGCTATAGGCTCTCGCGCGTCTCATGAGCATTAGCTCAGATTTCTTGTTTATCATGACAGTGTCCACGACTTGCTGTGAAATTCTGCGATAGACGTTTTGGCACTATACCATTTCTTTTGTCTCAACAGTTTAAATAAAACACGATCATCTGCAGAAAATACCATTTTGTTATTTTTTACGTTGATTGCTTTAGCAAACGCCACTTACGATTGATTGACTGCAGTAGCCTATGTATCGGCACATTGGTAACGGAGATATTTTTTATCGATATTCAATTATTAATAACTTCGCCAAGAAGTGATATTTTTCAACGAAATTTCGTGGTCGCTTTACCAATTTATTCGAGATTAAGTATACGAAACGTTATTCAAATTCTTTCTGATCTGACATTTTTATTGTACAATGTCTAGGGGTTTACTTTTTTACCAGACACAGTGTATATCAGAATATAGCATCATTATTTTCTCGTTGTTTTGCAGTTTGTGTAATTTTCGTACATTAAATTTGATTACCGTTGCGTTTTAATTGTTTCGTGCAGTATTTTTATTTCAATATTTTATTTATTGCATTTTTAAAGTCTTACTTTGAGTGATTTTTGCCGTTTTTTGCACTTGGTACGTCAAAGACATGTCAATGTCATGCAAACAATCTGTGCATTTTTCGTTGAACGTTGTTACAGCATTGTACTGATTGGTATGAAAGATGAAAATAACTTAATTCACACTGTGTATGGATGAAGTTTTTTGCTCAGTGTTGGTGTTTTTAAGGTTGTAGTTTGGCTTAGTTGATAACATCGTTGGTCGCATCAACGAAGTTGATGAACGCTGGGCTCGGTTAGTACTTATATGGGTGACCGTCGGCAGGCGGGTAAACCGTCTCGTTATGTAACCAGCCACTCAGGTCAACTCAGTCTGGCCATCCCTCCGTGTATGCGCAATGAGTACCGACGAAAGCTGGGACGTAAACAGACACACTACACGATGCACTGGCCCTGTATTCGTGGTCTGGTAGTGTAAATTGGTGTCTGGCTGAGGCCTTAGGAAACAAAGAACAGCGCCGCCTATGCGCTTTATGGCCCGGGAAAAATTACGTTTAAGTTGCAGTCGAAACTCGACTCGAGGAAGATTGAAACTCGATCTCTTTGCACTTGATCGCTGAAGTAATTATGCACGCGAATTAAGAGATGAGACAATGGGTATCGTGTAATAGGGCCTAACATTTTGACGTGGCCCAACTCATATAATTGTGATCAGCGAACATGAACGTTACCGCAGACGGACGGACACGGACAGACCACCTACGCATGCAGTAGCGTGGCGTGGGTAAAACATCAAACGATCAGAACCAAATCAAAACACAGTGTAGTATTGGGCATGACAAGAAACTGATGAACGATGTCATAAATGCAAAGTTTAATAACCAAAACGCCCTGCAAAATCATTAAAAATTTGGTTCTGTTCAGCCGTAGGCCTATAGATACTGCGAAACAAATTTCCGTTACGCCACTGACCAAAATCCACAAGACTCTAGATCACCGTCAAAAACTAACCATCAGTAGCGGTTTTAGGCCGGGGCCGGGGGGCACAGGCCCCCAGTTTTGCTCCAACCCCCCAGTTTTGTAGCCACCTATAATTTTTTTGCAAAGATAGCACAAATATCTAATTTATTTGCGTTTCCAAATTTTAGAAAAGTGGGCAGATTTGCGGCTTCCATTGAATGTCTGAAAACCAAAAGTGCTCCAGCTTCAGGGGGCTTCGCCCCATGACCCCTATCCGGGGGCTCTGCCCCTGGACCCCGCTGGGGGCTCTGCCCTCAGACCCTCGTTATAGGCTCGCGCTACCGCGCTCGCCATGGGGCCATGCCCCCCATATATGGCGGGCTAGAACCGCCACTGCAACTATTATTGGATTATGTGTTACACAAAACTTGAGACAAGCTTTATAAACGTCGAATTACAGAAACTATATAGGCTAGATCTAATTGGGTTTCTAACTATTTTTTGAGACACAAAACTAAATTCCAGTGGGGTGGGATCCGGAGTTCGAGTGGCCAGGACATGTCCACATGCTGTACAAAATTACAAATGCCAGCATGTCCATCTTTGTTCGCATCGTTATTCGTTACAGTTCTCTGCCTAGCCGTGAATTAGGCAGACCGTTCGCTGTGTCAGGTCAGGTCAAAGTTCGTGGGTGTGGTCGTGAACGCGGAAGTATTGCAGTTTGTTGTTTTGCTGCATTCATGATAAATCTGTGGCTGCATTAATTGAAATTCGTCGATGATGGGTGTAACTTAGGCTGGTAATCATTAAAGCTTTCAATTCATTAGATTTGAAAACGATTTTTTTGTCGTGTGCATTGGGCAATTGTTATCGAAATGTTTCGTTTGATGTTGTAGAGAGACGGACCCAACATCAGATTTTGATAGGCGTATTTCAATTTGCATGCACTGTTGCACACACCGTCAGTGCAGGTGACTGACTGAATATCGGGGACGAGTGGAGTTTACTGGGCGCCATAGGAATACACCTAACCCTAACTCTAAACCCTAACCCTACATCTAACCCTGACCCTAAACCCTAACCCTATTGGTAGTTATACGGTATGTATGTGAAATAATAGGCGCAATGTATTCCTATGGCGCCCACTAAACTCCACTCTACCCGAATATCGTTCTTTTGCAAAGAGTGTCCCGTCGGCTTTATTCCTTGCTGTAGCATGTAGGTGCAATCAGATTTTCTGTAAATTTTTTAGCAATATGCAGTAATATCTTTTATCGCTGAGCCAAATATACTCAGTCGCACAGTCATTTTCATACAGTGAAATTCAGTCAATTTTTGCAAAACACTTCGTACTGCTGTGATTACTGGTAGCTTAAATGATGCTTGTATACTTGCCACATTTGTTTGTGTTTAGCATAATGGCAGATGATGATCTGGGCATTCCAATACAGCACATACCGGCAAAAATTCTTCAGCAACTGGCCTTGCATCTTGATGTTGGCACAGAGCACACATGGGAGAATCTTGCTGAATATATGGAAGTTGATGCTGTGACAATTTTGGTTGGTTATTTTGCCATTTGTGTTTTTAATCGTTTGATATTAGGCCGGTTTAGCAGAAGAGACCTGTGAGTCGCTGAGGTACAGAAACTTGACCCGACTTGAGGCTAAAATGACCCCAAGTCAACAGCGGTCGACTTGAGCACACCCGACTCGACTTGACTTGACAGCTGCATGTCGACTTGAGTTGACCTCAAATGACTTGAGACGTTCAGAAGTTGTGATGAACTTGTGTGAACGCTGCAGGTATGCTGTAGGCTATTCATCCTTCGGTGAATGTCTTTTGTTATTGTCCTTTCTTAAAGGACGTTTGTACAGACAGTTAAAAACTGTGTTATGTGACTGTTTTGACACGCTACATCATCTTTGGCATCGTTGTTTTCCGTCTGTCGTTTGGCCATTATCCATCTGTAATGGATGTATTGTGGCTAACCGTTAAGGCTTAGGCCTATGGAAAAAACTTTTTACACGAATAATTGGCCTTGTGTCTTTAACCTTGGCATGCAAAATTCAGCGATCTAGTGCAAGGTGAATAACAACATGGAAATTACGTCATTCACATTAGGCTGATTTTGCATAGGCCTCTACATCATCTAACAATTACGGCTGTGCAAAGCATTGAAACTCAATAATCCATTTACCCTAATTGGTATACCGTTATTTTGTATATGGTTACTGAAATATGTTACAAATTGCCTTATTCACTTGAACCCAGTGTTGTTTGCTTAGGTCAGTGTAATCCATTACATGAGAACCTAGAATTTGATGTCGACATATCATAAGCTGTTTTCAAGTCTGTCAATTTCCAGTCTTGCATATTCCAGTTCTGTGCTAGTAGTCAGGTGTTATTTGTTACAGTGGATAAAGTCACGTTATCACTGGAATGGTTACACTCATTGCTTATTGGAAAAGTGTGGTGGACATGTTACTGTGGAACAGTTAATCAGCTGGTTGGACAAGATTGGAAACCTCTCTGCACGAGATGCTCTGTGCAGTGAATATGAGAGTATGAACATTGCACTTGTACATTTCGTTCATTGTATGTGATCATGTTGATGAAAAACAGGGAACTGTGAAAGTCAGGCAAATATGGAGTAATGGCCAATTTACATGCTGACTTTGAGGTATGAGATAGTCCCTCTAACAACATGAATTTTGAGCTGCTGAGGGCAAGAGAGATTGCCATTTGCTATGTTGTTTTTCAATTTTTGTTTTTTTGGTTTAATTCAGGAGATATTTTTGATTGAAATGTAAAGTTGGCGAACGGCACTAGAATTTTGGAATTTTTTGCCTCCAAATTTTAGGGCACTGGGTCCTAAATTTTTGGGACCTAGTATTTCAAATTACACCCATTTTCAGTAATGTGGTACAGTTATGTGGTGGTTGGCTGAGGGATCTTGGAGATTAAGCATTAGAAAAGAAGAAAAAACATAACAGTAAAAGAGAATGGCTAGTAATTTTTTTGGTATTTTAAAGTATTTTAATAGCTGATTGTGATGGACGTAGTCAGTGCTGAATTATTTATTAGTGTTTATTTTTTTATTATATGGTTCATAATTACATTAAGATTTTGTAAAGCCGTAGGATAAATGGAATGGGGTCTTATCCATTTTCCTTTCTTTCCATTTCCTTTTTTTCCACCTGTACCCAGCACCTTCCTTCCCATTCCTTCTCCGTCTTTCATCTTTTTTTCAGCTTGTTGCTTACTTAAGTTAAGAGTTCTTCAGAGCACTGAAACCTACCCCCAGTGGCCTGTGTGAAGCAGTGGTGCATTTTGAGCTAAAAGAAGCATTTCTGGTGAATGTGATAGCAGTTGTTTGTAATTTTCTGTGAAACAAGTTGATAATTGATTCACCGAAGCCACCAGAACTACTGGTGGCCTAAGTAAGCACAGGCAAAAGCCATATAACGCTTACTATCCTAATAACTAAGGTTAACTGTGTGTTTCCGGTTGCAATTCCCGTTTCAAACAATTTTTAAATCGATTTATTGTATTACTGGTTACACACGCATCAGACAGTGCATTCCAGTGATCAATTACTCTGTTGCTAAATACATACTTTCTCAAATCCAATCTACTG
>Ga0209367_1012223_pt1 | contig 11271 bp, 7 predicted proteins | sample WorMetLIZISLAND2_FD_187412 | JGI IMG/M metagenome (GOLD analysis project Ga0209367, IMG submission 187412) | Marine gutless worms symbiont microbial communities from Max Planck institute for Marine Microbiology, Germany - Olavius geniculatus... ... | reverse complement strand
ATATATATATATATATATATATATATATTACACTTGTTGATTCAAAGTGCCAAAAATTTATCGAAATTGATGATGAGAGGGAAATCTGGTCTGTAAGCAGTTCTTTTCTGACAATTCCAGAAAGTACACTTATGGGATACAAAATTTATTTTATTGGAACTCAATCCTGATCTGGAGTAGCTCAAGAAAAATTAATTAACAAAACCAACAACTAAAAACAGTAACAGTTGTGATACAATAACTGCTGATAAACATCTGTATGCCAAACACAGATAACTCTGCATCAAAAGTCACCCATTTATTACACTGTACGATTCTAAATGCCTATCACTGAGATTAGTCAAAAGTATGAAGCAGTGAGAGTAAATAAGTCACACAACATATGTACAAGTCTATGCATGTAGTTAAGTAGCTGTAGTTTAATAAACACCTTCATTACCAGCAATTTTTTTACATATACTGTAAATAAAAATTCGCACAAAATTAAGCAGCTAAAATGTGAATGTCATGATCTCCAGTATATTAGTGATGACAACAATAATAATAAACAGCAATAGATACCTCGTTGCCATCTTTGCTGGCCTGGCTGCTGGCAAAAAGCTTATGATACAAAACATCCAGAGAGTTGTTTGTTTCCACCTTCTCAAAGTTCTGTTTGTCAACGACCTCCAAACAGCTGAGAACGTGATTTATAACCTGACCTACAAATTGGTACAAAGTTAAACTAAACTAAATTTCAATCCATACTCCATGGATTTCACGTGCTAAATACTAAAACTGATTAATGAAAGCCATAACAATTAATACAAAGTCGATGTCTAAACGTTTATACAAGCAAAAACACTTCTTTCTATATTTCCCATGAGTGAGTAACCTGATACATCAATTTGTTTTTGACAACAATAGTATCCAGATCAATTAGCATGATTTCGACAAATGTCACAGGCTGCCCTACTGTAACACAGAAAAGTACATCTGTATCTATCCACCAAACTTTATCTACACCATGGTTCGGTTTCGTAACAGTCTGTTAACAGTAATCACAATTCTTGCAACTAGCTCACAATACATGCAGTCAGTATATATATATATATATACATATACATATATATACATATACATATATATATATATTCTAATTAGCCATGATCCACTACACTGAGAAAAGAGTTTTGATTACCATTACATTCAATGACATGCAAATTTCCCTCAGACTGACAGTAAAACCCAAGCAATCTAAAATGTTATCAGCATGTGCTACTGTGCTATAATTAATTTAACATACATAACCAAATATAACACAGCTATAACAGTTCATGGTACTGAGATGGACAAAGAAACAGTATCAAATGTTACACATGCCTTTCACAGACTGCTGATATTTATCAGATGACCAGCGCATTTCAACCGCTCGGCTTCGCAAAATAATCTGCTCTTCTGCAGCTCTCAACTGCAAGCGAATCTATCCACACAACATTTGCACACAGTTGTCAACCACTCAACCAGTTTTAATACTTAGTTAAGGAGCAGCTAAGCATTGCCTCATCTGTTTAACCTATCAACTTTCACAAAGACACTCCTGGTTAAAAGAAGTTCCCTCCACACAAGTCAACTTTTTGGATTATCAAGCCAGGACTTTTACAAGTTGGATGCCCTACACATGGATCACCCAAAAAGCATTAATGCACTGAAGGGTTAGTCATGTAATGGGAACCAATAAAAATATAACTTCTACCCTTAAAGTTACTGCTCACCAGGCATAAAAAATATTCTGTGATGATGAACTATAGTAGGCTGATTCAGGTAGCAATAAATAGAACTACCGTGTTCAAATTTCCTATGGAGTTAATCACGATTAGGCAGAACCTTTGGTAATTCCTACAGGTGTATTAAAAGACCACATGACCTTCCAGATACCAACAGTACCAAAGCATGAAAAAAAAACTTAAAATGACAAAGTTAGCAAATAATAAACCACAAAGTGTGAACTTTTCTAACTCACTCGTTTGTTGTCTGAGCCGGCAGGCATTGGGAGTATCGACGGAGAACATGGTAAAACATCAAGAGGAGAACCACTGAGTGAAGACAAAGACTTGCCATCACCAAGACTGTGCCAGACCAGGGCACTTGGGCACGAGATGACAATGGCTTGAATGACTGCCGAGAGGCCAAGAATCAGACTCCGATGCTGAGGACAGTTGCACAGTTCAGTGTAGACGGTCACTGCTGTACTGACAGGCAGAGCAGTGGCCGACGTCACACTAGCCAATGATGAACTCGTGCTGATAACACTGGTGAAAACAAAAAATACAATGTGCGCCACTGATGTGACCAAGTAAACCAGCAATCTAAGTAAAACTGAAAAAAACTAGCAGCTAATTGATTAACACACTATTCAGAAATACAAATTTTGTATGGCCTTTAGTTCTCAACTTATAATTCCTGATGTCCCACAAAAATGGATCATAATGATACAGTGATGAAAAAGAATCCTGACCTTTTAATCAGGTTTTTTCAGGGCTTCAATTGCAAAAACTGCATGATAATCTATTTGTGAAGTATGACCACAAAACAGTACAATTATCACGCGACACGAGAACCAGCGTGAAACATGTGAATTTTTCTACAACCTACCTTCCATGAGTTAGAAGCAGCAATGAAACCAATCATTGCTTCTTTGCAGGTCAAAGTTACAATTAGAATGGTCCAATGATTAATTTTTAATCATGTTATCGCATAATTAATTACAGTACAGTTAATTATTTCAATCACAGCTTTAATGCATGCCAGATTTATGTTGCAAAAACAACAGTAAATTCTAAGTACAAATCAGTAAATTTCTGCTATCCCACAGAAAATTTGATTCAAGTAGATTTTGGTTCAGTAAATGAATTACAGTGAACCCACATAATCACGTTGTACATAAATTATCAGAAAAACGTACTCATTTGATGATGAAGATGCAGCCACGGGGGCAGGAAACTGAGAGGTTGGAGATGACAACGGCGCTGTAGATGCATCTGCACAAACCTGAGACAACTTCTTACAGCAGAAGTAAGCAAGTCTGCGTGACAATAAGTGCGACTGCACAAATTCTGATGTGTACTGCAAATGCACACAGAGACAAGCACAGATATGGTTACTTAGACACAGACACTTAGCTACCAAAGCTGCAGAGCAGAGGCCTAATTTACAAAACATCGTACGACAATCGTAAAATTGTCGTAAGATCTTCACAACTTTGTCATATCTTTGTCGTAAATCAACAAGTTGCGATGTCACAAGATTGTCGTAAAAACATCAAATCCTAATTTTGAAACTGAAATCCAAATTGAAGCTAATTTTACGACTTCATAACTTTCTCACAATTTTGTTGTAACTCCATAGTCACTAAAATTAGCCAGCCAATCAACCACCATAATGGTGACCTCAACCACAACCTCAACCAATCATGATGCAGTCACTGAGCCAGGCGGTGCATGGCACTGCACGCCAATCGTCTAATAATTCACAGCAATACCTTCAACAAATTTCACAATACAAGTACCATCTAGTAATTTTAAATTCTCTCAGCTGGTACACTGACATAGTTAGGACACACAGTCTGCAAAAACCTTCTGCAGCAATCCAGAAAGAAGCCAGGCCTACTGTAACCCATAAAAGAAGCATCCCATTTACACAAAAAAATAGCAGCAGACTCAAACGTATGTGTCAATGCTCTGATGGTGCTGTTAGAAAGGCTACTCTGTGTGGTGACAATTATCAAAAGATCATTTTATCGGGGAATTCAGGTAAACTTTAAAAAAACAATTAGCTAAGTAAAAATTGGCACTAATAACTTTGATGCCTTCTTGTGTATCTTCATTCTTCAAGCCCTACACGTAAACGTTGAGCAGTACTGGAGATAGTGGACAACCTCGTCATACTCCTTGTCCAATCTCACAACAACCTGATAGTTCATTGTTTATTTTTATAACAGCTTTTTGTCCTAAGTTCAACTTGGCAATCAAGTTTTTATCCCTCTGATCCATTCCAATATTTTTCAACATCCACATCATCTTATTCCAATTCACCCCCATGTCAACACAATGTAAAGACACATACAAAGAAGTGGATCCCCTGTGCAAAACTCACCCGTAGCACTTGACCCACAATGAGCTTGAGCACCGTATCATCGGCTGCTCTCACTTTCTCCAGCAGTTCTATCAGCCAGCAGAGGAAGTCATGCCTGTCAATCAGACCTTCATCATACATGTGCTGTACTAGCAGCATTACATAGTTCCACTGACGTGTCGCCGCATCGACGTCAATCACAGACGTCGGACCTGCGGTGAGAAATCCCACTGGAGCACCTGTTCCTTTGTAATGCTCAATGATCTTCTGCAGCTGTTCATGCAGAAACTTTGTCAAAGCTTGCGTCCACTCTACAGCAAACAGCAACTACCACTGAATATCCAGTGACTTGACAGTGATAATCCCTAGCAACTAAAATACCAAGTATTAATATAAAATACGGTATGCATGTGCTTTGCCTTTGGTTATTGTTGCACCTAAACTAGTCTTGTGTTGAAATATTTCTGTTTTCAAATGTTAAGTCTTTATGTGTTTATTCAGCCAGAGAACAGATTACAATTCTTACAATCTGTTGTTCCTGATCAGCTATATTTTGGAGCAAGTTGCTGATAAACCACTCCATCACAACTGTCCACCAGAAGATCTTAGGTACTTTATTGCATCTACAAGTTTTCAAATGATGAATTAATAGAATTTTCCTCATCAAAGTGATGTCTGCAAGCATCTACTATTGGCACACATTCTGTCATGATAACTGATACCGTAGTTTCATCAGGTTGGATGAACCTGAAGCATGTGGCAGACTCTCGCTGATCATGACTATGGGTTGTCACAAGAGCTGTCAAACTAACGTGCTAACTTGACATGTTAACTCGTTAAAGAATTAATGTGTATTTAAAAAAATTAACGTGCATTAAAAAAATTAAGCACACACGAAAATTTACTTAATCCTGCGAAGCAGGAATTCTAATATTCCATTAAACTATGTCTGATTGATGATCTTATAATATTCGAGTAATTAAAAATTAATTTGCTGCCGTTCCATCACTACTGTCACGGTCCTGCGACACAGGCATGACTTTGTGGGCTTCATTCCACTCACCCTGTCGATGTAGTCCACCTACAGTATCAGCAATATCAATGATGTGTTATTAATGCATTAAACAGTCATCCCACTGCACTGGCAAATTTTCATAGGACATAGGCCAAAAAAATATAAGACATGAAATAAAAATATAGGACATTATAGGACACATGTGTGTTTTAGTATTCAACCGTATACCGGTGCAATGTCTAGCATCTGACATCATGAACACACAAACTGCATGGCTTCCATATCTGACAGCAAAATTTTGGTTGATTAATGAAACGGTTTTTTCAGTGATGGTGGGGCCCTGAAACGTCACAAGGCCTGGAAAAACTTTCTCAACTTCCACCATTTTGAAGAATCTGATGGCGTCTAGAAAAGCGGTCAGAGCTCCCCCAGTAGGGTCCAGGACAGAGCCCCGGCTAAAAATGTATTTTAGAGCATTCTTGCACTACAGAAACTGCATCTGGTGACATCAAATTTCGTGTTTTTGTTGCGTGAAATGTAAACAGTCAAAATATAGGATTTATAGGACATTTAGTCAAAACATAAGACAATATAGAACTCTTTTCAAAAATATAGAATTTATAGAACAAGTGGGATGACTGCGTTAAAGCATGCATTAAAAAACTAACGCAATGCGTTAACACGTTAAAAAAATTACGCTTTGACAGCTCTAGTTGTTACCATGATCATCAGCATTATCATCAACATAATAGACTTATACAGTAAACACATAGGCCATTGTGCAATATGAAAAATATGAAAAATTTAAAATGTAAAAACCTAATACAAAACTGAGTTAATCTTTGACACCATGTTCAATGTTCATAGACTACAACAGCAATGTCCATTCTGCTAGTGCGAGAATTCAGTAACAGGTGTTTGATTCTTAGCCTAATAGCAAGTAGTCAAACTGTCAGCCAAATGCAGTAACATTAGACACCGCTTTTAGCTAATATGCAAACAGGATAGAGACAAATAAAAGCATCGACCAAGAAAAGGATCGGATGTTTGACGCTTCTTTGTCTTCTTTTCTTCTGACAGCACAGTGTAATAAGCATTTGTCATCTTGATAAACCAAGCAGCTCTCATCAGCGGAACATTTTCATCCACCAACTTCTGAAACAATTCTTCTTTTTTGTTAAATATGGGCACCTGCAAAAAACAACAAACATCAGCATGATTAGGTACAGCAGTTAACTTGCTGTAAAAAAAAAACAAAAAGTTCACAATCAATAGTAATTGCAGCACTGTAATGCAATTACAGACAAACATCTGTTAAGGTGCTCCCTGTCTGCAATAACATGTCAAAATTATAACTGCCATTGACATAATCTGCCTGATGACTTCAATTCTTAGTACTACCGATCACATGTTAATGAAAGTTATGCAACACAGAATCATCAATCATAGTATTAACAGACTTTCCATTAGATGTAAATGAAATATAAACATAAGTCATTTTTCATTTAATGCCATATAAGTTTTACTGAAAATTTGTATCATGCCTATTTGAAATTGAAATAACAAGCAATATATAAAAAATAACTGACATAACTAGATTCAACAATTGACACTGCAGAGCAACATTCACCAATCATCAGTTTCAAAGGAGAGTGCAAATGCATTATGCCTTATACCTTCTTGGCCAGAACACTCAATGGCTTTGTGCCTGCTAGATCTTTAATCCAAGCTTCTGGTGAGAGTTTACAGGGAATCCCAGCCTTCAAAACAATGTTGAAACACCATATCACACACAATAAAATGTACACTAAGAAGCATGCTTTTCTCCTAGAAAAAAAATGAATATTATTAAGATTTCTATTTTTTAATCATTAAGCCTAACCAACAAAGCCAGAATCTTTTCTAAAAAGTTTTGACAATAATGAAAAAATTTACTATACCAAGAGTCCAAAACTGTCCTTAAACTGTCAATGCTCAATGCTCGATTTCTCTGATTAACTCACAATAGCAAAGTCTGACTAAAAAACTATGGGTAGCATTACAGAATGTATTAAAATATGCAATGCCTGTCTGACTGTATTTATAACTCAACATCATAAAAACAAGTTGCTACATAAAATATAAAACAATAACTCTGTATATATCACAATATAATTTAAATAAATGTTACATACTGCCCAGAAATTGTCTTTCGTATTTATGACCAACTTTTTCCTATTCTGATCTTGGAAAGTGTTGATGTCATGCTTTTTGTCAAGAACGGCATTGAATGCATTAGCAACCTTTGACAAAAAACAGAGATGAACATGATGATCAGTATGACCACAGTGCAAAGTCTAAGCAATACAGTCATGACCAGCAGTAACAGTAACAGATTTCAAAACAAATTACAATACATCACACTACATGACAGTACAATTCAAATGGAAGCCAACTATCAGAAAAATTGTATAAAAAAAACATAATATTCTGTTAGCTGTGTAAGACTGTTTTCTGCAAAGATAAGCATCAGTGACTGTCAAGTGTTGACATTGAAGTCAGGAGTATCATCAACAACTGAAATGACATACCTTTGATGCATTCAGACCCTGATCTTTTGCAGTACCATGCTGCAACAAACATACATTTAAAAATAATCTTACAAAAACTGTCATCAGCTGAACAACAATTTAATAAATACAAGTTAGCCTAACTGAAACAAAAATAGTAAATACAATAAAATAGTACAAATTAAATTATTCCACTTAACAGAATAACTATATCAATGACATCTTTAAGATTAAATAAATAATACACAACAGCAATAATGACTGTAATGAAATATATAATACATTTTACAACCACATGCAGTGTCATGCACACTACTGCTGAAAATTGTTGCTAATAACTAGCCACACTAGCATTAACATGCAATGAAGTATTTCACGAAATATGTCAACAGACAATATCTATCACAGACACATTCAACATAGTCAAGATACAACAAAATAGCTAACCTCATCTTTTGTCACAGGCACATTTGAAAATCCATGTTTCACACTCATCTGATTTAGCTCATCCTGTGACAAATCAAAGCAAGGCATGCAATTGCAACTGACAATCACAATTAGCAGTGGTTTATTAAATGCTGACTCTAATTAACTGCCCAATTCAATACCTGCTCTAGGCATCAGTATTAAGCTTCCCCTTTTGACAGGTGAATTCAGCGTACATCAATAAAAAATGGCATCATATACTACTTCGAAAAGTTTCTAACCATAATGCATCAGTAAACCTCACATGAACTTAAACTCTATAACATGCAAGACAATAGACCATCAACACCCTGGTCATCTTCATTATCATGACACAAAGAATTTAGCCATAGATTCCCGTGCATTCCTGCCATTGCAACTGGTACAAAATAATCTGTTGTATGCCAGCTCCAGAGCATCAGTCACCACCAGTATTCACGTGACATGTGTCCCCACTGTCCCGACAGACCTGATGAAGCCAGGTGGTGGGAGGTCGACCTCAAGCATAGCGCCAGTTACAGTCACGTAATGGTCAAACACCATCATGAGCTCTGACTTCCTGGGATTAAAGCTAAAAGACAACGAGCCAAGGAAGGGTCGCGGTAATAGCCAAACAATAGACTTGTGGACTAGTTTACATGCACATACTCTAATTATTCTTTCCGATTCCGACTGAAGGTTTAAATATTCACGGCGTAAAGTTGTTTTTATTTGTTTTTATCGTGATTTTATCTCATTTTAATGGATTTTAAAATGTTGAAGTTTGGTTTTATCATTGAACCAATAGAATTAGACGTTAGGCGTCTCGTGGAAGACTAACTGCATCAAACTTGTTGAAGTTACTGGAGATATAAACGATCGAATCAGTGTCCGCTGCTTGTCGCCATCTTGAAGATCAGATACTGTCGATTGTGGAGCTGTCGTTGCTGATTATTACGACTTCTGCTATTACACAGATTATCACGGTGCTGCCTTCGAACAGTTCTGTTGTGCTGATTGCTGAATATCGTTCGTCATCGACATCCAGCCACTAACAGCTACCTACCTCCGCTTACCCACTCATCCAGTCTACAGCACACTATGGCAACAGTCTGCTTCTCTTCAGCTGAAAGGTTTCTTCTTTCATTCTGAATCGTCATCACTGAGTCATTAGCCTACATTAGACAGAAATAAAGCTGCTGCTTTTGCAAAATATACGGGACATTGTACAGAATATATATGTTACTTTAAAGATTCTTGCTAAATTTATTTTCACTAAAGTCAATAGAAGCTGTGGTCAGGGGTATGGTCTGTGGCGGACAGACAATAGCCTCAGGCTTGCTCAATTTTCCATCCCTAGGGACGGAAAATGGCGCTTTGAGCACATAGATTTCCGTCTGCACGGACGGAAAATAGCATCCGCGTGCTCTTCTTTTCCGTCCGTGGTGGACGGAAAATGGCCTCACGTTTGCTTACTTTTCCGTCCGCCACGGACGGAAAATAGCGCTTGGCATTCGCAACGGTCATCTGGATGGAGTTCTGATGATACGTGTGTCTGCACCGGGTGCACATGCACCCGGTGAGAACCCACTACCCAGTGAGTGACTTGGTAAGCGACCATGAAATCAATATGTCAACAAGTGTATTTCATATTGCTAAATGCTAATACATACTCGCGATAACAATAACAACTAACAAAAACTAATGCACATTACTTCTTTCTGCTTTTTGTCCTGAAGATAAACGTCGGGTCCAACGGATCCCAAACGCATCTTCTTCAGTGGACGATGTTCTTGACTCGGGAATGCCGCCATTATTATTTGTCGACCAGCAACCACGCTCTACCACTGTAACCAGAATCCAAACTAAAACCTTTATACATATACTCTACATCACATCGGTGCTTTATTTAAACTATTTTTGACTTTTATCCTTACAAAATTAATCTTTTTGTTTACATTTACAAACTTAATCATACCAAAGATATCAGCAAATGCGTTAGTGATGGGCGATTCGTAATCCGACTATCAGCTATCATTAATATTTACATAATATGAATATACATTAACCCGTGTTCACCAATCACCGCGTGCAAATCCTGCTTACCTGAGTGTTCACGTGCGCTGATTGTTTTGAATGATGCTTATTCAGAAATTTGACGAAGTTGTCGTGAAAATAATGAAAACGGCCGTGTAACATATTAGTTTAGATAATGAACTGACGTACTATAGTAGTAGTAACAGTGCTTGGCAGATCCACTTAGTTGTAACGTCTTTGGGCGGATCCGTTTTCGGACACTCCTCTATAGTTGAAGGAGGTTCGACTTTCACCGTTCTTAAAGCGACGCTATTTAATGACGAACATGAATCTATCTATAAACAGCTTGCAGATCTAAATCTGTAATTACAGAATTTACAGTGAAAACAGTGTACCTCACAGTGTGCTTAATCAGTAATCAGTAATGTAGATAAACGGATGCAAGCACTAAAAGTCCCTCTAAATCCGTATCATGATATAACAAATTATACTGCCAGTCACGGCCAGGATACAGTTCAAGATTGCTACTTTGACCTTCGACTGTGTCCGAGGTACTGGTCCCGTCTACCTCAAGCAAGTCATCTGCCCAGTCTCGGACCTGTCACGTCGATCACTTCGTTTGGCTGGCCGCGGCGACCTGTTCGTTTCGTGGGCTAACACGTCCATTGGCCAGCGAAGTTTCTCTATCGCGGCTCCTGTCGTCTGGAACGCGCTTCCACCTGACCTACGTTCACCGCACATCAGTCGCAAACAGTTCTGATCTAAACTGAAAACCTATCTTTTCAGACAAGTCTACACTGCATGATTCCTCTGAGAACGTTGTTGAAGAGTGTAACCTGTAACTAACTAACTATAACTATACTAATAATCTAATCACTTTTTTCGACATACTCCGATCTATCTCCGGTTCCGGCTAACTCAGCGGTCCAATCATACATAACTTCTTGTTCTGCCCAAAATCTATCAAGCCGCACTTTAAATAAATCAATGGACTGTACATCAACTACCCAATTAGGCAAACTATTCCAGATGTTCACAATACGTGCTGAGAAAAAATGTTTTCTGAAATTGTGACTAAATGTTAGGTTATGCAATTTAAATTTGTTACCTCTA
>Ga0209367_1012222_pt1 | contig 11271 bp, 5 predicted proteins | sample WorMetLIZISLAND2_FD_187412 | JGI IMG/M metagenome (GOLD analysis project Ga0209367, IMG submission 187412) | Marine gutless worms symbiont microbial communities from Max Planck institute for Marine Microbiology, Germany - Olavius geniculatus... ... | reverse complement strand
TTCAACAACGCAAAGAAGTGCTATTGGATTTGTGTTAACAACTTAAAATGTAGGCATACAAATGTAAAATAACAGTACTCGCAATAGCTTAACAAATTTAATATAATAGTAATGATGCATACACAGGTAGTGACACCTAGCGAACACGAATGTATTTTTTATTGTCGCATCTAAAATAGTTTAGTTTGTCAAATTTTTTGGAATTTTGTATACACATGCGTAAATTAAATACTGCAACGAATACTAATTCAGCTATTTTGTTGAAATAATCTGCACAGAAGCGACTTTATGTTGCTAAACGTTAATCGTTTGTGGCAAAGCTGTAACTGATGAGCTTATTTCCATTGAAGATGCAGTGATCACAATTTTGGGGGCTGGGGCTCAAATTCGGGGATTCGATTATTTTTCTTTTTTTGTGCCTATAGCGACCACCGAGACATGCTTTTTGAGCTATTAAGTTCCACTATAAGCCCACAGGATTTTTTACTGTGGTACAGGTACCTTCCCATTCAAAATGCATTACAGGGGTTAAAAATTGAGGGCAAAATGGGGAAGGAGTCATCAGTTTTTTAATCAGTTTTTTATCCCAAAAAAACTTGATCTTACTTTTTGGGCCCCGAATCACTGTGCAAAATCGAATCAAAATTGCGGCCGTAGGAGTGTTTTCAGACGGAATGACAGAATGACAGAAGTGATTTTATAATCTGTCCCATGCTATGCTATAGCAATAGGACAGATAATAATGCGTTTATGTTGCTGAAAAATACTTGTACTTGTACTTGTTGATAATGGGGCAGGTTGCAGGAGCCCCTTTCTTTCCAGGTTTTGTCAAGTCTGTTCTTAAGCATGTTGATTGATGTAGCATTTACAACATGCTGTGGTAGACTGTTGCAGACATTAATTACTCTGTTGGAGAAGAATGAACATTTTATTGTGGATTTGCAGCTTGGCTTGAACAACTTCCAAGTCTGGCCATGTAATTCATGATCATTTAAAACAGGCATGAAGAACTTGTCCTTGTCCTCTTTCTCCTTTCATGTGAAAATCTTATATGCTTTGATTAAGTCTTCACGGAGTCTTTGTTTCTCCAGCGAGTAAATTCCCAATTTCTTCAGCAGATTTGCGTACATCAACTTGCTAAACCCTTTGACTAGTTTCCTAGCCTTTCATTAAATTTGTTTAAAGCAGTCTTTATCTTTGACTAGGTGGGGTGACCATGCCTGCACATAGTATTCCAAGTGTCACCTGGTGTAGGAGTTGTAAATCACTATGAAGTTCTCTTTGTCCATTCTGTGTGCCCTTTGACCTTTCCCAACACTGCCTAAGCTTTTTTGGTCAACTGTATACATTGCTCCTGTGATTTTCAATCACTCATAACCAATATCTCCAGGTCTTTTTTCTCTATCTTTGTATCCAAGATCCTGATTCGGTCACCATCTTTCATAGATGTATGGTTTTATTTTTTTCCTTAGTATACTTCAGCATATTTTAGTTTTCATGTTTTTCATACTTTTGGTTTTGTTTCTAATGCAATCACAACAATATAACTTTTTGGAGCATTGTATAAAAACAAAGCATTTTGTTATTGAAATAATGAAGGCAGTATGGCTGAGGGAAAGAGTTGGCAGTGAAGTAAAGAAATCATGTGTCATTGTGTTGCTTGTAGAAACATCAACAAAGATGATGTGTTGATTCTTGACTCACTCAACTATATCAAAGGTGCTACTGCTGTTACTTAGTCTCACAATATAGCAGATAGCTGTTTTTGAAATTGTTTTGTAACAAATTTCTCATATATGTTTTTCAAAAATACATGAGTTTATTTTTGACAAAAATGCAGACAATTAAAAACAATAAAAACGCACATCATACGGTCAATAGCCTAAGAAAAGTACATACAGTTAGGCCAACACACATACGGAAATAAATTTCAGGTTGACACGATGTTTTATACAAGAATTGTTACTATGTGGAGTAACATCAGCAAATTGACAAGTTTGACATCCTCATTGGACTGTATAAACAATCCCATCACAGTGACTATAACGCTGTTGTTCAAACACAGCATATTATGCACAAAGCACAGTTTCTTCTGATTATACAAATGTTCAAAATTCATCCTCTCCAGGCAACAGATCAATTATCTAACTGATTACTGATTCCCATGATCTAAAGTCAAATATTTTACGATAAACTGAATTCCAGTATGCATTCAAATGGTTTAGATTAAAACACTCAAGACCATATGATAAAACTGGATAACAGTAACATTCCATTAAGTAAAGCTTTATCAATTCTGCCCCCCCTGAACTATGAACCAAAATAGAGTTTGTGCATCCAAAGAACTTGTGTCTCACTTGATTAAGATCAACACTGAATACCTTTGTCGACATAAATGTAATGCCAAGATACTTTACAGAGTCGACCCATTGCAACGGTTTGCCCGACAGCGACACAGAAGATGGCTGGCATTTTATCTTTTGGTCCTATTATAAGACAGTGAGACTTATTATCATTGAACTAAAGACACAAGTCTTTGGCAGTCAGCGTACATATATCAAGCAGTTGCTGCAGTCCAGAGACTGATGCAGACAGTAATTAAATCATCAGCATACATAATGCAAGCAACACAACATCTATTAAGATAACAGTCGTTCTTTTTTGAGACAATACTATTAATAAACAGATCTGCATAAACATTAAAAAATGCGATGAGAGCACACCTCCTTGTCTTACACCACTGCATATTCTTAAAGTATCAGAAAATGCTGTATTCCATCTTACCATAATAGTTAATTTACTGTACCAGTTAATAATAATATTGAGAAACACAACAGGTATGCATTGTTTCATAACCGTCAGATAGAGTTGAAAATGATTCACATGAGCAAATGCCTTTGATGTATCAAGAGATGCAAGATAAACATTAGTTCCTCTTTCATTAAAATACTCAATTACATTTTGCAATACAAAAATTGCATTATTACAACCAAGACCATTTTTACGTGCGAAAGCAGCTACTGCTTTCAGCACATTTTAGCCATCGCAATTCTGTCTCTCTGTCCATCCATCCGTCTGTCTGTCTGTGTGTCCATCCATCTGTCACACGGGTGGATCAGTCAAAAACGGTGCAAGCTAGGATCACCAAATCTTCACCTTCAGGTGCCTGGAAGACTCTAGTTTCAGGAACCGTAAAGCTTTTCCATAAATTTGAAGGGTGTCACCCTGAACGAGGGTGCTAAATGAGATTTGGTGGGCAAAATTGCAATTTTTGGCCAATAAGTCGCTGTATCTCAGTAACGGTGCGAGATAGGGCCCAGGTTACTATTAATCACTAATAGGAAGTCGTACACTGGCTCTTGATTGGCGCCGAATTCAATGACATTGAATGACCTTGAACGCCAAAATAGGGGGTTTTAAGGATTTTTTGGTGATTTTGGGCTGCGACACAAGTCTATATCATTCACAAGGTGGCGCCACGCTACTATCTTTATGCGATCCAGATAGAGAATTTGGTATTTGTATATTAACTTAGCGTGAACTGAAACTGCTATAGGCTTTTGTGCGTTTTGTGAGCATTAGCTCAAATTTCTTGTTGAAACCATACTGTCTATCATTGATATTTAAAACATATCATATTTAATAATCAACACAGACTCAAAAATCTTAGAAATTATGGGACTTAGGGTTATCGGTCTGTAATTCTCAACAGATGACAAGTCCTCTGCTTTATCCTTTATAAATGAAATAACACATCTTTGTTCATTTTACACTATGAATTTAATAATACATGGTGTATTTGATTTTGACTCGTTGCAGGCTATCGCTATGAGTTGTTCTGCATTACGAAGTCTGCACAAACTCCACATTGCCTGGTAAGTACGTCTTTTTGCATGGAGATTACATTACTGCATAGAGCTGCAGTCTTTTGTCAAAGTGCTACAACTTACCATTAAGCTTCTAATAGACCCCAACATAGGATCGTGCTCCCAGACTCACCATAAAAGCTGGACCAATCCATATTACACTGCTATGTGCCTGATGTTAGAGGGCATGCTGCAGCTGTTAAAAACTACTTTGTGACCTTGCTCTACAGGTACATTTTATATGATATATCTGGTACTTTTTGTGAATAATTTCCAGTATACTAATTGAATGCGACTTACTATACTATAGGTAGTGTGGGGTAAATTGTATGCAATATCTCTGTTAGCATCAGGTTTCTTATGCTAAGTCTGTTCATTGCACGGGATTCATTATAAACTGTAGTCAGGTCATCAGCCTTCCATACCTCGAGGTAGATGAATCGAGTGCCAGCCTGCTTGGCACGTTCACACATGTGGTCTCATGTGGCAGGTGATGCTCTGTAGCTGTGAGGTGAGTTCCAGTGAAGAGCTGTATAGTCGTGCACTGTGCAGGTCTGTTGCGATGCGAGTACGGCTCAAGTGTCGGAATGGAACTCAGTGCGGCCTCCATCTGACCAATACTCTCAACATGTGTGAGTTCTGTTGTGTTGCCTGTACTTTATGGTCTAGCAAAGTAACTACTTTCTCAACGTCATCAATATAATGCCATATAAGCTGCAAAACACTGGACATTTTTACTGCTTAAACAACTTTACGTGTGCTTATGTGAAGGTTTGTGTTATGTGAAGGCTTGTTGTGTGAAAGCTCTTTTTATGTGAAAGCCTGATGTTTTTTATGTGAAGCTTGTGTTATGTGAAGGCATGTGTTATGTGAACCCTTATGTTATGTGAAGGCCTGCATTACGTGAAAGCTTGTGTTATGTGAAGGCTTGATGACTTGCTGATGAGGTTTGAGGCACCAGATTCCCGTAACAGATGGGACAGTCCAGCGTTTGTGGTTCAACCAGCTTATCCTGTGCCTTGTGATCAAATCTATGATGTGCTTTATCATCGTCAGCCGCCACCACCTAACCTCTCCACGCTTCCTGTTAGACTACTTCACTCTCTGATATATGTCAACCTGCATTATTAAAATTATTATGTACAAATAACTGCTGGACTAATGCATATTATTGACACAGTGTTGCTGTGATCATATTGCAGTCAGTTAGTTAAGGCATTTTTATTTCTGTTATTTTCATTACTACGTTTGCTGCTGATGTCATACAATGCAATGCTGAGCACATAGTTGTTTGTTTAGAGTTTGTGTCTGTGTTGCTGTAATTGGTAGCAGCAGAAACGAGCATCTTTCTGTATAACCAAGCTGTGTCTTTTTGTGGTGGCATGGTGTAGCGGTAGTGTGTCATGTCTGATCAGCGAAGTTGCTCTGCGCCGGGTCAGTTAGTGCTAGGATGGGTGACTGTCTGCAGGCTGGTAAACCATCTCGGTATGAAACTAGCAGCCAGTTCAACTCAGCCTTCTCTCCATAGGTTGGTAAAATGAGTATCAGCTTTTGGGCTGAGTGATAATAAATGGTGATTGTGAATGTACTGAAGTACTAAAGCCTACAGGCTGATCCGAGGCTCAGGTCGATTGGCTTGGTCCAAAGGTTGGCAGCCACCTGGCACTCGTGTTACATTTGCCAGATGAACCGGGTGAACTCTCGCAATAGCAGTGCCATGACGACAGCACCATGAACATTGTCTTTTAATTATTATTATTAGTCCGCCTGGAAGCGATAGCTTGTGGAGCGGACTGAAGTTTTATTGCAGATGTTTTTTTTATTTCAACGCGAAATCTCAGAGATGCGTTGGACGATCGGTGCGAAATTTTGCACTGTGGTCAGTACTAGGCTGAGTTTTATAATGCCAGTTCTAAATTTTGAGGGTTCCACCCCCAAAAAATTTGGCGGGCCAAAACATGCAAAATTTGGCCAGATTTTGCACAACTTCGAAGTTCGACGGCGAATATCTCTGGAGCGGATAAAGATATTCAAAATTGGACTAGGAGGTTTTGTAATACGATTCCTCCCGCGCCGGTTGATAAAAGTTCGGTGAACATTGGTCCACTAAACACGGAGATTAAGCGGTGAAATCGTACCCACCCAAATCGACTTTTCTGGTGAACATATTTCGGCTCCTAGGCAGTGCTGCACCCCCAAATTTTACATGCGCTAGAGAATGACCAAGCCTTACTAGCGCACCCCCCACCAGGGACTTGCCCCCTTACATTTTTTTAAAGGGGGGTCCAAAATTGGTTTAAAATTCAGCGTATGAGCCTCAAGATCTTCAGAGCTAGAGGGTGTAGCCTAACAAAACTTTGCCACGTGACGTGCCGCTATGTGGGGTTATGTGCCGATACAACTTTTGGGGGCACCGCCTCTTAAAATTTGGGAGGGCAAAAATCGTTCAGAATTAGGTTTGATTTCAGACAGCTTTCGAATTTGACAGCGAATGTCTCTGAAACGAAGCAAGCTGTCACATAGTGGAATAGCAAGTGACCAACTACTGCTAATTCCCTGTTGAACAAAAAAATTGTGAAATTCAGTTCACTAGCAAAAAAGTTCTGCTGTCTCATTTCAATCTACCCTAAGTTGACAGTGCGCGTTCTACGCATGCTAATGCATTTGACTTCAGGCCATGTGACTTTGCTAGTGGGGGAATTTCACCCCCCTGAAATTTCCCCCCAATTGGACTTAGGGCGCCACAAATTTCTAGGTTGTTTATGTTTTGCTACAATTTTTTTCAACGCGAGATCTCTGAGATGCGTCAGCCGATCAACGTGAAATTTTGCACGATGATCAGTACTAGACCGAGCTTTATAATGCCTGTCTAAAATTTTTTGGGGCCCACCCCAAAGAATTTTAGAGACCAAAAACATGCAAAATTTGGTCTGATTTCGGACGATTTCAAAGTTTGGCGGCAAATATCTCCGGAACGGATGAAGATCGGTAACTTATTTGATCTACATCAATTTCTCCGGCGTTTGGCGAAAAAGTCTGGTGAACTTTGGTCCACTAATTGCAGAGATCTAGATGTGGAATCATACCCACCGAAATGCAAAATTTGGCCCGATTTCGGACGACTTCGCAGTTTGGCGGCGAATATCTCCGGAATGGATGAAGATGTTCGAAATCGGTCAAGTACTTGATCTACCACGATACCTCCCGCGTTAGGCGAAACAAGTCCGGTGAACTTTGGTCCAGTAACCTTGGAGATTTCGATGTGAAATTGAACCCACCTAAAGCGCATTTTTCGGAAGACTTTGGCCCCTAAAGGGTGCTACGCCCCCAAATTTTTACACGCGCTAGAGAATGACCAAGTCTTACTAGCACATCTCCCACCGGGGACGGAGGTCCCCTTACAAAGTTTTTCAAGTGGGAGGGTCTAAAATTGGCTTAAAATGTAGTAAAGGAGCGCTTATAACTTCGGAGTTCGGAGTGTAGCCCAATGAAACTTTGGCACATGACGTGCCGCTATCTAGACATGATAAATTGGGTACAAATTTTTTTTGGGGGGGGGACCATTCCCTTAAAATTTGGGAGGGCAGAAAACGTCCAAAATTTGGCATTATTTAGGAAAACATTCGACTTTGAGCGCAAATATCTCTGGAACCGATGAACATAGTGAACATAATGACAAGCTGTGAACGGCGTTAACGATAACGATCTTTCCGGCGTTGAACAAAAAAAATTTGTGAACTTTGGTCCTCCACGAACAGAGTTATAAGCGCTCATGTTGATTCACCCTAAGTCGACAATGCGCGTTAGGCGTATGCTAATGCATTTGACTTCAGGCCACGTGACTTTGCTGCCAGGGAAATTCCCCCCACCCCTAATTTTTTCCTATTCGGACTTAGGGCGCGGGGCGGACTCACGTTTTGCTTTGCCCCAAATTTCTAGTTATTGTTAGAATTACTTAACTGAGCAGTCAGTTAACGGACGTCAGTTGATGCTGACGCTCATTATTGTTCTGAGGCACTCGCTTCAAACACAGTTCATCCTCTTTTTCTGTATTTTATCATGATTGTTATCATTATTGTTAATATCATTATCATGTTATTTTGTTTAATTTCTCACTGAGAATTATATGCTGTTTTGTTTCTAGCAACCGTTGTCTGCGACGAATTTCCTTCACGAGCTTGATTCCACTACGCAAACAATCGTCACGGTTTGTCTTTATTTGCTTGCTTTTCTAGTTTTAATTTACTTTATTGTTTAGTTTAAATTTGGGTTTAATCAGATATATCTTTGGATATTCATTGATGTTGCAGTTCGTATTAACGGCAAACAATTTTCAGTAGTTGTGATGGATATAAAACTGTCTTATTAAAAAATCATCATGGTTTATTTTTTCACCAAGTGAACATAATGAATGGACAGTCATCCCACTCATTCTATAAATCCTATATTTTTGAAGAGTTCTATATTGTTCTATATTTTGACTAAGTGTCCAATAAATCCTATATTTTGTGCCAAAATGCACCAAAACACTTCATTTTCACACAAAAAATCCTAAAAATTTTTCGGGAGGGGGCACAGCTTTTTCTAGCCCTCTCCCCAGACTCCTCTGCAGGTTGGGAAAGGACACCCTTTAGCACACACCCACTTTCTACACCCAGATCCTGACTATGACACCTTGCAGTTTGTGTGTTCATGACGTCAGATACCAGGCATTGCACTGGTATACAGGTTGAATACTGAACACACACATGCGCCCTATATTTTCATTTGATGTCCTCTATTTTTGACCTGTGTCTTGTGTCAGACAACAGACAGATAGATAGACCCTCAGTATGGTCGGCCAAAAAAACAGTCAATAATGTAGTTCCAGTGCATCTATGAGAGCACATGTATTTCTTAGTAGCTGAAAAATTTGCTAAAAATGTGTTCTTTGCAATTACCACTATTATTTTTATCATAATTGACGATTTATTAGTTCTTAATTTGTGTAAAGTTAACAAATGAGAAAATTTTAATCGTTACTAGCTCTAGTAGTAGATTATGACAACCTTTTGTCCGTAGTGTTTGTGTATATACTGTGACATAATAGCTGTATTACATGTAGTGCGATTGATTATATTTCAGGCAATCATGGACGCTCAGAAGATGTCCGTACCTGGCTGTGCCATTGCTGTTGACGGTGCTTCTGAAAAGGTTTCTTTCTAGACTACTCTAGTTCTGACTGTCTGTATAAATAATATAGGTAAAGTATTGTCTTTTCTTGTTCTTCACGAGCTGTCCAGCACGCATGAGATAAAATTAAATTCATTCAGTCAAGTGAAATATTTACTGTTCTTTAGTTGTGATAAATGTTTTTTTTAATTTTGTCATAAAAACGCAATTGCAAGTATTTTTTTTTACTTTTTTAACGTTTGTTGCAATAGTGTTACTAATAGAGTGTGCTACATACAGTTTTTAGTGAATTTTTTTCACTTCAAACTGTTTCAGTTTTTTTACTGCTCAGCGATACACACCATTATTCACACATAGCTGTTTAAGTTCTGTTGCAGAATTATTTTGAAATTTATCATAAAAACCGAAATGGCTCACAATGGTTAGTATAACTTAACTAGAAATCGTTTAGACGTGTACGGTACTTTTTGTACTGTGGAGAGTCACAGAGTGTTTCATGACTGCTATTGTATGGCGTTGCAGAAATGTTGCAGAGATGTTTTAGCAACTGTTGTTGAGTGTATTTGCGGTAGTCTTCTGTGTTCTGTCACTGAGGCCTAAAGAAAAAACTGTGCTTCCAGTGACAGCCGGCAAAAAAACTAAGGATGGGTGGTGGCAGAAAATAATTTTTTACAAGGCCTAATCACTCTTATATCTTGACGTGTCATCTAATAATACCAACCCAACAACTCATAGAAACAAACCGATACGCTTAATAGTTCTCACGAAAACTTAAGCAAAGTTACTGCAGCATTTCGGGCTAGAGGCAAACAGTATTTTTCAGCAAAACTTCGAAAACATACTAAAAGCTGTACTGATATTTTTGAAGGTCTAATAAATATTTTGGGGACGAAGGTTTTTTTAGGGTCGGACGGCAATGGGAAGCACGGGCTTTCTTTAGGCCTGATGGAGTTGCAGAGATGTTTCAGAGATGTTGCAGCAACTGTTTTTGTGTAGTTGCAGTTGTCTCGTGTTTTCTCGCTGATGGAGTTGCAGCGGTTGCGCCGTCAGTTCATTTCGTTTACGAAAACTCACACAGCTGCAACTGACGAAAGGCTGAAAGTTGCCGACTTGTTTGTGCAGTTTCTCAACAATCGGACTCAGTAACATTTCGGCAGACGTCAAACACAGATCTTTTCCGTTTGTAGAGTGTTTGCATTAAGTGCTTCATTTACTTCGAAGGCAGATTGTCTTTGTGTTTAGCGCGCAGTGTGTTAAGCTAGTTCTTATGAAACGTGTTCGTCCGTTGACTCTAGAATTTGTATCGGCAGCATGGTGGGTTCATAAGTAGGCGGGGCGGGATAAGGTGCAATTTGCCAACCACAGACATTGCAAAATTCCGACAGAATCCCAACAGGCGGTTGCAGATTTCCAACAGAGGAGATTATGGGTGCTCAGAATTTCAATTTTGCCCCTAAATGTCCCAAAATTAGTTTTCAGTCCCATATTTTGCATTTTTGGATGAATGTTTTCTGACAAGAAAATGATTTTTCGACAGCCAAAAATTTGGCGTGGGCAGTCGCCTACACTCTTTACGATGCCACTTATTTGGTCATTGCCATTAGGTGTGGTCAGCTGATAGTGAAAACGTGCTATGTTGTCATTGCTTGAAGCGTTTGGTCTCAGTTACATGGAAAATAGACTTCCAGTGGGTGGATTTTATTTTGCATTTTGCGGTGTATTTCAGCTAGATATAATGAATATAGCTGACTGAAATCCTTCGGATGGATGAAGCGAGGTTCAAGCAGTAGTCGGCATGATTTTGGTAGAGATTTTGGACCATGAATAAAAAATATTCTGGCAAAAGAAGACGCATTAAAAATACTCGTTAGATAGGCATTATGTTCATGCATTAAATGTGTGGAGCTTATCCGTGGAGCTCGGTGGCCGAGTGGTTAGAGTGTTGGACTCAGGTCAACTTCACCAGAGCGAGAGTCCCTGGGTTCGATTCCTGGACGGACCCCTCAAAAATTGCCAGGCCTCAGGACAGTCACGTGGTCACGTGGCCAGCAGGTGACCAGGAAAAACACGATTCACTAGGCCTTCTACTCCGAGCTCCCCTCGCTTGCTGTGCTCGCTCGGGGAAGTGTAGCGGAGCTTAACCCCGGGAACATAGAAATTCTGGCTTGAAAACCGGCGGGGCGCTAGTCCTTCACCAGTCCTCACCCAGGCATAAAGGTAGCGGTCAACGGCT
>Ga0209367_1012220_pt1 | contig 11273 bp, 8 predicted proteins | sample WorMetLIZISLAND2_FD_187412 | JGI IMG/M metagenome (GOLD analysis project Ga0209367, IMG submission 187412) | Marine gutless worms symbiont microbial communities from Max Planck institute for Marine Microbiology, Germany - Olavius geniculatus... ... | reverse complement strand
GAGTAGAAGGCCTAGTCAATCGTGTTTTTCCTGGTCACCCGCTGGCCACGTGACCACGTGACTGTCCTGAGGCCTGGCAATTTTTTTGAGGGGTCCGTCCAGGAATCGAACCCAGGACCTCTCGCTTTGGTGAAGTTGACCTGAGTCCAACACTCTAACCACTCGGCCACCGAGCTCCACATCCGCCGACTGTTGTCGACAGTAATGGGGTGTTTACACGATTAAGCAAACATGAAGCAAACTTACAGCACACGTCGTGCACGTGTAGGCCTACACTGTAGTGTAATACGTTTGCTTCATGTTTGCTTTATCGCGTAAACACCTTATAAAGCTTAAGATTGGACAGTAAAATATCTCGTGCAGATTGCGGAGTTCAGTGTCGCCGGGTGTGCTTGCTATAGGCCTACTAGTGACAGCAGAGCACGGTAAGAAGAAGCGACAGAAGTAATTCGGCAAGACGTGAAATCGTTGATCACTGCTGCCTCCCAGTGAATCGTAAGCAAGTGCAAGTTTTGGCTGGGTGGTTTAACCCCCAAATCTCTACTGTCATATTGGGCCAAGGACCCCATTTTACACCGTGTATCATTGGACCCCGCGAGTGTACAGTTCTGCCAAATGGTATATCTGAATCCCACAGAAGTTATTAAAACGTCTTTGGCGAATCCGTACAACGGTTTAAGCAGAGTGCATAAGTGTGACAGACGACCGACAGAGAGACGGAGAGATGTGTAAGCGTGTAGCTGTGGGCGAAATCTGTTGCATTACTGGTATATGGATTTCGAAAACAAGTGGGCCGATAAACAGCGGTGTGTCTGTTAATTATCTCAATAAAAGACTATTGTCGTCATCATCACATCGTCAACCCAGGCAGCGTATATTTTACACGATAAATCTTTTCAGTGCGGATAGGCAAATATGTAAACGTGTCGAAGCGAACGAAGGAACGCAAATTTTTGAAAATCGCTGCAGCGAATTGCAGAATAACCCATTAGGCCTAACAGGTGACATTAAAAGCGATCTCACGTTTCGTAATCGAATCACGGCGTCCTGAAATCTCCACTGAGCAACAGTAGCGACATTTTCGCCGTGTTTTGTCGTAATTGCCAAGAGAAATATATTTGACATCTTACGCTCGCCGACTGCCCAGCATTTTAAGCCTGTATTTCCCAAGAGCGCTATTGCAAGCATCACTAATGACGTCATTAGTAGCGGTAGCTTTCGTCTCCGCGCCGACTTTTCAACACCGCTTCGTTACCGGAGACTTAGGTCAATACTTCGCGCGGATGAATATTCGTGCGCTTATTCCCTAATCACTAAAATTACTTTCTAATTGCATATCATATTGTTTGTTGGTCATTGTGACAAGGCGACGAAATTGTCTTAACTAGGCCTATGCAGATTTACAAAACACTGTTACTTTAGTTTGCTTTATTGGTGCGTAAATTATATATTTCGCAACCACTGTAAGAAATCTAGGCTCGTCATAATGGAGTAGACTGTTTTTTGCGTTTGGCATGTTGGCCTTTGTAGGCGCGCGTTAGGAGTAAAGTTTCAAGATTTCCAGGCTGCGGCAAGTGCACGTCTGTCAAAAATTTCGTTACCAAATAAATGTTGTACGCTGTAATGTAAACCTACGCATATTTTGTAATGCGATTGTTTGACATAGGACATAGGCCTAGTAAATTTGTAAGTATACTTAAATAATTCGGAATTTAGGATAGCGCGCTAACTGTAAGCAACCTCTAACGCATTCAACTGCATGGACGTCGGATTTTCCCGTATAATCCGGGGTGTCCATTAGCTGACTTTAATCTGAGTTTAACCACCGTTTACTCAAATTAACTTCAGTGCGAGAAAACAGCGTGTTGCTAATGGCAATCTATGGTCACAGGAACGTCATTAAGCCTACTGTTCAGTGTTTAGTTTCATTAGTTCTCGGCGACGGAGATGCAGTTGAAAGCGTTACGGCTCAGCGAAAGTCTTTCATCAGTCGTCAGTCGTGGACGACTGGACGACTGCGTGTGCTAGCTTTCCCCACCATTACACAATCCAGGCTTGCATGCTGCTGGCTGCACGCTCAGCTCAAGACTCGGAAATGTTGCGTGCCGCTTTTTACGACAGATCTTTTTTTCGCCAGCGGCCATGTATTTTCAACTGTTCAACTAGTGAGGCATGTCACCAGTGGCAAAAAATTGCTTCACCACCACTCTACCAAAATAACCCATTAAAGTTTTACTTAGCGTTCGGTTGTTTCATAGCAAAGTTTTTGAATTTCCATTTAGGTCCAAGAACCAAAGTTCCATTGCAGTTTTGTGTGAAATGAGGACAAGTTTTTACGCGCGAAACAGCTACTGCTTTCAGCGCGTCTTAGCCATCGCAATTCTATCTGTCTGTCCGTCTGTCCATCTGTCCGTCTGTCACACGGGTGGATCAGGCAAAAACGGTGCAAGCTAGGATCACCAAATCTTTACTGTCGGATGCCTGGAAGACTCTAGTTTCAGGAACCGTAAAGCTTTTCCATAAATTCGAAAGGGGTCACCCCGAACGAGGGCGCTAAATGAGAGGGGGTGGGCAAAATTTGCGATTTTTGGCCAATAAGTCGCTGAATCTCAGTAACGGTGCGAGATAGGGCTTAGGTTACTATTAATCACTAATAGGAAGTCGTAGACTGGCTCTCGATTGGCGCCAAATTCAATGACTTTAGATGACCTTGAACATCAAAATAGGGGGTTTTATGGATTTTTGACGATTTCGGGCTGCGATACAAGTCTATATTATTTACAAGGTGGCGCCACAGAACTATCGTTATGCGATCCAGATAGAGAATTTGGTATTTATATATTAACTTTAAAAAAGGAAAAAAACAATTTTCAGCTAAACTACTGAACAAAAACTGCTATAGGCTTTCGCGCGACTCGTGAGCATTAGCTCAAATTTCTTGTCTATTTTCTACTCCCTCGAACTTTTTCCAGGAGGCCTATGCATCCACTTGTCAATGGAGTGGACGCCCTTCGTTGTGATTCCTAGCTGACAGATGATGCGTGGCTGCAATCAACTGATGACTATACAGAGTAATAAATGCGGCGTTCAGACGGCTCTGACGTCATGCAGCAGTGGAACCGACACTCCGACGAAGGTGGTTTCATACTCGTCGTCCAATCGACTTCCGGTCGCGCTGCCTAGCGGTCGGTAAATGTAGTCACTGTCGGTGCTGCCGGCTGAGGTCGCCAGGTCGGACGTCGCATGACGTTTGAAGCGACGAAGCCACGAGCTGCAGTGCACAGAGCTCAGCGGACCACCTCGCGAGATTACACACACTGCCGCTAGTGCTACAGCCACCACGGTGCCCACACACGCCGCCACTACGATACCGTACAAACGTATCGACCGTGTGATTGCCACACGCTCAGACAGCAGATGGTCTACGGGACGCCGAGTGGACGGCAGCAACCGGAAATAGTTTTGTGACGTCATCGTCGTGTACCCGAAGTCAGAGTGGTCGTTAGACGTGGTGTGTGGTCGCGTAATGTTGAGTACTGAAGTCGTTACATCAAACGCGCCGGTTGTATTGTCGCCGCTAACGCTTGTAGGCCGGCTGTCGGTAGTGACGTCAGTCCACGTGACCAGTGACGTCACAGCCGCTGACGTCATCAAGGCAGTAAGTAACGCCATCTCATCGGTTCAATGTGATACGGCGTCGACTGTGCAGAGTCTGCAACACACACAGCCTTGCGTATCATTTCCCCTCCGTGTGCAAATAATGATCATCCAAGCGAGTGTATGGCAGATGCGCTGAGAAAATTGCAACTGTAACAATTCGCTGAATCATATCAAACAAAAGCGGATCATATGACTATGCTGACGAAAATAGCACACTGAAAACATTTAGATACAAGAAATTTGAGCTAATGCTCACGAGACGCGCGAAAGCCTATAGCATGCCAATGCTTATCTGCAACCGTTTTCACGAACGATGCGACTGGCCAACATCGGAAAAAATAGCGACATTTACGGGGGTGCCGTTCTTTGATGCCCTCGAGACTTGGACCTTTGAAATCTACGTTCAATGCTGAAAATTTCATACGCAGCTTGTCCCTGTCTATCTCAATTGGTTTCGGCGCAATTCGCTCTTGAAATGTCTCGCAGTCCGAAATCGCCAAAAAATCCATAAGAACCCCTATTTTGGCGTTCAAGGTTATTCAAAGTCATTGAATTCAGCGCCAATCGAAAGCCAGTGTACGACTTCTTATTAGTGATTAATAGTAACCTAGGCCCTATCTCGCACCGTTACTGGGATACAGCGACTTATTGGCCAAAAATCGCAATTTTTTCTCACCCCCTGTCATTTAGCGCCCTCGTTCGGGGTGACCCCCTTAGAATTTATGGAAAAGCTTTACGGTTCCTGAAACTAGAGTCTTCTGGGCAGCCGACGGTGAAGATTTGGTGATTCTAGCTTGCGCACCGTTTTTGACTGATCCACCCGTGTGACAGACAGACGGACAGACGAACGGACAGAATTGCGATGACTAAGACGCGCTGAAAGCAGTATCTGCTTTCGCGCGTAAAAAATCGTTTGTAATCGTATTTTTATGTCAAGTATTTGGAATGGCTAATCTTGTAATGGCCAGTCTGGAATTCAACACGCGATAATATCGCCCCAAAACCATTTTGCTGTTTTCGAGTTTTGACTCATATCGCCTTTACATAGCTTTGTAAACTGTTGAAGTTTTTTTTGCTCTGATCTATAATAAGAGCCATGTAGACTTGGACGTCGATCAGACAACACTCTATAGAAAACTGTCGTAGCGTCATTCTCCGTCGCATATCCGATGAGTATAAATATGCCATTAGACGACTGCAGCATCAGTCTCAGCAGCATTCATTGCAATGCGGCGTGATGTCACGGCGCCACTAGAGATGCGTCCGGAACGGACTATCAACATCCAACGATAGTAAATACCGCGATACCGATATATCGCGGTTTCTTACACGTTGGAAAGATGAGAAGACTTATCGCGCAATTCGTCGGCAGCTGTGCGAATACGAAAAAATGAATTTTTCAGGTGAAAGGAGCCGAACTGTAAGTAGCGAAACGCATAATACCCCAGCTGGTACTCGATTTACCTACCCCAGAGGGATGAGAGGCTGAGTTAACCTTGCCCGCACGCAACCACTTGATAGCGACCCGACCTAAAGTTGAACCGACGACCGTTTGATTGTAAGTCCAACGTACCCACTTGCCAACCATTACTCCTCCCAGCCATCGTTTGTAGCTTAATTATGCTAGATATACAAAACTGTGGTCGTCGTCTGTAATCTTTACGGCATTTTGTGATTTTACTGCTCGTAGCCATCTAGCTGCTTTTTGGCGCATCCCTACAAAAACTTGTTGACGGACGCTTGTTTGTGGACGGCAGCCAGTGTCACGGCACCCGTCAGCATGGCATTAGCTACCGACCGACCTCCCACAGTGCTCACTGTACGAACAAATGCCATCGCAATTAGCCTATACGCGTCCTCTCCACGCATTTTTCGTCCGTCTGTCTACTTCTATTTTACACTGTTCGTCGTCTCTACGTGCATGTAATGAAACCCTTCGATGACAGAAGTATGGTTCCTAGTCTTTGATGTCGTATTATACGCCAAATGTGTGATTAATGAATGTGTAAATGGTCGTTGCTGTTGCAACAACCTAGCACTTACAAAACCGGTATTCGACTCTGTTGTTTAAGATTGTTGGCCACCCTCTGCATTTACTTTCTTTAGTCTAACAGTACATATGATTACAAATAGAATTTTACTCAATTTCATATAAATGTCTAATGTTCATCTTTATACGCCCAAAACAGCGATCTCTCAGTAAATTGTTGTCTACTTTTTGTAATGGCTTAACCACAACGACTAGCGGCAGACTGACGCCTTAGCTCACGCATCAGCGAAATTGCTCTACGTTAAGCCTGCTGCTAGTACCCGGTACTAAAAGCATTCGCTGTCTTGGCCATGTAACTAAGCCACTTAGGTCAGGTCATCGTGGCCGTTCCAGCGATATACGGGATGAAAGGTGCAATGAGTACTGCATGGCGATGGTTACGGCCATCACTATAAAAGAAACGGCGAGTTTTGCGTTACTAACAGTATATGTAAAAAAAACTTACCAGTTTATAACTGTGTGTAAGGACGATATGATGATATCAGTCCTCTAAAACAGCAAAAATCATCTGGGTAACCTTAGATGGGGCTATGCATATGGCGTTCTTACAAGCTGACTTTAGTTGGTAATCACTGACATAGTCCAAAGCCTTCTGTCGGGAAAAATGCGATTGGCAGCATTCGACGGCGCACCCCCTCTCGCAAAAATCTCTTACCAAGCCGAGTTATAGCCAATTTTGTTCCAAATTTCGTTGCCATAACAACGAGGCTCAATGGGGGTCGACCGGGGGTAAATGTGTCACCATTAATTAGGCCGACCCCGAAAATCCTATCCTAAAACCAAAAATTACGACTATCTTGCACACAGCGAAAGTTATGGCAGTTTAAAATTTTTTTTACATTTTTCCCATAGGCGCCATTGTAATTTTTTTTCGAATTTTTCGAATAAATAAGTCAAAAATTAAATTTTTATTTTGTAACATTAAAATGGCACTTCCTTGCGCAGAACCGCGTCATTTGACGCATTAAGCGTAAAAATCGGTCTAACAGACTCGCCTCTAGGCGAGTTGAAGAACCAAAAAAGTGTAGTAAATTTCGAACAGAAGGGGTGTATATTTCACCTATATGGGAAGCAAAAACCCCTGGGCGGACTGGGTCCAATTTTTTGGTGGTAAGCGTCCACGACATAATCACGCCATTCAAGTTTGTTGACGATCGGTTTAGGGGTTTTGGGTTAGCTGAGGGTCAAATTTTGCATTTTCCCATGAACTTTGATGGTCGTCCTTACAACACTTATCGTGTGAGGTGTGATAAACCTATGCTAGCGCATTGACTAAATGGCCTTGTCCGTCAAAAAATTATGGATATTAATGGAGTCTGCCACGCGGCCGACTATAGAACTGTCTGTATAGTTTAACGAGAAAATGTCTGGATGATTACCTAGTAGGCTAGTACTCTAGTTTTGGTTAATCCAGCTAAGTCAACACGAAGTAAAATGTGTTCAGTCATCCAAACACTACAGACAAAAAGAGACTTGTGGCTTTTGAATTAACAGCATGTCGTAGAATGATGAGGATCAGCTGAACAAAACACAGGACAAACCAGACTATTCTGGATGAACAGTTACTGTTTTCAAGTCACCGCTTTCTGACAACTGTTTAGCGCCATAAGTTGAAATACTTCGCTTATGTTGTCAAAGCTAAAAACCTCTCTACAGATATATTATATGGTCGCATCGATGGTACCAGATCTGGAGGCAGACCAAAACGACGCTGGTCAGACGACGTGAAGGACTGGACTGTTTTATCGATTCCAGAGTGCATCACGATGTCTCGAGACCGAACAGCATGGAGATCCTTCGTGTCGTCATCACTGGTCTTCAATCTTCAGAAATGAGAAAGAACCAACAACAAACACTTCCTCTATCACGCATTATAGATAAAAGTAAAAATGTTTATGACAGAAAACTCTTGCTGGCTTGGCGGTGTTATCGCGATGCACCTCTGACTCGTTTACGACACATGGCGGCACTACATAAATGTCTTTAGATTGATTGCTTGATTAATCATCAATTTTTACTATTTTTTGCAGCATCATTTACGCCAGTAATAAATTTACTACCGGACTGTCTTCACCAATTACAGCTGATTACTGAAATAAAATGTCTATCAATTTCCAAGCTACGACATACTTTTTTTGTCTTTTTTAGTTCTTTTGTTTGTTAGTTTTTGTTTCTCGCAGCAGATGAATCTGTCTCCCTGCCATTTGTTTGAGTGCACAGCAAAGTTTTTTTCATCAAAGCACTATCGCAAGTTTTAAGCCTGATATGTCTTGCCAGCTGTGTTGTAAGCCTATGTGTTATATGTACCCTACTTTTGGCAAATAAATAAATGATAACGATGACGCTGATGATGACGTGTCGTACCTTTCCTGCGCTGGAAACAAGCGCAGGTTTCGATCACATCCTGGGTCGAATCTACGACGAATGAAGTGCAGTATGCGAGCGTGCGACGAGACGACGTGCGACATTACTGACGATTGCTCGCTCCCAGTGGCCTACAGCGACGCATGTCATTAAGAGCGTCCGTCCGTCGGCTGGCCTTTGCAGTTGCAGAAGCCGTCACGTTCAATTGACGATGGCATCAGTTGCAACAGGCGACACGACCGAACGCGCAATTGCCAGGCCACCGCACCGTAGGACCGCCGCGCTAGAGACATGTATTTCTAAACGGTCTTGAAACGTCTGACAATCATGCAGAAATGCATTTAAAAGTTTTGCGTTTTAAAAGAACGTCCAATCGATAATGTGCAGATAAACGCAACAGCTTTGCTGCATTACCACATTTTCAGAATATTGATGACTACACATTTTTACTGTTTAGGGCTACTATTTAGTAATAATAAAGGAATTAATTTGCATGCAATACTAAAATGGGTTTATTTTCATGCTAGCGTTGTTTAAAATGTAGGATGAATCATTGACAGTTAATGTCACCTGCGGAAAATACAGATTCTATATTGTGCAAAAAATGCTTTTTCGTTTACATAAGTAAATTATTTATTAAAAGCTCAGTGTCAGTATATCAAACAAACGTTTACTGCTATAAACATAGTAGGAAGTCACGCAAAACCCAAAGCCTCGAAATGGTGTTCGAAAATTTAACAGTTAGGCTAACATAATTTAGCAATATTTGCGCATCACTTGCGACCAAAATCAACATCAGCAGCAGGAAAATGCGAGATGCTGCTCACAGCTTGACGTGTCCACCACTAAACCCAGTCATCTCTCTGTCGCCCTATCTGTCCTCTAGGCGTGTGCGGTTTTCAAAATAATGACTTCGGTTCGGTTTTCGGTTTTTACCGTCTGATGTTTAGTGAGTATATACTGTATTTCTGTTATTACCGTCGTCCGCGGTAGCCATCTTTTACTCTGCGTATGACGTCAGAAATTTCGCAGACCACTTCAAACGTGTTCATAAACACGCACCGGGTAAACCGGGTTATGACTCAGCCGTTTATAAATTAGTTTAAGAACGTTCGGTTCTCTACCCGAATCACTAACCAAAAGACCCTGCTCGCTAGTAGGATTGTCCGGTTAGTTAAAGATGACGTCGTCGTTTGTTGTCGATGGTAAGGCCAATTATTTTCAGATTTTTTCTAGGTTGTAATCAAAAATTTTTGTTACTAAAAACCAATTACACAACTGTACATTACACTGCACGCCACCGCCACGCCCACTGAATAAAACCCGATCTAACCAGCTGAACCGGATCTGGCTATAGCTAGGGCCTACGGGTTAAGTTTATGAACGCGTCTTTCGTGTGCTGACTGCTGACTGTTGTAATAGTCCAATTAATTGTCGGTCAAAATGTTTTGAAACTAAGCCTAGAAAAAGCTACTTTGGCTGACATGAAAAGTGTAAAAACCGACTGACCGAGTTTCCGGTTTTAAAAGTTTAACATCGGTTTGGTTCAGTTTTTAAAAACCGAAAACCGAAATTTTCAACGGAGTCCGCACACCCCTACTATCCTCCGACCATTCGTCCACGGGATCGAATTTGTCCGGTGTGCGCCGCTGTCCGAGGATTGTCGGATTGAGCCGTGGCTGACGGCTGGCTGCTGCGGTGCCTGGCAAATCGGTCAATAATAAAAGCAATCGGCGTCACGCGTTGCCGCTGCACATCGCTACGAGATGATTCGGATAAAGCAGGCGAGGGATGCGCCGCCGAGGAAGGAACTGCCGGGAACGGAGGGAGTGTGCGAAGCGACGGATCGCTGTTGCTCGCGTTAAATCGATTTGTAGACGCGATGCGCACCGCGACGAACGTCACGATACCTCGCGTATGCTGGCTTGGCTGATATTGAATCCTGACGTCCAGATAGCGCTGCCAACCTCGCATGCAACAATATTCTGTGTCGAAGATACACACACGGACACTGCTCTCTGATGCAGCAGAGTCTGATGTAGTCAATACTGACGCTACGGTACACTACAGAACTGCCCTCGAACTGCTTCGTCAGGCGTATTCAACGACAACATTATACGATATTATTTCGATGTTTAATCAAAATGTCTAAAACATTTTCAAATACGGTGTCATCAATGCACCGAGTCGTCTCACGCTGAGCAGCCCGGGCTTTTTGTACGAACTGCATACTTTACATGATTATAATTAATAATTTTATAACGTATGTAAGAGGCATACGCTACATGTAGTACGTAGGTGAGTGAAACAATTTGTCCAAGTTGCTTGCTTTACCACATTTTAATAGGAGATTCTTTCAAACCAATGAATTTTTACTCGTGAACTTGTACTGACAGTGCTGTTGCAAACTTGAGATAGGACGATGTTCTACACTCATAATAATGTAGCGAATTTATGCATGAGAGATCGTCGCCTCAACGAGCAATTGTATGGTTGTACGCTCAATCGGTCGTTGATTGATAACTTAAAAAGAATTGTGACAAGAAGCCCAGCGATCGCTAGAATAGCCGACCGTACTGGCTGTCAGTGACCTTCAAGGTCATCTAAGGTCAATGATTTTTTAAATCTCATTTAAAAAGCGTATGCGATTTTCTATTAGTGGTCAATAGCAACCTATGCCCTATATATCTCTTACCGTTTCCGAGATACGGTTGCTTATAGCTTGAAACTTTATTTTCAATTAAAAATTGCAGCCAAACCGCTGCAGATGGAGACTTATTAACAGCCTATAAAAATTGCCAGCGCCATATCGAATAATACCTCGCCGATCGACCAATTACGACTTACCGTTTAGCCACAATGCCGCACGATTGGCATACAATAGTGCGTTATGACTCTTAAAAATCATACAAGGTCGATGATTTTCATGTCAATTGAAAGCCAATATGCCACTTCCTATTAGTGATCAATAGCGACCTACCCGTATCTCGCACCGTTTAGCCAAAATAAATAAACAATACATCCGTGACGGATAGACGACGACGGACAGATAGAAGGACAGACGACAACCATGCCATATGAAGTTCGACCGTTACTTATGATCGGCTAAAATAATTATTGTCAGTGGCGGTCTAGCCTGCAATATCTGGGGTGAGGGGGGTACGGCTTCATGGCGAGCGCGGTAGCGCGAGCCTATAAC
>Ga0209367_1012218_pt1 | contig 11273 bp, 4 predicted proteins | sample WorMetLIZISLAND2_FD_187412 | JGI IMG/M metagenome (GOLD analysis project Ga0209367, IMG submission 187412) | Marine gutless worms symbiont microbial communities from Max Planck institute for Marine Microbiology, Germany - Olavius geniculatus... ... | reverse complement strand
TCCATTTTCCTGAAAGTGCAGAATTTTATGATAACTTTGACAGTAATATCGGCGCCCACCGTTCTGTCAACACGGAAAAATTTACCTTTGAAGTCGACGATCTACGAAAACGACGTAGAAAACGCGCTGCCATGATGATCTTCGGTGACGTCATGAGTTTAGCCTATAGACGTCGTGAATTAATATTCATGACGTCTATATAGGCTATGGCATAGCCTAGAATGATGACGTCATCGGCTATCCATTAATATTCATGATCAATATGGGCTAGGGTCATGACGTCACTGCGGGCACTGATAGATTAGAATATTTCGCATAACGTAACGTAATGCCGCATTTCGTTTGAATTCACGCATTAATTTCATATATTTATGAAGCTCAAGTCGACATATTATACATGCGAGATTAAATGTCTAATTTAAATCTACAGAAATTGCGCGAGTGAGTTTGACCATGGCCATGGACCTTTAAGAGCTATAGACATTAGACAACCTATATGTCAGTTGGCATGCAGTGCGACAGGTATATTTCATCAGGTGTGTTACACAGCAGCAGGGACAGTTGTTGGTGGTGCAGTGTTTGGTCCTCTTGGTGCCGCAGTTGATAGTTGGTAGCTATTACCTCCGCGAAGGAGGTTATGTTTTTGCCAGAGTTTGTCTGTCTGTCTGTCTGTCTGTCTGTGTGTTAGCAAGATAACCCAAAAAGTTACAGACAGATCTTTCTGAAATTTTCTGGGAATGTCGGGAATGGCTAAAACTAGCAGTGACTCAATTTTGGGGGTGATCCAGAAGGAATCCTGGATTCTGGATCACTTTGAAATTTTCGTTAACATTGCTTTCAATGGGGCATAAGGGAAACCGCTGCCAAACCGAATATGGTGCTGCCACCTGGCGAACAACATTGCGTTGGCGGAGGTCTGTGGTCTCTGACTGCTTTCCAGTTGTTAATCGATATAGGGTCTGTGATTGCACATTTTCAACACAGAAATCAGTGCTCATAATTTCAATTTTGTCACTAAATTTTTCCAGCCCTAAATCTTGTATCTTTTGAAGAAATACTACAATTTTGGAGCAGACAGGGGCTGACAGGGAGTGAATGCACTGAGACATATGTCATGGGGTGGTTTTTAACCCTGTCTTGTAGACACATTAAAATGACTTTCTTAGACTTTTTCCAGCAAAAACAGATGATTGGTATGATTCTGGATGTTTGTGATGGTGCCATTATATCCATTTCATAATTTTTTGTTGCTATGACTAATCCAAATTTCAACGATTTACAATTTTGTTAATTGTGTAATTTTTTTAAAGGATCAGCCGTGCTTCTTTTTGTCTCTTGTTATTTTTTGTACTGTACCATTGGAATTGAAATAACATTGTATTGTACCGGTACCATAATGTATTTTTGCAAATTGTTCAAGGCTGCATTCTGGCATGCCTTAATAAACAAATATTGTTTTGATTCATTGATTGATGAATCAGTGTTATTCCAGTTCTCAAAATCATTTCAGTTTTAGTTTCTATAAAGTTTGAGCTCAGGCATCACAATATAAGTTTCTATACAGTTTCTGAATTTTTTCAGTTATAGTTTCTATAAACTTTGTAGAAATCATTTCAGTTCAGCTTCAGCATCAGTATTTACATCATTCCAGTTAGTTTTTTATCAACTGTTGTTGAGCACAAGAGCAGTATATACTGGCATGCATAGTGCAACTGTCAATCTAACTGTCAACTATACTCAGGTCATTTAGAAACTTCAAAGTTAAGCTACAACTTTTGCATTGAGCTTTAGTCAGAATACACTGCTAAATTACTAATACTATGCTCAGTAAAGTAAACATGTGAAAAATAAACACATGTGGCAGTGTCGATGAATGATCTGGATTTGGTTCTGTTTGATAGACTTGTCAGAGGACCTACTAGCAAAGAGGAACTCAAGATACTTAGTTGTGCATCAACTTAGTTCTTAAGTTTTTTTGCTGCCAGAACTATTGCTGAGTCAAATTCACTATTGAATTCTATCACCTCGTTGGCTTCAGTACTATCTTCAGAAGTTAGATTTGGTATCTGCTGTATCATGCCACAATATCCAGCAGGAGACTGGCAATTATTAACCAAATCTGGAATTATGAATTGGGTTTTAAAATGGGTGAAAGCTTGAAACTGCCATTGCCAGTAAATAAATAAAACGTACTGGAGAAAATTTAAACAAAGGCAACCAAGTCATTTCAGTATCAGTTTTTAAAATCATTTCTATTACAGTTTCAGTAAAGTTTTTTTCGTGATCATTTCTATATCTATCTATATGAGTATTGAAAATCTTTTCAGTGTTAGTCTCACTATGAGTTTTACTGATATGAGTCATTTCAGTACATGTATCAGTTTGCGTTTCAGTCACTGGAATATCACTGCGATGAATTGTTAATTTTCCCAGTTCCAGTGCTAAGAGCAGTTTTATACTGTGCAGGTGCATGGGTTGGTTACACAACAGTGGACAACTATGACTCCATGGTGAAGGTGCTGAGAGACATGAACAATGAAAACAAGAAGCGACTTGTTGCGCGCATACAGGAACTTGTTGGCAGCTCCTCGCTAGAAGCACTCACGTCATTCATTGCATCTCAAGTTAATCGCGAACTGTTCGCGAGCGTCGTGCGCGAATTTGCTTCACAAGTGAAGTCGGGTGGATAAGCAGAATGGTGTAGACGTATAGGGTCAGATTATGCCAGATCTTGCAATGCTAATTTCAGGGTTTAGACACCTGGGCACATATCCAAAAAACACGTTGGATTTTATCAGTTCGGATAAAGCCACCTAGAAACCACCGAATCTCACTCCAAAACCCTTCGTAAACTAAGTCCACATTTAGTGTCCACATTTAGTTTCTCGTTTCACTAGTTTTTCATACTCTCAACCTATGAATTTGCAAATTTGTAGACAGTACGTAGTGATGCTTAATGCATATATGAGTACCTTAAAAGCCATGAAAACCCCAACACCCAAAACTTTGGGCTTTTTTGAAAAATCACAGGTTTGACCCAAAAGATTCAAAACCCACCGGTTTGGGTTTTTTAAAGACCCAGTTTTTGTAACCCTGAATCAAACAGCATTGGATCTTGCAATACATTTTTACTGGTTACACACTTTTTACCTCCGCCAAGGGGGTAATGTTTTTGCCAGACTTTGTTTGTCTCTTTGTCTGTCTGTCTGTCTGTGTATGACCAAGATAACACAAAAAGTTATGGATGGATCTGTCTAAAATTTTGAGGGAATGTCGGGCATGGCATAAACTACAAGTGATTCAATTTTGGGGGTGATCTGGCAGGAATCCTGGATTCTGGATCACTTTGAAATTTTCGTTACCATTGTGTTAAAGGGGGCATAAGGGAACTGCTGGGAAAGTGAATATGGTGACGGCACCTGGCGAATAACATTGCCTTGGCGGAGGTACCTGCGGGCTACGACTGCTGCTTTCTAGTTCAAAATATGATTGACGAGTGACAAAGAGGCACAGCATAAAAACTGAACTAGGTGAGTGACAGATAAATATCTGCAACTTCAATCAGTGGCATGTGTAAGAATTTCTGAGGGAGGGGCCAGTGAGGGCTGAGACAGGTAGAGGGGTAGCATACCCTCCCCACAAGCTAAGGGCTTGGGGATCTCTGAAAGCTCCACCAGTCTGCATTCTGACCGCTTATTCTTCATGACTGCATATGTGTCCTTGGATCTGCCACTGATTTTTCTTGTTTGTATATATACTTACAGGCAGCATATCTGCAACGTTTGTTTTTCAACAACCTTTACATGTTTTAAGTGTATGAAGATTGCTAGTCGAACTGTTTCATAGTCAAGAAAGTGTGTAATTTAATTCAAAATCACAGTATAATATCCCCACTGCTCGTCATTGCATTATGCAAAATTGCCGACTGATAAAGAAATAAAACAATATGGATGGTCATCTTATTTTGTTTTATTCAAGACTGAGTTTTTACCTTTCATTTGTTTGTGACATTTTGATGCTATGTAAATATGTTTTTGATTGACTGATTGATTGAGTGATTGATTCTGGGGACTATTAGTTAGGATATACGATGCTAGCACGTATACACGGTGTTTCATAAAAAATGACCCCTTTTTGTTTTTTCATAATTCACTCACATGATGATCAATTTACAAAAAAATTGTACCAGTTATAGCTGAAGAAACACTAATTCAAAATATTGCAACAAAATATGGCAGTTGATTAAATATTCTTTGTTAGTGGTGACGTAATGCTGACGTCATAATGTGTCACGCTTGTGTCAAGCTAGATAGTCTCAACTGGTGCTGTCAGTTGCTACCCTGCTTCGATGGTGAGCTTAATCTGGTTCGCTAATGAAAAATGTTTATTGTGTCAGCACTAAGCAACATGGACACATGAAATCAGGCGTCTTGCGATCCAAAAATGCAACCATTTTGCAAGCTCTTTGTGCTAGTGCACTGTCTTGCTTGAACACGTAAAAGTCCAACTATCCCCACAGACACGCAAATGCCATCGCTTTGCATGTTTTTGTAACTGTAACTGTAAAACGCCAACAATTTGTCATGAATGAACAAGATTTTTCACCATCGGAGCAGAGTAGCAACTGACAGCACCAGTTGAGACTATCCAGTTTGTACCCGTGACACATGACATCAGCATTACGTCAGGACTAGCAAAGAATATTTAATTAACTGCTATATTATGTTGCAATATTTTGAATTAGTATTTCTTCAGCTACAAGTGGTACAAATTTTGTGTAAATTGATAATCATTTGAGTGAATTATGAAAAAAACAAAAAGGGGTCCAGCAACGTTTTTTAAAAGTGAGCAGTGCAGGAAGTTCAGTTTGTTGACAAACACTGCAAATCTCGGACAATTCTGACACACAGACTGCAGACCAGAGGAGATTTTGGGTGCTCAAAATTTCAATTCTGTCCCTAAGTTTCCCCATAATCGAGGTTTTCAGCCCCATATCTTGCATTTTGGATGAAAATTTTTCAATAAGAAGATTTTTCAACATTTTTCTGACAGCCAAAAAATTGGGGGGGCATTGCCATTCTGCCCTGCCATGACGTCACTGTTGCTGACACTCAGATGCAGCATGAGTTTAGTACTAATCCGGTAGTGTAACAGTGTTTGTGCCTTTCACTGTGGTCTATTGTTGACAACAGTAAGTAATAGATTATCATTCAACAGCAGCAGTGTCTCTGTACATCGAATGCACTCATATGTTGTAAGACTGACTAGAAAGCAATAATAATTATATGATCCGTCAAATTACAGACTTTATTTGTTGCACTTTAGCTTTTATAGGAACTGTCTATTTGCAACGACTGCTAGATGCTGGGCTAACGTTCTCTGGCTTGTGGGCTCCTGTTTTTGTGCAGCCCCTTGTTTGGCCCAACACTGTTGCACATTATTAATATTTAAGTCATTAGCGTAAATATGTCTACTCATGAGTAAATTTGTTCTCTTTTTAGTATACTTGTTTTACTTTTAATGTGGGGGAAGGCAGAAGGGCAAGCAGGGGCTTCTATCCCTAGGTAGGTGCAGTTTGCACCCACTGAAAAAATAGGGGAGGGGAGTTTTGTTAAGGGTATATGCAAAATTGCTATAACCAACAAGTGCTGTTATTAGCTCAAAAAATACATCGTAAACTGTTTGGTAGCCATGGTCCGCCCAGACCCACTGGGGAGCTTACACACAGTGTAACCGCTGGTTGGACTAAGGGTGTGTGACTGTGTGGCTCCCGAGAAGGGGAACAGAAAGATAATAAAGAAAAAGAAAATATAGGATAGGAAAGGGTGTGGGGAGAAAAAAATGGATGGGAAAGGAGGGGAGAAGTGGAAGGTATGGGGAGGGAACTCCCAATTTTGATTTTTGATCTGGAGGACAGAAGCCGCGCGCGCAAACCCCTCCCACTGAGAGAAAGTTATAACATGAACAGCATCACAAATTCGTTTTTTGCTATTTTTTCAAATACTATTTAGCATCACATTCTGTTTTTAGCTTTACTATTACATCAGGGTTGGGACACTTAGGCAGATACCGCAAAACCAGTTGGTTCTTGGTGCAAATGCACCTAAAAAGCCCGCTAAATATACCCACCAAAAACTCACCCAAACTTTGTCAAATTTTAATGTCTTGGTTCACTAACAATGAAACATTTTATCGTGGCTAAATTTGTGTAATGTTCAAACCTACAAATTTGCAAATATTGGTACATTTTAGTTATAGTGAGCAAACGTAAGCTGATATGAATTAACCAACTAAAAACCCAAAAATATCTCAAAACCCATTGATTTGGGCCTTTATACAGAAACCTAAAAAAACAAAATACTAGAAACCCAATAAACCCCCACTCCCAAAACCCACCGGGCTGGGCTTTTAACAAAACCCGGGTTTTTGCAACCCTGCCTGCAATAATATCATATTTACACAGTCTGTCTTTCTTTCACATTTACTAGTTACACACTCTTAACTGTCTTTTTTTACAGTTTGTAAAATAATGATATGTCAGTCAGCACTGCGAAATAAAATACTGTACAGTGGCATAGACAGAAATGTGGATTGGGGGCCTTTTCCCTTCCTTCCCCTTTTCTTCTCTGTTTTCCCCTCCCCTCTCTTTCTGTTTTCTTCCCCTCCCCTCTTCTCTATCCCTCCTTTTAGAAGTAAGACTACCTAAATTCCAGCTACGGGGTCTGTAGTGAGTGAGTGAGTAGTTTCTTAACGGCACATCAGCACAAAATAGGCCATTCAGTGCCATACATGATAAACGGGGTCTGTAGGAGCGCTGTGAGCTCTCCCAGCAGGATCTGGGGCGGAGCCCGAGCAGAAACCGAATTTGGTGCAGTCATAGCCTTAAAATGCAAGATCTGGTGGCAACAATTCTGATTGTTTTCCTGAGTACCTAATATCTATTTTTAACAAGAATTTCGGATTGCGGGGGCGTGGGCCCCCTTGTCTATGCCACTGATATTTACACGCTCTTTCTTTCTTTCATGTTTACTGGTTACAAACACTTGAATTATCTTTCTTTACAGTCTGCTAACAGTCTGACAAAATAGCATGAAATATTATTATCCAAAAAAAATACAGTGCAAAATACTAGTCTTAATGTAAAACATTTCATCATATATACATGAATAACTGCTGATGGGGTGATGACGTGTGTATCATCAAAGTAGTTTTCTGATAAAATGGGTGAACTGAAGAAAAATTAAATCACAAAATATCCGTATAGAGATCGTTACACTTCTTAAAGAACTCTTCGATCTTTGAAATATCCGAGCCCATCATTATGTCGATCTGCATTTCACAAGCACAGCACTGCGTTAGACTGGCGATATGACGTGCTGGGTGGGCCAAAAAATAAGCTATTCTATTTTGTCCATATCTTAGCTAAATATTGACCAATTTTTACAATTTCACCAGTAGACTCTGTAAGAAATTTGCCAGTCAGTGGCATGCATACCACACCTATTATGTCGCTACACTACCTTGTAAAACGTAACCTTTGGCTGCAGTCGTGCGTCGTAAGGCAAACGGCGGGTAGTCTATGCTATCTGAGCATGTTTTAAGTACAATATCGCACTGTCTGGAGTGATATAAGTTCGTTTTTCCACTCCAGCACAGCTGCCTGAAACTCACCTTAGTTTCGTTTTTGAAGGCAAGAAATGTTGGCACAACTGTGACGTCATACTTTTCACACAACTCCTGTAACATCGTACAAACCACACTATGTCAAAATCACACTATGTCACACAGTATAGCAGGCTTGAAGTGAAGTACAAACAAATTAAAATAGCTCACATCAAATCACGATAATTGTGCAGTGTTAGAATATTTTTGCATCAAATTATCCTCGTTTATTTACTAGCATATAAATAAGACACTATGCTTCATAAGCCTGCGTAATTTTATCAGGCCGCTATACTTGATAAAGTGGAAAAGTTATTAAATTCAATGACCGATTTTCGCTTCTCATGAATTTCCAACGCTGAAAAACACTGCCAATCGTGCACAAACCTAACTAACTAACGAAAATTTGAAAACTAAAAAATTTACTGAGCTAAGCTTCCAGCCATGTTCAGAAAAATTAGTAACATTTTTTGATACGAGAAACAAATTTGCCTCTGATTCAGAGCAGCGGCGTCGTGTGGCGGGGAGCTGCAATTTTGCCACGGAGGAGATTATGGGTGCTTGAATCTTATGCCCCATTGAAAGCAATGTTAACGAAAATTTCAACGTGATCCAGAATCGAGGATTCCTTTCGGATCACCCCCAAAACTGAATCACTGGTAGTTTTTGCCATCCTGACATTCCCAGAAAATTTCAGAAAGATCCGTCCATAACTTTTTGAGTTATCTTGCTAACACACACCACAAACAGACAAACAAAGTCTGGCAAAAACATTACCTCCTTGGTGGAGGTAAAAATTTTCCGTCAGGCAAAAATTTAGGGAGAGGGTGTGGGGTAAAGTCAGGGCAAAGTACATTAGATACAGAGTTACAGCAGACCTCTGCTTCGTCGACATCGACTTTGAAAACGACCACATACGGATAGGTGAGCTGGAACTCCTTCAAGCACCCCGACAATTCAACATTAGTATCACATACGAGTAGAACAAGTGGCGTAGCGTCTTACATGTAGTCCTCCAAAGAAGACACAAGAACGCGTTTAAACTGCACTAAATGTGCCATTTTAGTCAGCTGATTCTCAGGAAAATAATTACAATTGTTGCCACCAGTTATCCCACTAAGTGACAGAGCCGATTATGCAATGCATAGGCCTAACGGACTCTGTAATATGCAATACGCATATAATATGCATGCCTAAATTTTCGTTTCTTGAAGGAATGAATTTTAACGCTACATTGAACCGAATACGATTTCGGCTGCGGCGCCGCCCCAGACCCAGCAGCGCTCACCAGGCCCCTGGCTGGATTTTAGGAGTCCTAAAGGAAAGAGAAGAGCGGAAAAGGAAAGGAAAAGAGGTAAAGAGAGGAGAAAAGGGCGGGGAAAAGAGAGAGACGAAAAAAGAAGGGAAGGGAAGGGGAGGGGAAGGGATTGCGACATTCATCCTGGCCACTCTGACTGCAATACATTACATGTCCATTGTCTAAATACTGAGGCGCCCCATCCAGCCCCCAGCATCAACGCCCTTGAGTTCTATACAAGACACCTGGTAACATTATTGTAAACTGCGACGCAGGAAATTTCAGTTTTGCTGACAAATACACCAAATTTCCGACAGAGGTGCTTGAATTTTCAATTTTGCTAGGGCTGAATTTCCCCAAACTGAGTCGAATAAATTGCATTTGTGGACGAACATTTTCGAACAAGAAGACGATTTTTTGACAGCCCAAAAGTTAGGAGTGGATAACTGCCCGTTGCCTTCCCCGCGTCATGATGTTACTGACCGTAAGCTCAAAGAGTGAATTTGTAGACGAGACTGACCGACCTCGAGTTTGGGCGCTATGAGTCGACAAGGCGCACACCAGCTGGCGTAGAAGTCAATGACGACAACCTTGTTCCTGATCTCCTTCAGAGCCTTCGTCAGTTCTTTCTGCACAGGAACACGGGCGTCTACACCATATAAACCTTGGAGCAAATGCTTTAGGAACAAATAAGGGGAAGATTTTGGGGAAATTAGGGGAAAAGTTTAAACATTATAATTCTGCATCTCTGAAATCATCAGTGAAATGTTTACGATACCCTGCAAGCAGAACTGTTCTGTGACGCTTATAGAATGCACGAAATTCGTATTTCGCCTAAGCGCTGCCCCAGACCCCACTGGGGAAGCTGACGACGCTCCTCCAGGCCTCCTAGTCGGCTGGGAAGGCGGATACCCCATCCCCGCTCCCCATCCCCTCAACGCATATGCCGTCTCGTTCTCGGCGCCTGCAGCACCTTACTTTGTGTGAAGTACTAGCCAGCAATATTTACCGCGTTTTTAACGTGAGACTCTACTGCAGTATGCGTCGTGACGACGACTTCAGGCTTAGGTGGTTCCGGCGCCGGCTCAGAAGCTGGTTTCGGTGTTTCAGGCGCCGTCTGGGAAACAACTGGGGAAACAACTGGTTTCGGAGAGGTCTGCAAACATTTTGAACACCCACACAAACACTTAGTCAACGAGCAGTCGACCAATAAGCAAAAAATAAACAACATGGGAGCTGGGGTTGAAATTGGCTAAGCCTATAACTCGCCAACGTGGCCACAAAGTTGGAGAAAAAAAAATCACTGAGCTTTCCAGGCTTTTCCAGAGTCATAAACTTACTTTTCCATAGTAGATTGCAAAAAACTAATAATATTGTAATACTGGTAATCTGGGAAAGCATTGTAAGCTCCCCTGCAGGGTCTGGGTGGAGTCACAGCTGCAAACATATTTTTGAGCATTTTTTGCACTTTGGAAGCAGGATCTTTTTTGTTTGTTACAATTTTTCTCTGAAATTGCACAGACTTCCCTTAAAGAATTCACCGACATTTCCAAGAGTTTTCCAAGTTCAGACAATTCCCTGAATAAAATTCCAGGTTTTCCTGTTTTATGGCTACCATGCTCAAACTACTAAAGTCAAGGGCTGCCACTGCCAAGCTTCACCACAAAGATGGAATCTATCCCTATTCATAACGCTCATTATCCCTATCCCTAACCTGTGTGCTGTTTGAAGTACACTGCGGACCCTTTGGACTAGTGAACTGTCCCCATTACATATTTACCCCACTGTACCATTGTCTGATGTTGGCTATATAATTATAATTCAGAATTGTTATTGGCTGTTATATGACCCTCTACATAGTGTCTACCAGGAACGTTAGGCATGAAACTTAGGCTAGAAGCCTATATCAAAAATTTATGTAAAAAAACTGTTCAGTTTATATACAATGTAAGGGTGACATCGTTGTTGTAGATATAAAACAGCACAAATCACAATTTACAAATTCAAACTTTACCATTACACAGTCAGCAAAGTTCTTCTGACATTGTGTAATGGTGATGTTTGAGTTTTTTACATAAATATTTGCAGTTTTATTGCCGTTGGATGTAATCTGGATTAGTTAATTATAGCAATGTTAGAAAATGTAGAAATGTTTTTTACGGGGCCGAGTTATAGCCACTTTTGTCCCAAAATTCGTTGCCATGACAACGGGGGTTGGCAGGGGAAAAATTTAAATGACACCATCGAATAGTGCGGGCCCGAAAATAGGGGGGTAGGTGCAAACAGCGCACAATTATCTTTTACGGGGGCAGAG
>Ga0209367_1012217_pt1 | contig 11273 bp, 3 predicted proteins | sample WorMetLIZISLAND2_FD_187412 | JGI IMG/M metagenome (GOLD analysis project Ga0209367, IMG submission 187412) | Marine gutless worms symbiont microbial communities from Max Planck institute for Marine Microbiology, Germany - Olavius geniculatus... ... | reverse complement strand
CTCGCCTACAGGCGAGTCTGTTAAACTGATTTTTACGTTTAATACGTCAAATGACGCGGTTCTGCGCAAGGAAGTGCCTTTTTATTGTTATAAAATAAAAATTTTATTTTTCACTTATTTATTCGAAAAATTCGAGAGGAAAAAATTACAATGGCACCTATGGGGAAAATTTAACAAAAATTTTAAACTGTCATAACTTCGGTTGTGTGCAAGATAGAGTCGTAATTTTTGGTTCTAGAATATGGTTTTCGGGGACGGCCTAATTAATGGTGACATTTATATTTACCCCCGGTTGACTTCCGTTGCCATGGCAACGAAATTTGAGACTTCTACGTAAACATATAAACCTAAGTTTATAAACACGGAACAAGTATGTGGTATTGTAAGCCTACTGTATACAACTATATAGCTTAATCAACGATCAATCAATCTATCAATAAGGCCTACACTACAGAAGACCTGTTAGTCGATCAGTCAGTCCGTCAATCAAGAAACAATCGCTTTCTACATGCACTAAAAAGTTTACCGGCTCAGAGATGAAAACCTAATTACAATTATTGCAAAACAAACTGCATAAAGTGAGAAAGAACTAAAATCGGTATAAGAACGCTCGCTGGAACTGGAACAGTGGACTTAATGTTTTAACTTTTTAAGTTAGTCCTATCTCAGAAGGTCGCGCTATAAATGCCTGAGAAGCCTCATAAGCATATAATGGACATATCCTATGACTACACTGTCATAATCACATCTAGAGCACTATAGTGCTGTCTGATGGAGCAGATTGAAAAGTCGTACAAAGTTGTCTACGGTATCACGTTCGCTAGGGACCTACATAAACAGTCACGTCGCCGATGTCACGGCGCACTTGCGACAAAGTTCGCACCTGATGTGTGTAGGCCTACTCACGGCAGCGCAGCTCCATCAAAGGATGGCATCAGCGACAGTGAACATAGTGGTTTCTTTTATTTAAACGCACATTAGCGCATCCAGCACACGCGTAACAGGTGTAAATGGAAACTTTGAAGGCAAAAAAGAAGAACCTATTCGGAAGGAGCTGTCACAGTATTTCTACGTGGAACGTAGGCGTACGTAAAACTCTATAGGCCTACTCACTCTCGCGAGTCTCGCAATAATCAAAGACTCATACCGATGTGATGTTCACGCAAAAGCGGTTTACCTTTATTCTGTAAGGTACGTGGATTTTGCAAGCGAACTGCATAATTTTACCGCCAGTCTGGCAGCAGAAATGCAATCTTGAAAATAAATATTATTAAGCGTTTCAAGGGAACGTCTAACATCGGTTATCTAAATTAACGGCATATTTCAGCAATCATTAGAAAAGGGGAATATACCATATCCACTGCAAGCCAGTAGGCTGTATTGAATTTTATGTCGCACGAGCATGAAAATTTCAAGCTCAAACCGTTTAAACGGAACAGGAGAAAAAAGAGCAATGAAAGACATTTTTCCACTCCAGTAGTGGCATCGTGGCAGGGGGGAATTACAGGAAAGGATATGAAAGCAAGTGTGCACTCTACATTTTTGCGTGTTGAAAAAAATGGCGAAAAAATCGTCGTATTGTAGAATAAATTTTGACCAAAAATGCAAAATTTGGGGTTAAAAGCCTCATTTTGAGGAAATTTAGGAACAAAATTGAAAATTGTAAGCATCCATAATTTTCTCTGTCTTAAATTTGCAGCTGTCTGCCGGAATTCTGTCGGAAATTTGCAATCTCCGTTGAAAAATTGCAACTTCCTGCAGTCCCAGCCTACTTTTTTGACCCACGATGCCGCTGCACTCAAGGAGACCCGAGTTCTTTGTTACGCTGTTGTGTGGCAGAGTCTTTTTCACTCACCAAACCCACGCGTATACATGCAGATTGTCTTTTTCTGTAGCATCCCGAGTAACTCGAATACTTGACTAGCGACTAACGAGTAACTCGGTTGGCACACCAACCAGTAATAATAGCTACGCTACTGACCAGAACGCTTCTATATATATGCACGTGCACGAATTTTTGAAGATAAACTGCAACAGGGAAAGATGGGAATGTTAATAACAGAAATATGGGAAGATAAAACCAGCAGACTGAAGCATACACGTAAAATGGTAGACTTGGTAAACCACAAAGGCCAGAAACAAACATAACGTTTAACACGCCAGATATTCAAAGAAACGGATCTAACAGATCTAACACTACATTTTTTGGCTAGAAGCGTATTTTGTTTACCAACACGCTTACTGTTTATGATTGCTAGTTTTTCTTGCATTTATATTTAGCGACAGAGTCAAAATGTGGCGGGATATTCAATAATAACTTTATGGTTAATTGTCCACAAAATGTAACAGTGTAAGAATTTTGATAATCGGTTAACATTTGGCTAAGATATAGACAATCACAAAGTGGGACATTTTGGGGTACAGTGTATATCAGTAGGCTAAGTATCGGAAAAGTCAGAGGCGATATACGGTGCTTTTCAGATCTCTATTATTTACTACCGGTATATTGTTCTCAAATATCCGTTAATAACATCATTCCAGCTACAGTAGGTCTTGCAACTTAAAATTATTCTATTATTGCGGAGTACTAAAGCTTCAACCTTCACGTGTGCATGAGCGGCCAGTGAGATAACGGTTTAGAGACGTGTCATCAAGAGTAGACGACGTCTCTGTATATACGTTAAGATAATAGCAGGTGCTCTCGTCACACACCTAGTGATGGGCAAATACAACTAACGACGTCACTTGAATCACAATTTTACGACTTATTTCGGTTTTAGTTTAACTTGTTTGCTAACGTTTTTATTTAGATGTTTATTGGTTTTTTGCTATCGCGTTTTCGTTGTTTTTTTTATTTATGGTTTAAATACGATGGCGAACGGTTGCCTCAAGACTACGACCAAGACCTGAAACAAATAGGCCATGCCTATTGTATGCGGAAGATTGAGCTGAATTTTTGCGTCTGCAAAATTGGGTGCTAGCAAATTTTCTTCTGCTTTCAGTCCCCCCCTTGCTTTTATTTTTTTGCCCTTTTAAACAATTTTTTATTGAGCGTACAGCAATCAGTCAATGATAGCCAAAGAAAACAATAACAATAGGTCCAGAAAAAAAGAAAGAAATTGGTTTATAAGACAGCTTTATTTAGCTTACAACCGCTCTGGCATTTTACTTCTAACGCTTAATGAATTTTGGTGCTAAAAACTAAAAGTGTGTGGAAAGCGGTGCCCCTATCGTGTTAAGCAGTCAATCGTGAGTTTTTTATTTGAAAATTTTTAGCAAAGACATGCGCAAATTGGAGTTGTGTCAATCGAGTCATTTGTTAGTCGAGCATTCGTCAAAAAGGCCTAACTAAACAAAACGAGCATACGCACTACTCTGTCTATATGCTATAAGTTAGGATGTTTTCCAGTTCAACCTCCGCAAACGGATTCCGACAAACGACAAACGAAATAATACGGAAAATGAGTACTCGTTCCGATACTGCATTTGACGAGTACTCGAGAAACAACTCGGTTAGTACATCACTAATCCGCACAGATGCTAACTAATGATACCCAGTGGCCAACAAATAGCTGGCTTCACTTACATCGGTTTCCAACTTGGAACGAGAAGTCCTGAAAATACGGTGATTAGCCTATCGTATTCCGGTCGAGAAGTCAACATTGGGCTAGGCTACATAATTGACCTGAAGTCATAGTATCATTGTCTTGCCTAAGTTGCCTTGATGTTAACTACGGGGCTATAATAGGCCTAGGCCTACAACTGACTCCAGTTTATTCGGTCTCATATCGTCGTCATTTTCGCAACAACCGTCATCAGTGGGCCAGATTTAGACATAGTGTGTGGGGCTCTTATAGCAGGTAAATGGCGTGTCTTTCCTGCGGTCCAGTGACTGCTACTTAGGTGCGTTTACCCACGGGCAGCGTGCACAAAGTTGCCATCAAATTCAGTGGCGGCACCAAAAGTGACAAGTGAAAAGTGAGGGGAAGAAAAGGAGAAGAGACTGAAAGCTCCATTTTTACTGAAATGAAGCCACCGAATCCACAACATTATGACACGCAAATAGGCCATGTTGTGTGCAGCTTGCTATACGACTTGTTGCTGTTTAACTAGTCTACAACAATGCTAAACAGTGGAGTTTGTGCGTCAGCGGATCATGGGAGCGTCAGCACCTGCGGCAATAACAGGCAGTCAAAAGACTACTATAGTGCTGCGATGCCTTTCATGCAGGCACAATAGATTTAAGCTAATTGCACAAACGGCTCTCAACGCTGCATCTGAAAACCTGGCGCCTAAAATACTCCCTTGCTTTCCGTTTACTTCCGCTTTTTTTTTACCTTCTTCTCATGCGCTGTCTGTCAATACTATGTAGGCAGGTCAAAGATTTCTGCTGCTCTGCACCATCGTTTTTGCGTGTGGTTTAGAGCGTATCATGTTCGCGTTCGTGCGTTAACGTCCCCTCTCCTAATTTTTGCAACGTTTTTTTCATTTGTAATAAACGTTAACCGGTCAGGTAAAAAAATAATAACGCTTTCTGTTAACATAAGGCCTACTAGTATTATTTATATGTAAAAATTTAATTGTTACTGATAAAAACGACATTTTATATTTAGATTTAGGCTACAAGGCCTATAATGGCAAAAAAATTGCCGAATGTGAAAAAACGGAATCTTGAATCAATGGATTTAGTCAACATCACTTCTTCGAGTAAAATGTAGGTCGCGTTTTCATTCAATGTCCACAAACTGTTTTTATCTTTAAAGTAAGAACTCGTTTGTAACGTTGTTCTTTTTAAATTGATGTCCTGACGTTTATTACGTGCATTATGGTAAAGCGAGCAGCATCAAACGCCGCGCGCCGCTTGAAACAGCAGCAGCAGCAGGTGCGAGCCCTGGCGGTGTAGTACCGCAGACCTACTAGTATCAGTAGTCGTTTGTCGTTTGTCATGCGACAGTCAACCAAGTAGTCGTCGCTAATCACGTGACTTCGTCGTCATAGTCGTCTTTTATTCAGTGATTAGCTCGACTACTAACACTCAAGCTCTCTGCGTTCTGTGTTCGTGTCGTGGTAAGTAAGCAAATTTAAGTAGACCTAAACTAATCAGTAGCCTTAGTAATAATATTCAGTAACACTTTATTCGCCAATAAATGCAGATAGCCTACAGAATCGAAAACAGCGTCGATTGTTTGATCCTTCGGCCACGCTTCACCCGGTCGTGAAATTTTGTCAAATCTGTACAGAAGTGGCTGAGATAGGCTTACGCCGCTAATTGCCACTAGGCCTGTGACGTCCTGTTTTCTGGAGACAGGCAAATGTTGGACACTGATGTTGAACTCGCAACAGTCTCCGCATTTCCTTTATTAACCCCTTCACAAGATCTTAGCAAAGTCTCTTAGTAACGTTTTTAGCGGAATCACTCGATCTAGTAGCACAAGCGATTCCGTATATGGTTACACATTGCTCTACTGCAGCGAGGTCTATCAACGACACATTGTGTTAAAAGGTTGTTGGCCCCAGGAGAAGAGTAAATTTGGCATCGTTTGTGTCCGGACAAGGACAACCAGCCAAAGCATGCAAATGCAATTGCAAATTGCTGCTGCCGTTTAGCGAATACGATCGAGGAGCGATTTCGTCTTTTCCCAAATTAATTTCGACTTGTTGAGTTATCCGGCCGAACGACAGACAGACGGTAAGACAAACAGGCAAACAAACGGACAGACGCCATTACATAACCTCCTCCAGTCGGCCAGTATCATATGACTGCTGCAATTTGACAGACGGGAAACAATTTCATTACTCTGACTTCTCTGGCCTTAGTAAGGTTTCCCATACCAACAACATTTGGTTGACAAATTACTATGGCCTACAGTAGCCTATAAAATTACTACCTATAGGGTGTAAAAAAGCATATAAAAACTAAAATCGATGTGTGGGTTTACATTTTCTGGGGCAGCTAGAGCTAAAACTGTTTAATGTTATCTATGCAAATTTATCAAATTAGCCTATAAGTTATAGCATCGATTTTGCCAAGTTGTTGACGTTTCTTTAACGGCTGTTGCCATTTTTAGAACGACACGTTTTTATCATAGTTGGGTCGAATATTCATCGATTTTTGAAAAAAATTCATTCCGGCAGGCTTCACTCATCAGCAAATAAATCTAAAATAAATAACAAAAATCAATTAAAGATCCCATCGCGCTTCAAGCCTGTCGTTTGCTTTACCTTGTGAAAAGTTAGTCCCAGTTTCCGTGTACGAGAAAGTCACATAGTCGTGAAGTTTCTGGCTTATTTTGTCATTGTCGGGCAAATTTTATACGTGCTGTAACACGACGTAACGTCATGCTTATTATGACGTCATGTGGACTTGATTACGCAGTTTGCTGTTAGGGGGCACCGTGCACGTGCAATAAAACACAAATAAACCAGAAATAAGACGACAACAGAATTAACAGAATTGTTTTGTACTCATTTTATTGCTGTTTTATTAACGATTTATTTTACTGTGTGATTTGCCCAAGCAAACAGGCGAAGATGTGGCCACGCCATATATAACTGTGTCGACATGTATGCGGCCGCCCGTCCAGTGTCCACTGCACACCAGCGTACGCGTCCACTGCATTGCGCCTGGTGTGCTGTGATTCTCGATTTTATGGGCTCGCGGTAATTAAACATTTTACATGAGATATGAGATGAGATATATATACCATTTTTGACTTTTTACAACACTGACCTTTGACCTTTTAAGCAAAAAAAATTGCACACAAGTTACTTCTGCATGGCAAATGTTTCCACCAATTTTATTTTTTTCTGCGTTTTTCTTTTTTCGATTCAGCACCTGTACGGTACGACATACAGACAGATGGACAGGCAATGCCCGTAATGCAGCCTGTTAGAGCTGCCGCATAGCAGTCACACAGCTGTGCGTCTATAAATATATCCGGTTTGTTTCAGGATACTAAATTTTTTTCAGCCCTGTCGGTCGTTTGCACCGTTTGAGTGCTCTCTAATCTTATTTACGTCACTCGCGGTACGCAGGCATTTCTCAATAGCGTTGTCTTAAGGCCCAGGCTGCCGCTTTACACTGGCAACAGGAAGCCACTTGGTATCTGATGAATAAATGTTGTTGTTTTTTGTCTTTCGGTCTCAGATGATCGTTTCCCTGTAGTATCATTCGGGATCGTGTTGCCGTATATAGTCATGTGTTAGGAGATCACTAATTCTTCTTTCGTCGCTCTTAAGTCTTAACTGTGCAATCATATTGCACTAGTGGCTCACTCACCGTGGACGCGTCACGTACAGAATAATTGTCTCTCATACCCCACTACTTTAATTTTTCGTGGACTTGTTGTCTAACAAATCTGTTGATTTGTTAGACAACAAATCATGTAGGACAGGCGCATGGCAACAGTGTTGTCACGTACGCCACGTGGCCATATGTATGCGGCCGTCCATTTAGTGCCCAATGCACACCAGGGATGAATTTTTGCCAACATTTTCAAGGCCAAGGCCAGTGGACATTAAGGCCAAAGTCAACGCCAAGGCCAATAAGTAATGAGTAAAAAATGTGACAATTTTATACTGCGCATCAAAAGCCAGCCAGTTTATTTTATTCAAACTATGGTCAACCATTAAAATCCTCACAGAAAAGAAAATAGTTCTAATGTTTTAGACTACTAAGCTTGTACTCGGTATTTCAGGACTACACAGTTAATTATAGCAGTCAGAAAAGAAAAAGTCAACGCAGTTTCAGTTTTATTACACAGAGCACAAGCATTGCAAGTGACTTGAGCAAACGCGTTGAGGCCAGGGACAATTAAGTCACGACTTTTTTGTCCTCGAACTGTTTTCAGGTCGAGGACAGTTTTCGAAAACCTCACGTGTGCGACAAATCGAGGTGCTTGGAGTTGGGGCTTCTGTGACGATGTCTACTGATTCGCAAACGACAAAGCACGCACGCACGTTCGCACGTACAAAAGAAGCGTAATTAACGCTTAACTACGCCGATACGTATATAGGTGACGGAGGCACAAAAGGAGCCGGTGATTAAGTTCCACTCATGCATGATAAGCGTGCTATTATATTAAGTTTATTATATTATATTCTGTGTGATTAAACTAGTGATGAGAGTGCTACTACAGACGACGAAAGCAGAGCGACATGCTGAAAGTTTTACCCGAAAGAACGTGGCCTGTATTAATCACTTCCGTATTACTGAAGGCCATGAATTGAAAGCTTACCGAAACATTATTCTAACTACAAAGCAGTCATAGCCCGCAGATACCTCCGCCAAGGCAAAGCTATTCGACAGGTGGCGTCACCATCTTCGCTTTGCCAGCGGTTCTCTTATGCTGCCTTTAACGCAATGGTAACGAAAATTTTAAAATAATCCAGAATCCAGGATTCCTGCTGGATCACGTCCAAAATTGAATCACTGGTAGTTGTTGCCATGCCCGACATACCCTCAAAATTTCAGAAAGATCCGTCCATAACTTTTCGAGTTATATTGCTGACTCACAGACAGACAGACAAACAAACAAACAAACAAAAACAGGCAAAAACATTACCTTTTTGGCGGAGGTAATAAGGCCGCGTCACATGCCTTTTCCGTTTGTCTCTCTGCCTTTCTGTCACATATGGGTTTTGATAAAAAACGTAGAAAGATCAACAATAGTATGAAGTTTCGCCAAGGCAGGAGTAAGTCGTTTGCCGATCTTTTATTTTACGTGTCAAAAATAACAAGACGTAAAAAGCGTAAAATTGGGGTATTTACACGATGAAGCCAACATGAAGCAAACATGAAGCAAACTTGGAGCATGTCATGTCGTGCATGTGCATATTCAATACATTGTTTGCTTCAACACCTTGTAAAGAAACCGAGGCAAAGTTTGCGTAATGACGGCTTTTGAGTTACGTTGTGGCCAGTACTGTTGACACGCTTCCTGTCCGTTTGATCTTTGCCATAGTATCGGCCTGCGGCCTCCATTTTCGGCCCTTCAGGCCTCAACTCGGCCTGCGGCCTCGATACACAGTATGCGCTGGCGCTGCAGCGTAGCCGCTAGCTATAAAGATGCTGATGATGCGTCGCCATGGTGACGACGTCTATATGGAGTCACAGCCAATCGTAGTCCAAACTGACACATCCCTCTTTTAAATATATAGATATGAAAACTTTCGTATTTGCTGTCTACTAACGTTGGCGCTACAGCGTATTAAACAATTTTTGTTATATCTCAACGCAAAATACCTCCACACAATTGGTCCAAGTCGCGTCACGTGACATTAACAAATACGCACTAATAGTGAAGTGAACTGTTGCCCGCGCGGGTAACAGTGAGCCGATGTCAACAACAGTGAAGTCGTCAAATGATTTTTGTTTGTTTTAATGATATCTGTTTAAATTTTTGTTTTCGTTTTGAGGTATAACAAAACGAATAGTGACTGGCATCATCGATCATTACTGAAACTTTTTTGAACTTGGTTCGTAAAATGTTGCCTTCGGTCTTCGGCCTCGAGGCAACATTTTACAAACCTCTGGCCAAAAAAATCAGTGATGATCTCGACGCCAGTCACTATTTGTATAGTGTGTCTTTGCGCAAGGTAAGCTTAAATTTATAGTTGTACTTCTGTACTGTCAACGCCAGAGACGGTCGGTTAAAGGTTAAAGGTCGCATATAGCTCCTAATGAGCGAACCCATCTCAGAGCTACGGAGCGTCACTTGTCATATAGGATCACACAGTGTTACCTGCCACCCGATAGAGGTGAACGCGCCCCGCCTTAACCCCAGCCAGATAGGCCGGTACTCGATTTACCTACCCCGTGGGATGGAAGGCTGAGTTGACCTAGGTCGGTAACTGAACGGACGGTCGCGTACTGTCGGCAGTCGGCGCAACGTCTTTTGGAAAATACAGAAGGTGATAATTACGTGAACTACATGGAATGGCGGGTGGTATTATAAACTCGCTGAGGTTTTGTCAGACTGTTTCCGAAAGGAAATGAGGTATTTCTGCGGGTGGCGACTTTTCTGCACTCACCCCTTGCTAACCTCCTCAAGCATTTACAGGGTGAGCGAAAAAACGTGCCACTTTGCCTTTGTTCATGCCTTCGCCTAATATTAACCGATTTTCACATTTTTTTTCACTGGCACACTTTGCGGACATTTTGCAATAACGCGATTATTATATATCCCACCACACCGTAAATGCGTCTTTGCATTATCATGCGAAATATAGCTGAAATGTGAATGTGTAAGGTTAATGACAATATAATATAATATAATTACAATATAATTTCATAATATGGTAAATAAAAAAATACCTCAGACCAAAATTGCGGTGAATGGTCTGTATGTAGACTGTGTTGGTCTAACACGGCTTAGGGTCATACTGATCATTTATCTTAACTTTGCAGCTTATTATCGTCACCTATTTATATTTTATTATTGTTAGTTTTTTTCTTATATTTTACAAGGTAATGTAGAGACGCCTTTACGGTGTGGCGGATTGTATAATAATTACATTATTGCAAATTGTTTGCAGAATGTGGCAGTGAAAACATTTTGAAAATCGGTCAATATTGGCGAAGATATGGACAAAAGTAAAGTAGCACGTTTTTATGGCCCACGATGTATATTACGTTACGTCACGCTGCGTTGCGTTGCGTAAGCCTATAGCTCCTGCGTGCCACTGCAGGAAATTAAATTACGAAGCAGCGAACTGAACTCAATGCGAAATCGCTAACAATGACATCAACTGTCATGCACACAATTACTTGTAAAATAATTTGGAACTAACAGGTTTTATCAACGCGGCGTGAAATTGTCTGCTAACAAACGGCGTCGTGGGTTGAAAAAAGTTGGGAGAAAGAACAGCTGCAAATTTCCGGCAGATGCGATTGGTACCCAAAAGTTTATTCATTTGTCCCATAAATTGTTTTAAAAATGGGAATATTCATTTTTAAAATTTGTATTTTTGAATGACAATTTTCGGACCAAAAAAATTTTTGAGGGGGGGAGGAAGCAATTTTCCCCTGTCTTCCCTTTTACGACACTGCTGGTTAACGAACAGAAAAATGAATAAAATGAACTTAAGCTTAAACCTACGTTCTGAAAACTTTATTTTAAAAAATTAATGTTTAAAGATTTTTCTGTAATTTTCACATCATCATTTTTCCAAAGTCTTCCTGATATAAGAATCTACTTACTATCTTCATACGAAATCTTGAAAATGTGGCCATCGTTGTACTTGATTTCATTGAGACATGCGCTATACAACCA
>Ga0209367_1012216_pt1 | contig 11274 bp, 5 predicted proteins | sample WorMetLIZISLAND2_FD_187412 | JGI IMG/M metagenome (GOLD analysis project Ga0209367, IMG submission 187412) | Marine gutless worms symbiont microbial communities from Max Planck institute for Marine Microbiology, Germany - Olavius geniculatus... ... | reverse complement strand
AAATACACGTAAATTGCTGGACGTTTGCTGGATCGTGTAAACACCTTATTAGGCACGTGCCCCCACTATGCCCCTACCTATCCTCACGGGCAGCTTGAGGGGACGGGGGTTTAGTTGCCGGATCTTCTTTCTCCGCTGATTCTGTCAATTTCGTCTGTACATTGCTCAACTTCGTGGCAACATCTGGAGAATGATGGCCACTTAAAGGTCCCAGCCAAAGACCTTAAGGCCGGCCATGAATTTCATAGTTTCTGCGGCAATTGGATCAGTGGCGCCCTCTGCACGTTATTACGACCGCATACCACGTACTGCGTACAACTCCTCTTAAACTCTTGCGTGCATTCATTTCACTAGCAAAGTAACCCGCCCGTGGGGCGGGTACTTTGCTAGTGACCACTAATTGGTAACGGTCGCATCAGCTGCTCGTTAATTTGGCACTTACCTGCCATATATAGATTACTACTACCTTAGTACTGAGCAGGGGCGTCCATCCTCCTCAGCACCAGGAAACAACCTTCCCCTCAACTTGGATGCTCCTCCTTTTCTTTTTTATCCCCCCTTCTCTTTCTCTTTTGCTCGTTTTCTCCCATTAACCCCCTTTCCTTCGCGCTCATTTCCCTTCCCTTCTGTCCTTTTCCCTTCCAGTTTCTCCTCTCCCTCCCCTTAGAAGTAAAACCTCTTGAATGCAGCTAGAGAGTCTGGGGGAGCACTGTAAGCTCCCCCAACGTGGTCTGGGGCGGGGCCCCAGCCAAAATAGAACTTGGTTGATTTTAGCCTTTAAAGTATGACACCTGGTGGCAAAAGTTTAATTATTTTCCACATTAAGCGACCAACTTTAGTGCCCTTTAAACAATATAGGCAGACAAGGGTGACGTAGCACCCAACTTTAACAGTAAGCAAGGGTGTAGCCAGAATTTTTGCTTTGAAAAAAGTTTGATCTTCCCCCACCCTTTTTCTTTTTTCTACACCTCCCTCTTTTCCCTTCCCTTCCTTGCTTTTTCCTTTTATACCCTTTCACCTTTCGCCCTTCCTTTCTATTTCCTTCCCTTAGAAGTAAGACCCTTCAAGTCCAGCTAGGGGCCTGGGGGAGTGCTGTGAGCTTCCCAGCAAGGTCTGGGCTGAGCCCCAGCCGAGATCAAATTCATTGCATTTCAGCCTTAAAATATGACATCTGGTAACAACATTTTAAATTATTTTCCTCAGAATCAACTAAACAAATTTAGTGCATGCAGTTTAAATAAACAAGTGCGGTGAGATAAATTTAAAAGTAGAGATACAAGTTTTTTTGAACTGTTGTGTATGGAGAATTGTCACATTAACTGTAAAAATTCAGGGAGGGGGGTTTAACCTGCTAACACTTCTTCAAATACGGCCTTGAAAGTAGACGGCAACAAATAATCTGCGAGCGAAACGAGCAGAAAAAAATTGGAGCATTATAGTATGCAGAAATGTCGCATTTTGTGTCATGCGTTTTAGGCAATTTGCCACCAAAAAAATATTCCCACCAATTTTCGATTTTTAAAATTTTCCTTTAACTTTTTTTTCAGGAGGCGTTTGCCTCCACCTATCAATGGAGTGGACGCCCCTGGAACTAACTGTTGAGCTGATTGTTTGCAGTTCTAGTTGTGCTGTAAATGTACACAATTTTTTAATCGTGGCTGACTAACAGTTCAACAGTACTAAAATGACTTTGTTTTTCATTGCTATACGGGCGAAAAATGTTGTGTTTTCATAATTTTAGACACACAAAGCTATTATCTTTTTACAGACCAATACTTAAGAGGTTTAATTTATTCTGCTGTCGAACTAGTCGATGTCATCAGTATTTAACGCATAAAGTAGCCACTAGGAGGCGTTGCTATGACCCAGGTACTGCATGTCATGTGGGCTACTGGTGGGTCCGCCTGTTTCATGTATCGCGTCCCGGATGCGTATTCGCAGCACATGCTAACCGACTTCGGCGCCAACGTGGTTTAACCATTTAACGGAACTTGTCAGATCGCTTTTTGCGCTTTTTGCGTAAAATCTACTCAAATCAGCGACTTAGGCTTTACGTATACTCAACCGTCGAATAAAGTTGATACAATCGAGTCTTAATATTTTTGTCACTGTTAGAGTGCGCATTTTTATCTTCTAGCGTAAATAGTTTTGTGTCACCTGTTAGGACTATTTCTGATGTAAAACGTAGCGCGCAAATTTTTGTCGGCGTTTGTTTGTGCTTTATTAAGCTGATAAAATGTGCTGCTAAGTGGCTAAAACGACGTATGGGTGCTGAAATCGGTTAGCACGTGCGACGACACATCCCGGATGTCGAGCAGCGCGGCTGCAGCAGCTGCCAGGACGCAGGACGCGACGTTCATCCGCGATGAGGCGGACGCCGACGCAGAATGTAGCACTGCCGCTGCGTTTCGTCTCGTCATAAAACTCGCATCATCATTGTGTTTGGACGCACGGCCATCGATATTAATAGTCAGCCGCACGATGCATGGCGAGCGCGGGTAATCCGGCGTGAAACTGAAGACAGTATTTCTTTCAACGACCGCCGCAGTTACTGTCTGGTTTCGTGACAACAGCCGGTTGCTCAGTGCCCATAACCCGCCCACCCACCTACTCTGCGATGTCTGCATGTAGGCATGATCCAATCCAACAGAAAAGTATTCTTTACACATGTACGTCTTGTCTTCACCATAATTATACCCTTACACAGAATAATTATTTGGACTCGTTTGTGTCGTGTCTAGCGTTGCGTAAAATGTATAATCAGTTAAACGGTTACGACTTACGAGGAGTACCGTTTTCGTTGCTCGGGAATGATACATGCCTAGGTCTAACCAAGAAATCGTACAAGTTCGTTAGACACTAGTCGTCTTGCAATACAGTACTAATACCGGTACTGAAATCAACGTGAGAGTTAACAAAATCAAATATTTCATATCGGTCTAAGTTTAATGATTAATGTGCGACATACAGACCGGTTGGTTAATAAAATAATACAATTTTCATACAAAGTAAGCCGTTGAGATTTATACATTCATAGTTTTATTGACTATTAATTAATTTTTAAAAAAAATTTTTTCACTACCCGCATCCGCGATGTCCAAAAATACAGTAAATATGACGGTTAGTTGATGCATAAATCAGCAAAAATAGTAAGATCTAAAACACGCCAGAATTCAACAAGTAACTTTTGGTATATTTCATCTATCCAATCATATGGGGTGCCACTGCAGAATTATTTACAAATCATAATTTAATGTAAGGTTATCTAATACAGTTACCAATACGTTAGCAATACGTTTCAATTCAAATAAACTATGACGCAGATATAGCATAGGAACAAAATAATTTTCCGCACGTACTTAGAAACATGTTTGTAATTTTTTTTGCACATAAAAAATAAAAAAAAATATAGCCTAAGCTGATTTCAGGAACTAAATGCAGTGTAATCAATTTACACGATTTTGGGAATCATGCCCGCTGTCCAAGTTAAAATTATTGCTACAGTTCTACTGTTCAACAGCGCGCCCCATGTCTCAAACCATAAAATTAATTCAACCAATAAAAGAAAGTATTCGATCTAAGATTTGTTTAGATGCAGCAACGATAAAATAATTCAAGTGTCAGTCAGTGTAAAGTAGATCGACATACTAACTATGGTATATGATCTTACAGAAGTCACTGCACATAAAAGACTATGCAACGGCGTGTTTCGCCCAAATAAGTCACGCAATGACGTCGCGAGCTCAGGGATTACAGGGTTGACGTTTATCTCTTGCCCTGGACACATCAATGGAATCTCAAACGCACCGGCTGCAGGCTGCTACAGAACGTATGTATGTCTCGCGAGATTCATCAGTTTGCTGGAAATACACAATCGATGACATTTAGTTTTTCAAGCAAATCAACAACGAACTGACACGGTTTTAAGAGAGCTTAACGACGTTTTCCCCCGTTTATTAAAATAATTATAGATAATATAATTATGCTAACGTCGTATTTCATAAGTGACGCAGACACGTTAAGATTTTTTTGCTCTATTAATTAATTAATTTATTTGTTAAATTAGTAAAAAATTTTAAATGGCAATAGCGGACATTTTTAAAAATTTTAAATCAAATAGAAAAATGTTGTGTACGACTAATATGAATTAATGCTTGCTTCACGTCATATAAAACACATTCTGAAGCAAAAAGTGACACTGTACAAGAGCTTTGTAAAAGAAGACTAGTTGTATACATTTTTACTGTGAGATTCTAGCATAAATTTTGAAATAAGCTGAAATTAAATGATTTCTCTCAAATCGGTTGCCATCCAATCAGCTGTTAAAACAGCATTAGCCAAGCGTCGTTATTACTCTAAGAAAACGTTTTGCTATCAATATTCGATGCCAATTAGGAGTTAAACGAATGTGAGAAAAGGCATGTGTTTGCAGATCGTGGTCGTGGTCGTGGTTGTACAGAACGTGGACGAATATAATCACCACCGTCTGCGACGTAGGCTATAAGATACGACGACTGCAATTAGGTGCAATTGATCTGTTGTGTCCTTCTCGGCGTTAAGTAACGAGGTCAGCTGTTGCACTGACCTTTGCCATGCAGCCAGGTCAGCGGTTGTCACCTGTCAGTAGCCGAAGCCAAAGTAACGAACGGTCTGAGTAGCCTAATGGCATCGTCATGCGTGAAAAGCATCGGCATTACGCTATATTTGTTTTTACGCGCGACAGCAGAATGCTTCGCGCGTCTTTGCCATCGTCTGGGCGTCTGTCCGTCTGTCCGTCTGTCCGTCCGTCTGTCTGTCACACTCGTGATCTGTATCAAAACGGTGCAAGATGGGATCACGAAATCTTCACTGTGGACTGCCCCAAGGTCTCTAGTTTATCGTGACAAAATTTCGTGCCACTGGATGCAGGGGTTCCCCTCGAACGAGGGCGTCATAGAGAGGTACCCCCTTGAAAAGACGTCATTTTGCCGTTATTGGCTCGAATAATGTGAAAACGGTTGCAGATAGGTACATACATGCTGCTTATCATAACAAGCACTGGTAACAAGCTTTTTATTGCTGTCAACGTCGATAACTTTGAATGACCTTGAACCCTCAAAATAGGGGTTTTAGTGAATTTTTCTGCGATTTTTGGTTGCGACACACATTTTAAGAGTGAATTGCGCCAAAATGGCTAAAGATAGACTTGAACATTTTGCGCATGACATTTTTTTAGCATAGAACGTACATTTTTAAGAATCTACAAGTAGTTATTTTACCGCTATTGGCTCGTGTAGCTTGAAAACGGTTGCAGATCGGCAGAGACATGCTGATTATCATAACAAGCAATATAGTGACAAGCTTTTTATTGGTGTAAACATCAATGACCTTGAATGACCTTGAATTTCTAAAATAGGGGTTTTAATGTTTTTTTGCAATTTATGGCTGCGGCGTAGATTTCAAGAGTGAATTGCGTCAAAATGGATAAAGTTAAATCAAGACAACCTGCGAATAGGAACTGCTAAGACTGTCGCGCGTCTCATGAGCTTTGCTCAAATTACTTGTTTAATATAGGCCTAGTCTTTAGCAGACAGCATCGCATCCGATATTGTCTGCTGCTCTGCATATCTCTGTCACTCAAGGTGAGTCGTCAGTCTCTGACGGTGGGCTTCATTCACGCCAGTGTCTCTGATATGATTCAGCATTCATCACTTGGCGGATCTCTTTTCCCACTGGATTTTGTTCCGTCCGTTATCTCTATCATCACCAATTCCGCGTACGTTCTATATGTCCAAATAAACTTAACTCCAGGTTTTGTCGTTTGATTTTATCGACCACCGTAGTCGGCCGATTGAACCTGTCTCTAGCTAGCAGTATCATCGTGTTTACGTGATGCATGGCAGAAACAACGAAACATGTTGAATACTGTGCTGTGCATATTTTTGAACAATTGTGATTTTTAAATTCTTTAAAATTATTATCTATTGTCTACATACGTGTCTACATACTCTGGTTTACTCCGATTACTTATTCATAAGCGGCGGCGGTTAAGTCGAACGTCAGCAATTCATCACAAAGTTCCGGTCAGTCAACAAGCAACTTCCTTCGCTTGCGTGTCTTTCACCGTTCACTGTTGTCTCTTGTTATCGTGTTGACCCGGGTTTCGGGTCAGACAGATGTCATGCATTGATGAATGCTAACACTGACAGACAGCGGATCTCAATTCGGGTCTTCAATCTTCATCATTAGATAGCGAAAATCAGAGTTCCGTTTTGTTATTATGTAGTCATCACTCATGCAACAAACCACTTTTTTCTGCATCGCGCGCGTTTTTTCTTACGTCTGAAAAGCGGAAAGTCGTAGCAACATGAAAGTTCACATTTCGCTTTCACATAAAATCTTAAAGGCAAACCATAAACTTGTCATTTTCGAGTCGACAGACAAAAGATCACACTTTTGTTGTTCATATACGGTGCTGTTGGTTCCATTAGTTCTAGCTTTCGACCAAAACCGTGTCTATTTGTCATTTCGTCATTTTAGAATAGTCCTTTACCGCGTATATCCTAGACACATCTTCCAACTTTTATGTTAAGGTTATGAAAATGTCGGAACCGCTGTTGTCATGAAATTTTGTTGATATTATCGGCCGTACCACCCGCTGAGTTTAACAGTCACATGATAAGCCTAAGCACGTCGTTCGTTAGACCTATCTGCTATCTATCAGTCTCTCAGCTCTATTTAATATGTTTCTCTCACAGTTATTTTCGACAACTCGATTGCAGGCAACCGATTCCCATCTGACCAACTGTGATGCGCTTCCGGTAAATACCGATATTACAGGTTTGGTTTTTACCTCATTCAGAATTTTGGCCTAGAGTTGAGCGCAGCCATTTTATGATTTTTATTAAAGGCGTGAGATGTAGGACAAAACACGCAACAACTGGGTAGGCGATCGTTGTATTAAAATTTGCACCAAATGACTAAGTAAACAATTTCCGAGACACGTATAATGCTTAACACCGTAAGCTGTCGTATACATAGACAATAATAACACCACAGTTTAACCATCACCGCAGCAGCTGTTTTAATATGATTAAGTACTGTCTCTGTGACGTTTCGCTAAACATTATACCCCGTTTACACGAGAAAGCTGGCTCTTCGAGCGCACGACGAGCACTTGTCGTGCACACGTCGTGCACAGATCAGCTGTGGGCTAAGCTTACATTTGAGCCAGCCGGTGGCAACAAGTTTGCTTGATGAGAGCGTGATGTGTGCACGACGTGCGCTCGTAGAACCAACTTCCTCGTGTAAACAGGGTTCAGTAACATCAAGTGTAACTGAAAATAACAATAATTATACACACGTTTACATGCGATTTTTGCAGTTGTCTGCTGACTTCAATCCATGACCCATTATGTTGTATTGTTTACAATTACACTAACATTTTTAGATCAGTTAAACGTACTCAAAAATTATATATAAAAAACTGCAAATAATTTATTTAATGTTGTATAAGCGATGATGTAAAACAGCAAAAATCCAAAATATAAGCACGAAGTAATGTATTAGCTTAAACGTTTAATCTGTCTTCAGTAGCCAGACAAAAAGTCTAAGCTAATACATAATGTTCGTACTTATACTATGGATTTTTGCTGTTTTACATCATCGCTTATACAACATTAAATAAATTGTTTGCAGTTTTTTATATATAATATTTGCGGTTTTGTTAAAATTTGGAAAGTCACTATAGCCTGTTAGTTTTTACTACAACTACAATAACTACTACATAGCTGGCATCTTGGATTTATTTTGCGCAAATTCATAGAATAGCAACCATGTTATAAACAATAAATGACATTTAAAATGGCGTCCACCACAATCTTAAACTTATTACTGTTGTCGATTATGGTCACATAACCTACATCCAGTAACTGTCGGCTACACTTCTGCAAAATTGCATAATTATATCTCAATCAGCAGCTAAGTTATTAGGGCCTACGTTTCGTGCAAAAATACAAAATGACGTTCGTCGCCATATTGGATGTTATTTTGTTTAATATTATGGTACAGCTGTATATAGGATGTAAAATTTAGTCCACCAGATAAATTTTGCGCAAATACATCTAGCAGCAAGCGAGTTATAGGCGATAAACTGAATTCAAGATAGCGGCCGCCGCCATCTTAAATTTATTACTGTTGCCAATTTTGGTCATATCACTTATTTCCTGTAGTAGCTGGCTACAATCCTGCAAAATTTCATTAATTTAACTCAAACGGCAGCTGAGTTATTAGTTTTGTGCAAAAATCCAAGATGGCGGCCGCCGCCATCTTGAATTATTATTTTGTAACGCCGGACCACCCACGAAGCCCGTTTGCGGTCCTAAACTTGCCCTTCAAATTTTGCGTTGATCGAGTTTATACTTTTCGAGATATCGCGATTTGAAAATTTCACAAATTTGGCTTAAAATGCCTATTCAGGTCCACAAAATCATGTTTTGGGGAGTTTTGACCCCCTAAACTTTACTTTTTATCATCGAGACCCCAAAAGGCACTTCCTTGCGCAGAAACACGCGTTTTGAGCCTTCATTGGTCGTGATCGGTCCTACGGTGTGATCTGGAGGCGACGCGAAGAGTACAAAAAAGAAAGAACCAAAAGTAGGCCAAAATTCGCCATTTTCGCAGACCCCCTTCCTGTCGTCCCACATCAACCAAATTCTGCATGCAGGGTCGTATCCCGGATATCTTTCTTGGTTTCGAGTTTCAGAAAGATCAGTTGAAAATATGGGAGCAGTGGGGGGTCGAATTTTTGGCTTTCCCATTGACTTGGCACATCGCTTATACAACAGCTTGTTGTTATCGCACAAGCCGTGATACAACATATACTGGATCATGGATTCACGTCTACAGAGAACTACAGAAGTCGCATGTGAATGATCATCCGTATGCACACATTTTTATGCTGACAGGCAAGTGCTGGGCATATCTAATAAGAATTAAAATATCATCATCCGGGCTTCATTGCTTGAGCCTGATTATACGTCAAAGTATTTATATACAAATGTACAGCTAAAAAAATTAATCAAATAAACTCACGAGTGACGGCTAATAAAATGATTGTAAAAGATAAATACATACATATTTACAATCCAAGTAACGATTTCAAGTTGACACAAACGTCGGTAACAATAAAATGATAAGTAATGATTAATATGAAGCCTGACAGTGAGTATACGTGACCAACAATCTTGCATACATTACGCGCAGCAATCAGTTCACATGTTGACTGCAGCGGCGGCGTGGGTTAAAAAGAAGGAACAAGATGTCGCAGTTTTCCGATGGACAGCTGCAAATTTCCGATAGAGGAAATTATGGGTGCTTGAAATTTCATTTTCTCTGTAAATTATCCCCAAACAGAGATTTTTTGGCTTTTAATGTTGCATTTTTGGACAAAATTTTTTCCACAACAAGAGAATCTTCCGAAAATTTTCCAACAGCCCCAAATTTTTTTACCCTTTCCCTTCCCGGGTCCTGCCACGTCGCCACTGCTGAGCTGGACCTATGTGAGTACATGTAATGTGAGTACCGGTTGTTAATCTGTTAATCGCTAAGCTTGTGCTGCTGATGTGAATGAGCGCTGAGCAGCACGGGATGTGGCAGCGCTGACGCCGCCGGTGACATGTGATTGGACGCTATGAAGTGATGCCACGAGCGAGCACTGGTCGAGTCCGTGCAGCGCCACTCAGCCCCCACTCCCGCGTGGGACGCGCCCGACGAAGACCCCGCGGCCGACGGACGTCCGCTCATGTCGTCATTCGTCAAGTCGAGTAGACTCAGAGCGTGTTCCAGGCGCCCGTAGAGACGACCGGGACTCAATCGCTCGTGGAAACCGCGCAACACGAATATACCCTGCGGTAAACACGCATACGTCATAATAATAATAATAATAATAATCGTTTAATACAACGCTGACTGGCGCAACCTCTTAACAAAAATAAAACGTTCAAAAGTATTTAACAATTTGTGAAAAAATATTTCTTGGTGTAAACAAACAGAAAAATCGTGTATAATGATTTGTGATTACTGGCATAATAAATAATTATGATAAGTGGCTTAGTTGCCGAAAAGCATTAGATTAATATGAAACCAAAAAAACTGATTAGCATGCATATACGACAACAAAAATTAGAATTATTACAATTATTATAGTAATGCACATGTATTTTAGTTTGATTTGGATGCGCGACATACCAAGTACAGAGCGATGGAAAGGCCGAGGGCGAAGCCAGCAGCGATGTCGGTCCAATGGTTAACGTTAAGAGACGTTCTGTAGACCGAGTAGAAAGCGGCAGAGAAGACGAACGTCAGAGTCAAAAACGGTCGTAGAATAAATGCTTTGTGACCGGCTGAGACCACGTTATGCAGGTATATCTGCAACATCCGAACGATGGCAAGATGGCACTTATGATCAACAGGTCGTGGGGTTCCACTCCCAGTCGGGTCGCGGGATGGGTGACTGTCTGCGAACAGGTAAACCATCTCGGTACCCGGGAAGGTAACTCATGTGCTTGATAATGTATTTTTCACATTTTCGTTGCAGATGCCATGAATTAATTAAATCGACGGCTCGAAAGACTTTCTAAGAGAAACAGTCCTCATTTTAAACTGCAATTATGATTTAGATTTATCATCTTGGGTCAATGAAAAATGGCCAATGGTGAAACATGTTAGCTAGAGTTGAGCTAAAACAATAACTAAATGTATGCTCGCTTTTAATGACAAAAATTAAATTAAACTACAGCTTCCTGTCGGTCAGCTTCGAAATGTAGCAAAAAAAATCTGCGGCCCACATTATCATGTGGATTGTTTAAAGATTTTACTCACGGCGATGTAGAAAGCACTGAAGGCGCCGATGGCCGCATGCATAGATGGAAAAGACTTCCTGCACAAAATGCCACACAGCTATTAGGCCATATAGACTATGAATCGTATCGTTGTTAGTTTCATGCTGTTTAACTTTCTCATTTTGTATAAACCAAAGTGCTAGTTTCTTTCTAAGTACATTACACAGTAAGCTTACTAATATAATTTTCAAAAGCTAACTCAGCGAACGAGTAAACTAGAAAGTCTAAATACAAATTATTCCTACCAGGCTGCAGATCCAACACCAGACATAACTTTTTCACTTACCGTGCAGGAAGAATATGGAATAACTTGCCAGCTGACAATACTGACTTTTCTAATTTAAATAGTTTTAAACGATCTATTACTTCCACATTCTTGGCTAGTTATTGCAAA
>Ga0209367_1012215_pt1 | contig 11274 bp, 7 predicted proteins | sample WorMetLIZISLAND2_FD_187412 | JGI IMG/M metagenome (GOLD analysis project Ga0209367, IMG submission 187412) | Marine gutless worms symbiont microbial communities from Max Planck institute for Marine Microbiology, Germany - Olavius geniculatus... ... | reverse complement strand
ATCTCGCACCGTTACTAAGATACAGCGACTTATTGGCCAAAAAGTCGCAAACTTTGCCCACCCCCCCTTTCGTTTAGCGCCCTTGTTCGGGGTGACTCTTCGAATTTATGGATAAGCTTACGGCTCCTGAAACTAGAGTCTTCCAGGCAGCCGACGATGAAAATTTGACAATTCTAGCTTGCACCGCTTTTGACTGGTCCACCCGTGTGACAGACAGACGGACGGATGGACAGACAGACGGACAGAATTGGGATGGCTAAGACGCGCTGAAAGTAGTAGCTGCTTTCGCGCGTAAAAATAGGCTAAAACAAACAAACATCCATCGTCATCGTCATTAATTTTTTGAACAAAAAAAGCCTTTACACCCTAATTTTCGGCGTTTCTTGCATTCAACATTTTTACCAAAGGCGTTAGGATATCTAACGTCTTTGGTTCTCACACAGTGACGTATAGGAACCCAGAATTCAGGCGGTTGAATGAACCCGAGCTCCTAAATGCCCCCAACTAAAAATAGGGACTAAGGTAAGAAAATAAGTGAAATGACACAATTTCACAGTGCACACACAATTTTCATAGCACCTACAATAGGTCATCTGAAAAAAACAGAATGTATCAAAACTCTTGCCCGAGATCCCTGAGCTATAAATTACCCAGCCCCCTGATGCCCCTAGGTATAAGCATGACGTGCAGAATAGAACACTATCACGAAACCGAAAGAATTGCACTATTAATAAGCTACAGTAACGCAGACAGCATAAAAACAATCTCTATTCCTGATTCATTAAGCAACCACTCCAGACAATATTCCTCTATATCTCACACTTAATTCATATCCTTGACTAACAACTGTAGCTGCTTTTAAACGCAAACTTTCAAGTGTTCAACGCTAACAGTGCATACGTACCAGTGCTTGAATTGCCGGGGGGTTGGGGAGTCTAACCCTCAACTGTTTTTCAACCCCCCTAATACCCTGTCAAATTATGCACTGGGGAGTCAGCTATGTACTATATACACTGTGTCTCAAAAAACATCCCCGACATTTTCGACTGTAACTTGAAAACCAATTATCAGATTTTGATAATTTTTGGTACGAATATTTCTGATGCAACTTGCCATCAAATGACTATTCGGTTTTCTACCTCACCCAACGTTTGCTTTTGCACTACCTGGGGAAAACACGATCAGCAAAATATCACTTTTTATCTAATGCAATAATTATAATTGCTTAATTAAAATAACGCGTAAAAACACATTTTGTTCACATTTCTGACACTTTATCTGACATTTCATCCAGTTATCTATTTTTCAACTAACTGTAGTAAAATTGCTTAAAGTGTTGGCCCATTATGTGAACACAGGTAAGGAGACACTTTCTTCGTTCATTGACAGCAGCATCAATAAAATTCTGCTCCAGACTAATCCAGATGTACCAGTCGTTTCTTGACTTCACAAACATTTCTATGACAGTCAAACCTTGCAATAGACCGGCTGCTGTGGCCCACAGATTAATATACAAGGAATTTATCGACGTTTTTTTCATTCATTTTGTGCTTTGTCTGCTTTCCCCAGATAGCGCAAAAGCAGACGTTGGGTGAGGTGGAAACTAAAACACTTATGTAATAGCCAGTTGTGTCAGAAATATTTCTGCCACAAATTATTAAAATGTGCTAATTTTTCTTCAAGTTATGACCGATAATGTCGGAAATGTTTTTTTCAGATTTTCTGTTTATTTCAACACATATTTCGCTTGATCTGCTTTCCCTATATACATGTAAGTAGTGCAAAAACATACATTAAGTGAGGTGGGAAAATAATAATAAGCATTTGTTGACAACTTGTGTCGGGAATATTCTTACCAAAAATTATCAAAATCTGATAATTGGTTTTTAAGTTACTGACAAAAATGTCGCAGATGTTTTTTCAGACACGGTGTACATAGGACTTACATCACAATTTTGGCTGCGCTCCGACCGTCGAAAAATTCAACCCCAGCTAATTTTTCGCAATTCAAACACTGATACGTACGTCTACGCAAACTACAATGGTTATACGTCAATAAAATTCATAAAGCGTAAACCGTTCAGTATACCCATGCAGTGTTTATAGTAAGTTTATAATGGCATTGGCACTACAACAATGCAGACGAAAATATCTAAGCGGCGTACAGAGCGACAGAAATGAAATGACATGAAAGCCGCGTGTTTCAGCTTCAATTCTGCTTCATTCATATCTATCGCTCTGTGCGCACCTTAATGAACAGAATGAAGCTATATAAACGAGTGCAACAACATAAAAGCAATGTAACATAACCGCAACCATTCGTTACTGTAGCACTAAACCTAAGAAAAATGCACAAATCCACAGAATGGTGATGGGAATGCTGCTGCCCTGATGACTTGCTCTGTTCTTGCATTCGCCAGGCGGCAAAGGAGTCGGACACTTCACCGTCGCATTCGAACTGTCCACGCCTGCATAACAAATAAACATTCAATAAAGAAAATGACCAGATTATTATTTCGTGCGGTTAAATGGTCAAGTGTTGCGTAATAATAACCGGTGCCTAAATGGTAGGGGCCTACTAAATTTTAGGTTTTAAACAACCAAACACCGTTCACGAATTATTCTACAATTTTTTTGCAGGTTAGCAATAAAAATAAGTTCAATATCTACATAAATATCTATAACATATAAGCCTAGGGGCAGGACTATATCGTGAGAGATAACAGCTGTATTTATAAGCTATTTGTATCTGTCAATCAGTGATGTAAGCAAAGCTTTTGTCAAGATCACCACCAAGATCAGATCGGTCTTCTGACCGAGACTTTCTTTCTGTCCTTCCAGACATTTCGAGATACATGACTTTGGTCCTAGGGCGCCTCGAGGCTACCCTGCAATCGTCAGATGGCAGCACAGTTATTCTCGGCGGAAGTCTGAGATCTCTACAGCTGGTGCATACCCCAAGGATAGACGGCCTGCAGTCCGCACGCAGCTGCTAGCCGTGAGAGTTGACTTGCGTGAAAGTTGCTGTCGGTAGGTCGGTATTCATCGTGCTGGCTGCGACTGGCCAGAATCACGTAGCTGTGACCCACCGTCAGATTCGTCCTGTGGCACAGTCCCGGTATCGAACCTGCGCATACATGGTAAATCATTAAAAAACAAGACACCAAACTCTTATACATTGTTCGGTTTATTTTTCGGCCGCCCTAATGGGCCGCAATACTGGTCGTACCCGTCTGTTTGTTTGTCTGTCCGTCTGTCATACACGTGCTCGAAACTCGAAAACGAAAAATCGCAGAGAAAGAAACTTAACTCCAGCGCAGGAGTAATCATTGTGCCAATTTTTAGCACAAGAGGTTAAAGATTAGGCGGATGACCGCACAATATGTCGGCACTGGATCGACATATTTTTCTACTTTTACACGTAACTACCCCCTACTAGGCCTATATCAAGCTGAGTGCAGTAACTGTGTTATAAAAATGTTTTAAAAAACATTTCTGCAGAAGTTTAGTTGATGGCGATATATTTAATTCAGAGGAAATTGAAGAATGTTCAACTATGTAGGACTAGGCCGCCGTTGACGTAGCTCCGAAAAGCAAAGACTCTAGGCTAAATCCATTTATTATTTAATTATTTTTTTTCCAATCAAGGCCTAAATCGACCTATATGGCCGCGAGATATTAGCGTTACAAACGAAGGGATACACGAAAAACTTGCGGCTAAAGGCTTGTTCAAAGCGACAAAAATGAAAAGAACTGTAATGAAACCCACGGGCCAGTTTATTTCAGTTTAGTTCACTTTAGCTCATTTATGTCGTTTTAAACACACGTTAACGATTTTGACGCACCTGCTTCGGAGATGTTGACGAACTGTTCAGTCCTAGCGCCCTTCATGACGCAGTAGACCTCCACGGTAGCCGTGTAGACGTCGTCCCCCGAGTGCTGTTGGTCCGGGTAGGTGGCCAGCACGCGCCCGTACACCACCACCGATGCTTTGATCACCATCTCTATATCGCTCGGTGGTGTCCAACCCACGGGCTGCGAGCACGCCTCCGCACCGGGAATTCCAACGCAGACGATGAGCAGCAGGAGCACTGCAGACGTAGCGATCAGCTGCTGCACTGCAGGCTGACGTGCTCGTCCAAGACTGGCGGCACTGTAGTCTGGCATGGTTAAGAGATCTTGCTCAAAAAACTATACCGGCGCAGTAGGCTGAGTTTTCACTGCTTATCTCTGGTCACTGTCAGGAAATTACGTCGGTCTGAAAGTGCTCTATACTGGAACTACCGTATGTCCACTAGATGCTGTCGCTGTCCAAAACAGCCACACACGATCAACTCTTTTCCTCGTGATCCGAGCAAAACGACGAGGCGACAGTGACGGACAGTAACGACACAGGCTAGGTTTTGCTAAGCTTTGTCATCAGGGGCGTTACTGCAGACGGATTAGGCCTAAACAGTTGCACTGACTATTTACTACCGGTATCTACAAAGCGCTCACGGTGCGTTATAGCTGGCGACTGAAAAGCAATAGACCTACTGTTGTGCAATACATGTACATTGACCAACCGTGATGGCAGCCGCTTTTTCCATTGTGTGTGTTCACTACGTCGGCCTATATGCTGCAGCTCGCAACGACGCAGACTATTGAGTAGGCCTAAGCTTAGGTTTATTGATGTATTGCAGCGGCGCAATGCATGGTCTGCACGGCGTCCGGCTGCGATGTTGGTTTTTACGTGCGAGAGCTAGGATAGCTATAGCTCGTATTAGTTATGATAATCTTGGTGTCATGGTATCTGTCTGTCACAACCCGCAGTGGCGGCGCCAGCTTTTCATGAGTGGGGAGGCCAAGGGGGCAAGACATGTGTAAGGGGGCTACACTTTTTTCATTTCGTACTTTAACACCCCCCCCCCTTCCTTTTCTTATCCTCGTCACATTTAGGCTGTCATCCAATATTCGTACTTATTGGGTGTGGGTGACCACTTTCCAGAGCACATAAAATTTCTAGACTTTTCCATCAGGGCAGGCAAAGATTTAACAATACACCAGACCCCTAGACCATGCACGCAATTGCTTTTCGACCAAGGGTGGTGCCATAAATTCAAAAGTGCTGGTAGGCTATAAATAATATGCGAGCAAAGCGAGCAAAAAAATTGGCACCACTGATTTTTGTCCAATTGAATAGGTCTAGAATCGTTTTCCCTCACTTTTCCCTGACCACTCTGGAATTCCCAGACTTTTCCAGATTTTTCAGGTGAGTATATAGTCACCGTGTTATTTCATACGGTGCCAAAACGGCCCAAAGCATATATATGAAGATGAATTGCATTTGTCTTCTCATCACTTAAACCATTTCACTAACTAACTTTTTCCTTTAGCTATAACATAAACACTATATACTCTCCCGTCAGATCCGAGCCTAGAGATTTACTGAAATATGTTAACTGAACTGTGTGCTGGTTCATAAAATGTCAATTATTTCTGTTTTAAACCTGTTGTTTATCGTCAGTTAGTAAAACTCGTGATGGACGTGTTGTGAAATGTAAAAATTCGGTGGGTGGTCGCGCTTAATACGGCATAACTTTGTCAAAGTTGGAGATGAATAAAATTTTTGCAGGTTAGCGTAAAGGTCATCCAAGGTCAATGATTTTTTGTTACTTGAAAGACAATATGCCACTTCTTATTAGTGATCAATAGCAACCTATGCCCTATCTCTCACCGTTTCCGAGATATGGCCAGTTTTCCGTTAAAAACACACATTTTTCTTACCCCACTTTATTCAACCCACAATTTGAAAATGTTTTCTTTGGAGTAGATGGCTGAAATTTTGCGTGCCAACGTTTAACACCCATGGCTAATTATTTGTGTAAAAAAAGTTTCCCTCTACGCCTTACCCATTAGTCAGGGTACATCCGTTACAGACAGACGGACGGACAGACAGACGGACGACAACCATGCCAATAGCTCGAGTCGACCTTTACTAAAAATTACAAAACAATTAAGTAATAGCTTGCGCTGGCAGCAAGCAAAAGACACACACTTGCAAGTTTAAACTTACTGATTGATAGGCTTATTTTTGTTTTTAACGACCGACAGGACTATACCGTTTTTTGTGCACACAATTGAAAACAAATGGTATTTTGTATTTAAAGTTTGCTATGCTTTTAAACAGCAAAAGCTGAAATAATAAAATTTGCAACAATAACGATAAATTGTGTAAAAAATTAAATTGTTGAAAAAATGGTTTGTCATAATATTGTTTAAAAGGATGTTCTGCCTCACATTTTCTCATAAGTTAGGCCCTCTACAATCATAATGTAGCTGCTTATATACGGCACAAACATGTGGTGCAAACGTGTGCTAGCATTTAAATAATCAGAGAAAATGCTATCTTAAAAATTATGCACAGAAAACAAATGAAAAATTTTTAGTTTGAACTTATTAATCATGATCATGTTGATCGAGTACTAATTCACTAAAACCTTGTTCTCGGTTATTAGGCGCCTGTTAGTCCTGGCCAGCAGGTGCTTGTCGGGTCAAAGGTCATTTAGGCCTAGTCAGTGGGCGTGTGACGCACGAGTCAATGGACGTAGCGTACATGTATAGGCAGGTCGAGTGTAATTCTATAGACGTCATTAAACTGCATAATTTACATAGTCAGCAGTATTTGTGGTGAAATAGCAAATAGCATCGGTGCGAACCTCTGTTGTGGAACTAGTATTAAGTTGTGTAAGGCCAAGTTCTACCGGGAAGTTTCGTGCGTGTCACGACCACTTTTCCGGCTGTGCCCCTAATGTGCTATTTTTCAACGTGAGGTTCGTATTAATATTGAATTTTAACAAAAATAGCTGAACGATAAACTTCAAACGTGTGTTCTGAATTTTGTATAGTTTGATTAGGAAAGAATAATTGCTACTTTCGCGTGTTTTTTCTCTGTAGTCTATTGCTTCCGGGTACGATAGGCCTAGTTTTCGCCTAACAGGCAGAATTACCAGTGCTAACTAGAAAGCAGTCAACGCCATGTTGTTCGCCAGGTGGCAGCACCATATTCGGTTTGGCAGCGGTTTCCCTTATGCCCCATTGAAAGCAGTGTTAAGGAAAATTTCAAAGTGATCCAGAATCCAGGATTCCTTCCGGATCACCCCCAAAATTGAATCTAGTTTTTGCCATTCACGACATTCCCAGAAAATTTCAGAAAGGTCCGTCCATAACTTTTTGAGTTATCTTGTTAACACAGAGACAGACAGACAAACTCTGGCAAAAACATAAACTCCTTGGCGGAGGTAATAATGTAGATTTGCTTTTCTGTAGTGATGCAAACGCTGTTGCGGCTGTACAGTAATTAGTCCGGCTTATGTTTTACAGCAAATGTGTTTTTTCTTGTGCCACGGTAGGCCCCTATATCCAGCTGCGCCGGCCGATTGCCGCGAAATTTCTGCACCGCGGTTTGTAGTAGGCTGAATTTTGAAAATTGGGTCCAAAAATTTGGAGGGCCTCAAAAAAATTTAGGGGCGAAAAACATAGGCTATGCCAAATTTGGCCCGATTTCGGACGACTTCAAAGTTCGGCGGCGAATATCTCCAAAACGGATTAAGATGTTCGAAATCGATCAAGTATTTGATTTACCGCGATTCCTCCCGCGTTCGGCAGAATAGTCCGGTGAACTTTGGTCCACTAACTACGGAGGTCTAGAGGCCAAATCGCACCCACCCAAATCGACTTTTTGGAAGGCCATATTTCGGCCCTAAGAAGGTGCTGCGCCCCCAACTTTTTACAGGCACTAGAGAATGACCAAGTCTTGCTAGCCTACCCCCGCCGGGGACGTGGGTCTCCTACAATTTTTTTAAAAGTGACATCAAAAATTAGCTTACATTTCAGCGAATGCGCGCTTTTAACTTCGGGTGTAGGAGTAGCCCCACGAAACTTTGCTACCTGACGTGCCCTAAAATGGGGGTGATAACGCGGGTACAACTTTGGGGGGGGGGCACCGGCCCCTTAAAATTTGGAGTGGCAAAAATTCGGTGTGATTTAGGACATCTTTCGAGTTTGACTGCGAAAAATCTCTGGAAGAGATAGATATGATTAGACAAGTGAAAACAGCGTTATCAAACAGGATCACTTGGGAGTTGAACAAAAATTGTGAATTTTGGTTTACTAACAAAAAAGTTATAGCTGCTTATGTTGACTCACCCTAAGTCGACGTAACGCGTTCTGCGTATGCCAATGCGAGCCACGTGACTTTGCCCATGGGGGAATTTCACCCCCACTGAATTTTTCCCCCAATCGGACTAACGGCGCCGGGCGGACTCGCTTTGGGCTTTGCCCCATATTTCTACTTGTGTACTAATTTTTAACGAGAGTTGTATACATTTCGTTTGTTATTAGAAGATTCCCACTCCAGACCAAAGTTCGGTGGATTCGGCTTCTCCGCGTTGCAGCGGGAAGTGCAGTTCCAAATGTCGGAGTTTCTTCGGGTAAAACTGTTGGCATATGAAGCAGGAACGCCGTCTGCAATTGCCAGTGGTGGACCCGGCTTGGAATATGTGGCTGTTAAAATTCTTGAAGCAACAAAAACGGGTAAGCCTCTATAGTGTAATAGTCGTCAGTGACATCTGGGGCAATTAGATTGAAATTAACCAAATTTTGTGACATTGCTTAAAATGAACGTTTAGTCTTTATCTCTGATTTGCTTTAATACTTTTACAGCATAGTTATGAAAGTATTTTTATTGGCTGATGCACTTAGAGCGTAAGCAAGAAAGTAATACTTAATTACATTGTCCAGTGGTCATTTATGGGGTGTTTACACGATCCAGCAAACGTCCAGCAAACTTCCAGCAAATGTATTCAAAATACACGTGCTAATGCTGGACGTTTGCTGTACTGGAAGTTTGCTGGATGTTTGCTGGATCGTGTAAACACCCCATCAATGACAGAAAGTTTAAGCTATCCGGCGGTTCAAGCTTGTTACAGCCTACTGCAGCAATGCAAAATCTTCCTTAAATGCGTTGTTTGTATGGATTTGGCCTAACCTGCAGCATGTTTTTATTAGTGGGCCTATATACCTTGTGCGTTCGGAGAAAAGTAATCCCGTTAGAGCTACACAACGTACACTGTGGGGCATAAAAACAGAACAAATTTTTTTGGCCATAACTTGAAGAAGGGTTATCTAATTTTAATAATTTTTGGTACACATATTCGTGACCTAACTGGCCATCAAATGGCCGTTCAGTTTCCTACTTCACCCAACATCTGCTTTTGCACTACCTGAGAAAAACAGAACAGACAAAATATGCATTAGAATCAACAAAAAAACTTTATAAAATTTTATCTTTTCGGATATGTGGCCACCAACAGTCAATCAGTTACAAGGTTTGATTGTTGTGCAGCAGCACGTCTATTAAATAAGCATAACATTCAGGAATATTGATGAATTCAAGAAGTGACTGGTGAAGTCTGTATTGGTCTGGAGCAGAACGTTATCGAGATCGCCAAGGTTACTAGACTAAACTTCACCGGACTTGTTTTGCTTAACGCAGGAAGAATCGCGGTAGATAAAATATTTGTCTGATTTCGAATATCTTCGTCTGTTCCGGAGATATTCGCCGCCGAACTTCGAAGTCACCCAAAACGGGCTAAATTTTGCATGTTTTTGGCCCCTAAAATTTTTTTTGGGAAGGCCCCCGAAATTTTGGACCGGCATTATAAAATTGGGCTAGTAGGCAAAATTTCACGCCGGTCAGCCCACGCATCTCGGAGATCTCGCGTTGAAAAAAAAACATCACAGCTATCGCTTCCGGGCGGTTTAAAAATTGATAAAAAATAAATAAGTAGAACTAAAAATGTCATCTTTCAGTAAAATATAACTTTGTAGCAGAGTTATTGATGTTCAGATATCGATGACAAAATATCTCCGTTTTCAGTATGGCATTATACTGCAGTCACTCAACGCAAATGACGTACATGGTGTTTTCTGCAGATGACAGTATTATAATAAAAATGTCGAAGCAGGATAAAAAAAGTATGGTACTAAAAAGTTGATCACGGAATTTTGCAACAAGTAGTTGATAGGTCATAACGTCGATCAGCTGAAATTGCCTACAGTGAAACTTTTGTGATCCGAGCTGTCGCGGTTTTGATACAATGCCAAGAAATAATAGACAGACAGAAAGACAGACACATGTACGATAGCTAAGACGCGCTATAGCACTACAGTTGTAGGTGCTGTCACGCGTAATAAATTAGTCATACTTACTTTGCTTTCTTAATTACTTAGCAGCCTTGGCCTCGAAGGTCATTTTTCTGGCCTTGATCTTGGTTTTTGAAAATGTTCAAACCCATTTCTGGAGATGTTGCTCTTGTTTGCGTGAGTGATGTTGTGCCATGTACATAGCGAACGGTGGGGTGGAGCTGATGCAGAAGCGTCGAACAATGAACCAAGAATGGAGCACGTTCTTCGACTCACACCTTTACGACGGGCGAGTCATACACATGATTGTCATGGACCAGGACACCAAGATGAAGCTTGCCGACATCAAAGTCGGTGTTCACATCCTCGCCAACTACTGCCGACAGAACGACGACAAGCCTCTCGAACTACCGGTCAGTGAGATATTATAATTAAATAAACTTCCATATCAGATTATTAGGCTTACAGTCTGCGAACTCAAGGACATGTGTCGTCTGACGGACCTACAGCAGCTATGAAGACAGATGTTCTGCTGCTGCAGATCCTGGGCTACAGCCTAATTAACCTACCAGGTTAATTCTCGTACTAGCATTATCTTTGATGAACGGTTTAAGCAGGTGCTAAAAACATTTTTGTCTGTCCAATGCAATGCATAGCATTGGACAGAGTATAAAATCACCTTTGTGTCCGTGCGTCCATGCATCCTACATTTCTTAAGCTATCTTCCTTTCACCTTCCCTTTCCCTTCCCCTTCTCCTTTCCCTCTTCCTTTCCCTTTTTCATCCCCTTTTCCTTCCTCTTTCCCTAGCCCTTTCCTCTTTTTCCCTTTCCCTTCCCGTTTCCCCTTCCTCTTTTTCTTTCCCTATCCCTTCCCCTTTTCCTTTTTTCCCCCTTTTCTTTAACTTTTCCCCTTTTCCTTTTCCTTTCCTTGCCCCGTTCCCCTTTTTTCCCTTCCCCTTTTTTCCTTCCCTTTTCCCCTTCCCTTTCCCTTCTTTTTACTTTCCATTTCTTTTCTTTTTTTTTTGCTTTCCCTTCCTTTTCTCCTTTCCCTTTTTCTTTTCCCTTCCATTTTTAATTCCCTTTCCCTTC
>Ga0209367_1012211_pt1 | contig 11278 bp, 3 predicted proteins | sample WorMetLIZISLAND2_FD_187412 | JGI IMG/M metagenome (GOLD analysis project Ga0209367, IMG submission 187412) | Marine gutless worms symbiont microbial communities from Max Planck institute for Marine Microbiology, Germany - Olavius geniculatus... ... | reverse complement strand
TATAGGCTAAACTCATGACGTCACCGCAGGTCATCATGGCGGCGCGTTTTCTACGTCGTTTTCGTAGATCGTCGACTTCAAAGGTAAATTTTTCCGTGTTGACAGAACGCTGGGCGCCGATATTACCGTCAAAGTTATCATAAAATTCTGCACTTTCAGGGAAATGGATAAAATGTATATGTTAATTTTGGTGACCACGGACCTTTAAATATAAAATTAATAAATACAAAAATTACCATTACTACAGTATGCAAACTCTGCAGCGAATCTACAGCAAACAATAGATGTGACTTAGCTGTCCTTAGGTAAATAAATGTTTTGAGATCTCTGATAGTTTCTGTTTATTCCTAACAGGCCTGTAGCCAAACAATTACAAAGGAGGTCCAACGCCACCTCCGTGAGCCACTTTTAGCCCCTTTATTAATCAAGCTAGGGGGCATGGGAAAGCATTATAAACTCTCCCAATAAGATCCGATGATCCCTGGCATTTTTGTGCACCTCCAGCTCAAAAACTGCATCTGGTCATATTGAAACCTATTAAATCCCTGTTGGCTATGGGCCTGACTAATACACTACTTCATCACAACGATCATCAATCACAGACCATCGTTAGTTGCTATGCTGGAACGCTGTTGTTCAAGTGTCGTGAGGCGAGTCCTGAGAGTTGAGTTTTCACGCTCAACGCTTGACAACTTCTCGCTGTGCTTCTGCAACGAACTCCTCACTTCCTTCAGCTCCGACACCTGCGCTCATAGCCGGCCGCAGCACATCTTTCATCACATTTCAATCACTGTCGATGTCACTGTCAATGTCACATGCTGATTTTTGCAGCACATCTCTTAAAAACCTCCAGTATTGCAAGAATAAAAATGTCTTGAGCAGCTGTCTGCAGAAGATCTTCGGGAAGTGTGTTCTCGTCAGCTGTGCCAGCAACAGAAAATGCGCGATGACCATATGATGTGCTGAGACGATGGCGTGGTATAGGTATTTGATGACTGGTAGCCTAACACAGATGCTAAATGTGGAAAAACGACATCAGAAACTGGTGCTAATTGATTTTTGACCTTATAGTTTCCCCTCATTTCTAGTTCTAAATAAGAGTTCCCATTGCAAGATCATGTAGCAACAGAAGCTACATTACAAAATGTCACAGCAAATGTTATTTCTAGCAAACTGTTTCAACAAAACGTGATAAGGTAAAACCCCGGTCCACCGATAACCACTTACGCTCAGTGAGTTGCAAAGACAAGCTGTACATCAATAATTCTGTTCAGTCAGTTTTCAAAGATTCGCAAAACCGCTGGATCAGCTGACCACAAAAATTGTAGTCAGCAACTAACGTGCAAACATGTGCATCTAAGGCGAAAAGCCAATATACTAAACTTCATACATAATATTTCTAGGGGACCGCTGACTAGTTGACTGTTGTTACCTGGTAATGCAGTTTCTAGCACAACATACAAAAACAAAACAGATTGGTGGCAATTCCAAACCAAAACGATTGGTTTTTTTAAACAAAAATGGACCTACAATGATTCTGAACAGAAACAGCGATGATGTTAAAAAATAAACAACAACAGAATCAAATTTCAAAAACCATTCTACACACTCCTAATTTCCATCATCGTCATCATCATGATCACCTCGTCATGCAGCCGATCAATCACAGAATTCTTTTGTTTTACGTCAACCTTCACAGCATCTAGTTCTGCCTCCATGGCATTCTTTACTGATAACAACTCCAACTGCCTGTGCCCATCAAACAACACACAAGTAACATTCAACAACTCCGGCAGCTGCCTGTGTCCAATACAAACAAACAAATAATTAACTTCAGTGGTCTAAAAATGCACATGTGGACTGACTTTGACTCGTAAACCAAGGACAAAATCCCCTCCTCCTTCCCTGGACAAAACCCCCACCAACCCTCTAAGATGAAATCCCTCACTCCTAATGATGTCAAGATATTGGATAAAACATGGTTTTAATGAAGTGCATGAGCAGCAATTATACAATCATTAAATTAAAATATGGTAGATCAATAGTACATGAAAATACATCATGACAGACAGACATAGCACAAACATTTGAAGGCAAAACAATCTATTGGTACACAAAACCGCAAACCATACTGTAATTAAAAAGGGTGTTGGTAATAAAACTTTTAATAAATTTGAAAGTTTTAAAAGATGGAAGGAAGTACATGCATGTGCGACCTTGAGGTCGTGAGCAAACTATAAGTTTGAGAGGCAGGGCTTGAAAAAGGATTAGTTCATAACCCAGTAATCCGATAAATGTAGATCAGTGCCAAATGGCTCCGAACCTTCGACCAAACCAAATGACTTGGGCTGCAATAAAGATAATTAATCGCAAACATACACAGAGTACAAGACTTCTTTACTGTCACCTTATTTCGGTGAATGACGATATGGTGGTGATGGGTGAAACAAAACACTGGCAGACATAACAAGCAAGTTTAACGTGTCAACAATAACAACATTGTCCTATTATGAAAATGTTGATTTTGCCACATGGAAAAAAAAATGTTCCTTCACCTCTGTTTGAGTTCTCCGACCTCCGCAGCAATGACATCTTTCTCCTCCTCCAGCTGAACATCAACAGATAAACAGACAGACACTGTATTGGTATGTCAGCCAAATGAAACCAACGACCCATCATCACAAGCAGCACAATACATAAGGCATACAAAGCAGCGATAGAAGCATAAAACAGTACCTATTTTTTGTGATGAAGAATTACAAATGCACAAAATACATACATTTGATCGACATACTCCTAAAGGTAAATGAAAAAAAAATTTTGAATGATCAGCAGTGACCAAGTTTTTAACAAATGTGTCTATAAACAGTGTTTAATGTCATGCATAGTGATTTGAACAGATGAAATATTGTATTTACTTAACAATGCTTTAACTGTATAAAACTTCAACCTGAGCGATGGACAATAAAACTACGATGGAACTTATTTCCAAGAATATAGCCTAAGGACATGGCAGAATGACTAAGCCGATAAAACAGAAAACTAGATGCATGGCTCCATCAACAAACACTGCTGCTCAACTGGTAATTTCAAGATCACGATCCCTGTGTCATTGACAGTTTGAACTTTAAACCTCATCACTATTGTCAAGTCTCAGATTCGTGTGGCTGTATGTATGTTACAGTATTTGCTGAGTATAAAACATGCTCAGAAAACATGATCTCATGGTGTAATGAACTAAGCAGTAAAAACTCAATGCAAAGCCTATGACTCTAAAAAGATATTCAGTTCATCTTTATACCAAGATGGTGGAAATCCATCAAAGCAATCCAGAGATATTGCAAAAACAACGTCACTAACTGGTGGACAGACAGATGATATGGAAACAAAATGCTTCCGGCAAAGGACAGAGGCACAAAAAATAAAAACATTGCAACAAGCTTTACCTTGGTGACAGTGTCAGATGCACCAGCATGTAATGAAAGCCGTTCGATTTCTTGTGAAAGTTCCACCACTTTTGACTTCTCCACTTCCAGCTGCGTGGACATGCTGCCTTCAGCGGATCGTGACTGTTGAAGCTCTTCTGTTAAACTTTCTCGTTCAGTTCTGAGCTTTTCCAGCTCTGTCTCCACTGCGGACAAACGTCCCGACAATTCACTGTTCATTTTCTGGGTCTCTGCAACACTTTTCTTCTCTTTCTCCAGATTTTCTGACTGCTCTTGGTTCTGCATCTTGAGATGTTCAATCTCAGAAAGCCTTGAAGATTCACGCTGCTCCATTTCTTTCAAGGTTTCCTGTAACTCTTCCAATCTTGAATGATCGCTAGTGGCCAAGGTTTTGGTTTCCTCAAGACTTCGGCTCAGTGAAGAGTTTTGTTCTTCGAGCTCTGTGACCTTTAATCTTTCCCGCTCCATCAAGTCGTTCAATTTGCTGAAGGAAGACTTGTTCTGTGCCAGTTCTTCAGCTAACTGATCCTTCTCCTGGCAAAGTCCAGACACTTCCATCTGGTGTTTTTGTTCCAGCTCTGAGATCTTTGACCTTTCCATCTCAACACCTTTAACTTTGTCTGCCTCACTGGCAGATCTGAGAGCATTCAGCTGGTCTGTCAACTGGCTGTTTGCTTCTGACAGTTCGTTGTACCGTAATTGACTGCCTTCAAGCGCTTTTGTCTGTTCTTCCAAACTCTGCCTGAGTTTCTCTTTCTCTTCAATCAGTTCATTCACTCTGGATTTCTCTGATTCGAGTTCCAGTGATATGTTGCCCTCAGCAGATTTTGACAGGTGTAGTTCTTTTGTTACCATCTCACTTTCAGTTCGGAATTTTTTCAGTTCAGCTTCCACAGCGGATAAACGTCCTGACAATTCACTGTTCACTTCCTCACTTTGTGCAGCGTTTCTCTTCTCCTGCTCCAGGTTTTCGCACTGCTCTTGGCTCAGCATCTTCAGCTGTTCAATCTCGGAAAGCCTCAAACTCTCACGGTGTTCCATTTCGTTCAAGCTTTCCTGTAACTCTTCCAGTCTGGAATGATCACCAGTCGCCAAGGTCTTCATTTCCTCAAGACTTAGGCTCAGTGAAGAGTTTTGTTTTTCGAGCTCTGTGACCTTTAATCTTTCCCGTTCCATCAGGTCTTTTAATTCGCTGCAGGAAGACTTGTTCTGTGCCAGTTCTTCAGCTAACTGGTCCTTCTCCTGTCGAAGTTCCGACACTTTCAGCTGGTGTTTTTGTTCCAGCTCTAAGATATGTGATCTTTCCATCTCCGCAGTTTTGACTTTGTCAGATTCAACAGCAGATCTAAGAGCATTAAGCTGGTCTGTCAACTGGGTGTTTGCTTCTGATAGTTCGGTGTTCCGTGACTGACTGCTTTCAAGTGCTTTTGTCTGTTCTTCCAAACTCTGACTCAGTTTCTCTTTCTCTTCAACCAGTTCATTCACTCTGGATTTCTCTGCTTCCAATGCCACTAATATGGCGTCCTGGGCAGATTTCGACCGCTGGAGTTCATTCGTGACTATCTCACTGTCAGTTCTGAGCTTTTCCAGATCAGCTTCCATGGCAGAAAAACGTCCCAATAATTCGTTGTTCACTTCCTCGCTTTGTGCAACGTTTCTCTTCTCTTTCTCTAGGTTTTCGGACTGCTCTTGAATCAGCATCTTCAGTTGTTCAATCTCGGATAGCCGCGAAGACTCACGCTGTTCCGTATCCTTCAAGGATTCCTGTAACTCTTCCAGTCTGGAATGATCGCCAGTGGCCAAGGTCTTCATTTCCTCAAGACTTCGGCTCAGTGAAGAATTTTGTTCTTCCAGCTCTGTGACCTTTGATCTTTCCCGCTCCACCAAGTCTCTTAATTCAGTGCAGGTAAATTTGTTCTGCGCAAGCTCTTTGGTTAACCGGTCCTTCTCAAGACAAAGTTCAGACACTTTCAGCTGGTGTTTGTTTTCGAGCTCCAACATCTTTGACCTTTCCATCTCAGCACTTGTGACTTTGTCAGATTCAACAGCAGATCTAAGAGCACTAAGCTGTTCTGTCAACTGGTTGTTTGCTTCTGACAGCTTCGTGTTCTGTGTCCCACTGTCTTCTAACGCTTTTGTCTGTTCATCCAACCTCAGACTGAGTTTATCTTTCTCTTCAACTAACTCATTAAGCTTTTCATTCAAACCCTTCACCTCTGATTGATGCACCCCATCTGCACGGGCACTAGCCACCTCACAAGACTTCAACTTCTCTACAGTACTCTCTAACTGTGTCTTCAAACCATCCAGTTCTTTGGATCTTCTCTGCTCATCATCCGCAGCAGTTGATTTGATCAGCTCAATATCTGCGAGTAGTTCGGTATTTCGCTGGTTGAGCTCTGCATGGCTGGATTGCTGTTCCTGCTGCATTTGCATCAGTCCAGCCTCCGTATCTTTCATCCGCTGTAACTCTGCCTCCAGCTGCTGATTCCGCTCCTTCACCTCAGTCAACTTTGAATTTGCCACCTCGAAACTGGCCAAACTTTCCGCCTGGGCTGCCGTCAAACTCTCTAGCTTGGACGTCAGATCCATGTTGGTGTGCTCGAGCTCGAACAAGCGGGACTGTTTCTGCTCAGAGTCTTGTGAACATTTGTCGAGCTCGAATGTAAGTGATAGCTTGACTTGTTCCAGTTCGCCTACCCTTGCTTTTTCAGCATCCAGACTCTTCAACACATCTGCTCTTGCGGCAGAGACTGATTCCAGCTCAGCAGACAGTGACTGGATGGAAGACTGTTCTTGAGTGACTCGGAGCTCCGCCTCTGCCAGGCTGGACTCTAGGTCTGATATCTTACCCCGTGAGATGCCCAGCTCTTCGTTCAACCGTTCCATCTGACCAGACTGCTCTGTCTTCCACGTCTCAAGTCTTGACACTTCTGAGCATTGGTTCTCCACATCCCGTCGCAGTTCAACCGTGGTGGACTTCAGACTCTCCACGCTGGCCTCCAAGCTGACATTTGTCTGTCTCAGCTGAGTGATCTCGCCATCCTTCGCCTGCAGCTCGGTCAGATGCTCAATCTCCGCAGCTTTCAGTTTCTCAATGACACACGTCAGGTCGAGGTTTCCCTGCTCCTGCTGCAGCTTCATCAGTTTGAACTCCTCGAGCTGAGTTGACAACAGTGCCGACATCTGTTCCTGGTCCCCGGCCTTCTGTCTCTCTGACTGGACAGCCTCTTCCAAGTCCCGGCACTGCTTCTTCACACTGCTCAGGCTCGTCCCCATATCTTCCACCTACATCCAAATCAGAGCAAATCAAGTTTGCTTACAACAAAGACCAAAAGAATTTTTCAAAAGGTGGAATTGCTCTGGCAAGTCCACCCAACTTGTCATTTGCATTCGCCAAGTGGCAGCGTAAGACTGACAGTTTCGCAGCAATTTGATGATGACTGTGCAAGGTTTGAGCAAATTTCCTCATAGTTTGTAAGGTATTTTACAAAAATGCAACCACGATTAGCTAAAATGCTAAACAAAAGCAGAGACAACAGTCAGTTTAGCTCTAATAAGACTGACAAGAACAAACACAAAGATACGCTTGAGATATACTGGATAGTTTTTGGGACTCTTCAACACCAGGTGATAAGAAAAAAATGGGTGTTTTGAATCTGTACTGAGTCTGAAAATGTCTCGTGTAATTAATCATTTGCAATACTTGGACAACTTTATTGCTTAAAACAAAATGTCCAGAGAACATGCATATTTCAGGATAAAATGAGTTACTGATGCAACTGGCCACCTAGATCAGCCCTAACCTCCTAACCCTCTAATCTATGGACCTTCTGAAAATTGGCACACCAACTATGCCTGTCCTGGAAAAAAAATTCGTACTAACTTTGGTTTTCTATGCCATTTTGTTTTGGAATTAAAAACATCTATACGGTCAGATGGACAGATAGAAAAAAGAATGGTCAGGCAACACCAGTAATGTGGCCTATTAAAAAAAACCACATAGAAATGCACAAAATGTCACCTGTTTCATCAGACTCTGCCTCCCAATCTCAAGTTCCTCAACCTTTGACCTTTCCATCTCTAGTGACGTTCCCTGCTCAAGTTCGTTATCCCTCGCCTGTTTCAAGTTCTCTGTGAGTGAGCCAATCTGTTCCAAGAGCCCCACAATTCTGACCGCCTCGAGCTCATGAATTTTCTGTTCAGCGATATCAACATTTCTAGCACACTCTTCCTTGGCATCTTTCGCCTGCTCTAGCTCTGCCTTCAGTCCAGAGTTGACTGATTCCAGGGCATCGGCTTTAGATTTTTCCACCGCTAGGAGTTCCGTCTGTTTCTCATGTTCGAGCTTCAACTTGTCAAAATTCTGCATCAGATCCTCGTTGGTTGTGGTTAGCTCAGTCAATTTCATTCTGGTTTCCTCGGCTGCAGCTAATTCCTTACTTCTCAGCTGCTCAAGCTCTGACATCTTTGCCTCGGCCTCAGACCTGCATAGAAGCAACACAGAAACTACAAGCACTAGGAGAGCACAACCCTCTGCCATGGCTTTCATTTCTAAATCCAGACCCAAATAAAGTAAGTAAGTAAGCTGTCTCTATTTGACAAGTGACAATCGCATAAGCATTGAATGAAAACAGATCAGTAATACGCACATCCATACCACAATAAAAGTATAAAAAATTAATAAAGAAACATAAGAAGGAAAAATGATATAGACAATAATCTAGACAATAATCTAAATCCTAGTTGTAATTAAAAAAAGACATGGTAATAAAACATTTCACAAAGTTGGAGGTCTTGACTGACGATAAAAAACTTAATCACAGTGCAGCACGGTAGTGCTGACACTGTTGTAAGGGCGATGAATTCCAGACTGGCCCTTACAAGACTAGCCATTCTTAATACTTGAAATAAAAATACAAAGTCGAAAGTCACAAGCCGAAACAAGGTGGAACACCAGTCCATGCTGACATCAGTAATAATAGTGTATATGCGGTGAAACTGCGTGAGAGTATATAGGTCTATACGTATATTGCAGCGAATACCAATGCCCATGGTAGAAAGACACATCCAGGCATGTCTGATTTTCTGTCTGTCTGCATGTGCGTGCAGTGGCGTGACGTCATAGTGACAATGATGCCAGTAGGCCAGCAGCAGATTATGCATTGTCTGTGATGTCACCAGCTGCAATGCTGGCAGCATGCCAGTAACAGCAAGTTACAGCCATACAATTAAAATATAGGCCGTTAACGTTTTAAGAAAGAAAGAATAGAAATATAATTATCCTAACTTTCAAATTCACTGTAATGCACTAAATTACACTAAGTAAAAACTTACTTAACACTACTTACTTAAAAACTTACTTGCATTCTTACAAGTGGATTTCACTTAGCTTAGCTTGGAAGCTATTCTGTGTCAGTTGAGTGAAAGTATCTACAACAAAAAATTTGTTTAGGACACAGTAGTAATTTTCAAATATTTAAGATGGCTAGTCATGTAAAGGCCAGTCTGGAATTCAACATGCAATAATTTCACCTTAAAACCAATTCTGCCATTTTTGAGCGTTAATTCATATCATGCTTACATAGCTCTGTAAACTGTGAAAGTTTTTTGCTTTAATTTAATTAATGGCAGCTGCACTGAAGAGTAGTTATTAATGTCTACAGACAGCAACCGGCTGACGTACAGTTGTTGTTCTTTGTTGCTGGTCTCGATCAGTGCAGCTGTGAGCTTCCCTCCAGTCTCAGCAGCAAGCTGACTTGATGCCAACAACTCGGCATTCAGTGTCTCCATCTGATTTACACGTACAACAGACCATGCTATCTACGCTATCTATCATGACATCATTGCATGTACAACAGCATCGGACACATAACATCAATACCTTAGATACATGTACAAAGATGTATTAAGGTATGTTCGACTGAACTAGGTCCCCACAGGCCACAGAATGTTGGACAGCAGTGCAACATTTTCTAGCTTGTGAGGGCCCCTTTATGGTGCACAGCAACATTTAAAAGTCCACTTGGTGAAGCATATAGCTGTACAGCAAATGCCTGTACCTATTATTGTTTCTGCCTGTGTGCTTTAGATAAACCACAGCAATCTGGAGTCCACAGTAAAGACCCTTGTAAAGCTCTATAGACTGTGTTGCGAAATCCAACTTAGAAACGTTATTTACCTATTTATTTCCAGAACAATACAGCAATCAATAGGTTAGTACTCAAATTCATCAGAATCCAACCTCTATTTGTTATGCTGACATATGGGCAACCGCTGTTGCCTTTTTCTGAACAACGATTTTCACTGAACTTGAAAAAAACAAGTGTAATTTGATGAATTAAAAATCGTGAGTTTATTCAAAAACACCAACGGCAACAGCAACAAAAGATGAATGAGACCTGAGCTGATAAGCTGCTGATCTGCTGCTCCGACTGTGACTTGAAGTCTTCAAGAGCCCGAAGTGAAATTCTGAGTTTGTCCAGCTCTTGTCGAGCGGCATCTCTGTCTTCACAGCATGCTCTGTAGCTGGCGTCCAGCTGCACAATCAATCAATCAGTCATCAACACCACCACGGTAGTCCTATTGATCTAAGCCGGATTTTGCTAATGCCTCCATGCATGAAAAAAGATGAGTACGATAACACCAAACAGCATTTTGTATTCATTCACCATTTCCAGACAACTATTTGGTTGAACCGGGGTGTGAAAATATGTCAACAGTCCTTCACGCATACCAATCTCAGAGATATGGAGTGTCGCCTGCCATATGGGATCACCTGCCATTCAACAGGTGTAAGTCAAACTTCAAAGAACTTGGGAAAAAAGACATACCAAAATATTGAAAGGATAATGCAGCCATAAGTAAATTTTGCGAAAGAAGTTACAAAAAAATCTGCACACAAATAAATTGGCTGAATCAGGATGATCTAACAAAAATCTCACAAGAAATACGCACATCGGGCCACAGAATCATAACAGAAGAACGAATGATGAAGCAACAGAAGTTAGTTATCACCTGAGAGTTGTCGGCCAAGAGTGCATTGTGAGTGTCAGTGAGCTGAGTCAGTTGTAACTGAAGGTCTTGTCTGACGACTGTTAACTGTTCCAACTCTGAACCACGAGACGATGAGTCCAACTCAAGAACACGACATCGTTCCAACAGTGAGGAATTCTCCAATTCCAGGGTCTTTATTGCAGACTCCAGATTGCTGTGACTTACCTAAAGCACACAGGCAGAAACAGTAATAGGTACAGTCGTTTACTGTACAGCCATTACGGCACAAATGACGTTTTTAACATTATAAATGCAGAACAGTGATGAACGACTGACCTTTGGGCTAAGCCAATCAGCTTGAGCCACAGACACATCGGCAGCCATATGCTACATAATACCACATTCACCATAGCCACTTATTACTACTCAGCTTGAAAGATGATACTCCATCCCACAATGAAAAAAGACTAAGTCGACCTGGTGGCTACTTATATAAAAAGTTGGCTCACCTATCCAAATATGAACTGAACATGTGTACTGCTTGCTCTAGGGCTCATTGCCACAATGCACAATACACCTGTGTGGTTATTGTATCAGCACAGGTTCAATCCCAGGTAAATTGCTACAGGATTAATAGCAACAGTAAAGCTCCTGGTGTAGATGGTGTTATGGCTGAACATGTTCTTTACTCTCATAAATGTACAAAACATCAGTTTATACACTTGTTAACGGCAACATTTAAGGACTTGCACATCGAAAACAGCAAAAATTACAAAAGGTGATATTGCCCGCATCACACTGACTGTGTGTCAATGTGCTGCTGAATAATATCACCT
>Ga0209367_1012210_pt1 | contig 11278 bp, 5 predicted proteins | sample WorMetLIZISLAND2_FD_187412 | JGI IMG/M metagenome (GOLD analysis project Ga0209367, IMG submission 187412) | Marine gutless worms symbiont microbial communities from Max Planck institute for Marine Microbiology, Germany - Olavius geniculatus... ... | reverse complement strand
AAAGGTGATATTATTCAGCAGCACATTGACACACAGTCAGTGTGATGCGGGCAATATCACCTTTTGTAATTTTTGCTGTTTTCGATGTGCAAGTCCTTAAATGTTGCCGTTAACAAGTGTATAAACTAATGTTTTGTACATTTATAATTCTCAATTCTTGGTTAGTCTGTAAAAGCAACAGATAAGCCTAATAACAGCAAATCGACCCAGAAATTTGTGTTTTTCGTCCCTCTTCTATTTACAGTGTTCTGTTACGTATGCTAGACAAAAAAATAATTATGACTGAAACATTAAGTTCGCCAGCACTGCTGTCGACGTAATGTAACAAAATGTAACAAAATGTAATGTAATGTAACAGAATGTAACAAAAACGACATTGTCGACAGTTTTGTTAATGCAAAAGTTTGCAGGACAGAAATTTTGATATGACGGCCATCATACAGCGTTCAAGTGCTCATCGTCAAAATCAACGGAACGCGTAGTTGCGCTCTCCGCCTTTCATGATCATCGGCTGTTGTCCAAACATCCCGAGCAGTGTGCAGTTAGACCTGCGTGTCACTTTGAGGACGTCACGCAACCAGCTGCTTCGTGGTCATCCAGGCTTTCTTCTCCAGCCAGGATCTGGTGTGGTGCCGACAAACGATTCAAGATTATTTAGCCGATGCACGACGGACGTCATGTGCTGGAGTGCCTTCTGACATGTCTGAACAGAGCCAGCTTTTGGTCATTGATGTCTGCGCTTATGTCTCGCAGACCTGTCTTTTTGGTGACTGCCGAGTTTGTTACAAAGTTTGATCACTGGATACCAATAACGCGACGGTGGCACTGCATGTAGAAAGTTTGTAGCCTTTTGCCATCAGCCTCCAGGATGGTCCATGTGTCGGCTGCATGAAGAAGAAACGATTGGACACAGGATGTGTATATCCTCAGCTTTGTTTGTAGACTTATGCCTACGCGAGATTGTTACCAGACGTCTTCAAGTCTTTCGAACACTGATGATGCAAACGTTTTACTGTTTCAGCCTTTCGGGTTGCAATCGCTAAATAATTTAGTACAAGAAATCTGAGCTAATGCTCGTGAGACGCGCGAGAGCCTATGGCAGTTCCTGTTCGCAGGTAATCGTGGTCTATCTCCATCCATTTCATCGCAATTCACGCATTTGCAGCCAAAAATCGCCAAAAAGCACATAAAAACAATATTTTTAGGGTTCAGCATCATTCAAGGTTATCGATGTTGACATTTCTAAGAAGCTCGTCGCCAGTGCTTGCTATGATAAGCAGCAAGTTTGTGCCTATCTGCAACCATTTTCACGCTAGACAATCCAACAGCGAATAAATAGCCACTTTTAGAGGGGTACCCCTCTTTGAGCCCCGCGTGCGCAGGCCGCCTTGAATCTAGAAGGTCCGGACTTGTACGGCTGAAATCTTCTTTCAATGCTGAAAATTTCTTATGCAGGTTGTCTTGGTCTATCTCCAGCAATTTCGGCGCAATTCACTCTGGAATGCGTGTCGCAGCCCGAAATCGCGACAAATTTACTATTTTGAGGGTTCAATGTCATTCAAGGTCATCGACGTTGACATTTCTAAGAAACTCGTCGCCAGTGCTTGTTATGATAAGCCGCATGTTTGTGCCTATCTGCAACCATTTTCACGTTATACGAGCCAATAACGCTAGAATAACGTTTTTTAAAAGGGAATTTCCCTCTTTCTCCCCCTTGTTTGTGGGGACCCCCTTCACTCAGTAACATGAAATTTTGTCACAAAATACTAGAGACTATAACCTATTATGTGGTGGAAACCGAAAGTCTCTATCTCACCTGGACTCCGATCGGTACCGGGTTGTGACAGACAGACACCAAGACAGAATTACCATACATGTAGCCTAATACGCGCTATACATGCATGTAGCTAGCTCTCGCGCGTAAAAACTGTCTGCATATACCATGCAGTCTTCGTCATTACTCCTCAGATAGTTCAGACTCGGTCTGACTACGTAGGGCATAATAATGCAGCTGTTTAGCGTCCAGTTTGAATATTGATTTCATTCTGCGGTTGCCGATTCACAACAAAAAGCGTTATTTTTGTCATAATGACGAAAGTCTTTCAGACGGCTGGCTGTTTAATAATCCACTACAAATGGCGGACAGGGGGCGCCATTTATTATTGACGACCTAGATATGCCACTTCACTGCAGTCAGTATTATTACAAAAATTAATGTCATTATTACAGTCACAGCATATTCTGAACTAACACAGCAGTCAGTGTTAACTGCGTTGACACAATCAAGGTCATTACGAACTAACCACTGACACTATCGCAGGATAATGTGCACACTGCTTCACGACGTCTGGAATATCTGCTAATAAAGAAACTAGGCTACAGTGTGCTCTACACTACAGTATATCAGAAAGTATTGCTTCCAAGTACTGCAATATATTTTGGCTATAAACGTAATGCAGTAACCTACTTATTGCAACAATTGCAATAGCCTACTGCAATATTAACAACGCTGAGTCGTGGTGTCGGGAGATGCCATTATCAATAGGCCTATACTGAAAACAGCGAAACATCTCGATCGAAACATCGCGCCCTGTTGAGGGAACCTACAGCGCCCTCCTGGATACCAAGCTGCCTATAGTGGAAACGGGAAAGCGAAGACGGAAATTCTTGCAGCCCTTATTCAATATCTCCATTTTCCTTCTGCCTCGATTGTCTCCCTCTCCCTTTTCAGCCTTTACTTTAATCAGTACCTTGGAATCTCCAAAACACGGATTTAGTCCGTCAGTCAGCAGCATGTTCTCAGCCAGTAATCAAGAAGACAGTATTCGGTGATGTTGCTATCTTTGCCATGCAGTTGCAGCAACGCTCGCTGTGCAGACACGATAAAGAAATGTCGTCGGTCGGTCGGTCGGTCGGTCGGTCGTACGTGTGTGGCGGTCGAGACGTGATCGAGCTGTTAACGCCGGGCAGTAAATCTCACGCGCGCTCTGCGACCACACCGGTAGCAAGCACGCAAGGAGGTGCTTGCAAAACAGTCTGCAGATGACCCCGCACGGCAGGTGCTCCGCCCTTCCCCCCTTCCGGCCCGTGCAGTGGGCAGAGATCGTCGTCTAAGCATATTGTCAATTCTCGACGTCGGCCGCGCAATCGACCTCTGCCTGCGTGAGGCGTCATCGAGGTCGCGACGCACGCGCGGGCAACAGGAGCCAGCCGACGGACGGACGGACAGACGTGGTGGAAATTCAATCACGTCTTCTGCACCCATCAGCCGTCACCAACAGCAGCAGCAGCAGCAGCAGCACTGGAACACTGACTACTGGACTGTTCAGCTCTAACACCGGATCGGAGTGGCATTTTTGGACTTCACGATCTGTCACTGGACGTCCTCTTTACATCTCCGCATGTGGTCATCTCGCTGGCAGGGCGATGCACTCTGTTCTGAGGATCGCTCTGGTTCGCGCGTCATCGTCAACAGCAGCAGCAGCATTGGCACTGACTGGATTCGCTCGCGCTTGTCAGTGTGTTGACACATATTACGAACGTCGCTCGGCGAGCCCGAGCCCCCGCTGCGGCAGTCCCTTCCGGTATAAGAACTCAATCTGTCCGGATACACAATAATAGCCGTCGTCGGTCCGCATATAGCGCTGGATGCTACCTTCGAACGGCGTCCACCCCAAAGGTAAGGCAAGGTATGGTCCGCATATAGCTCGCTCGGTTGGCGTTATCATTATCACGTTCTTTACGGATGATTGATGCCTGCAGTGCAGCTAGACCTGCCGCCGCTGCTGTTAAGCTGGACCAGCTTAAGCCGCTTTCTACCGGTGACGACGACGACTACGACGACGACGATGATGACAAAACAGCTTGCAGTTGCTGCAGTTGCTGCTGCTGTTGCTGCTGCAATGAGTGACGCAAGCATGGAGCTAACAGGAACTGTCTGTAGGCCTAGTTTTTTTGGTTCGACCGTTTCTAGTTCTACCTTCTAAGTACAGCACAGTAATCAGACGACGTCATGCAATGCAATATTCGTTTATCAAAAATGCCGCGGCACAGAATGCACAGTAGCCTACGCGTTGGTTAAATGAACGATAAATTACGATAAAGTACACAATTAATGTTTGAATCATGCAGTAACGTAGAAACAAGAGTCTGCATCGTTGGCAGTGTCATGGCTGGCTTGAATAGTTCAGACAAATGGATAAAGGCGCGTTAACATTAGGCCTACAGGCATTATTAGCAGATGTCGCTAAGCTATAGCCTAGGCTACGGTTGTGATCTGATAACTCTGTAATAAACTTTTTGCATGACGCGTTTGGTAAAGATGAACTGCATAACAGTTTTTTTGTTGTAATTAGTTTGTATATTTTTTGTCCGTCTTTTGTTTTATTATGTGTATTTATGTCTAATGTATTTTTGCTATTTTCTTTTTAATGTTTTTTTTCTTTTTAAAACGTTTTTGCTGTTTACATCGTGTGTTTGGTTTGTTGTTTTTGTTCGCTCGTAGGCCTATATTGTGTTTTGTGTTTGCTGCCGCCATGGCGAAAAAAGTTTTCAAGTTTTCATATAGCAAGGTCTTGCGGCATCAGAGCTTTGCGCTAATACTCTGTTTACACGATGAAGCAAACATGAAGCAAACTTTGAGCACACGTCGTGGACGTGTATATTGAATACGTTTGCTTCATGTTCGCCTTATCGTGTAAACGGAGTATTAGTGCGTGTCTGTCGCGGATCTCATTGACGGCACGTGTTCAGACACAAGATTCGGCGAGTCGACAGTATATGGCGGGGATTCACGAAGCTGATGACAGCGCAGGCGCACACGTGGCTGTAAAACAGCGGCAATGAAAACGTTCGCAAAATGAATAAACTGCCATCGGCACGCACAACGGGCTGGCGGGGGAAGGCTGATTTAAGCGGAGTTTCCACTCAACGTAACGGAACGCAACTGACGTAGGCGACATAACTGCCGCAATGGATGCAACGCAGTAAATGACGTAACGGACGAAAAGACCGATGAGACACCGACCTTTCCTTTGACACTACGTCGTTTATAACTAATATTAAATTGTCGGGCGCTAATTTTTTTACGCGCAACAGCAGCTACTGCTGTAGCGCGTCTTAGCCATCGCAATTCTGTCCGTCTGTCTGTCTGTCCGTCACACGGGTGGATCAGTCCAAAACAGTGCAAGTTAGGTTCACCAAATCTTCATTATCGCCTGCCTGAAAGACTCTAGTTTCAGGAACCGTATAGCTTTCCCATAAATTCGAAAGGAGTCACTCCGAGCGAGGGTGCTAAATAAGAGGGGAGTGGGGAAAATTTGCAATTTCCAGCCGATACAGCGTTGGCAGAGCGAAACAGGTCACGCCTTCTAGCGAGTACACGTAAAACACTATAGATAATTAGCCGCCGATCTTCTGGCGCTTTCTGGCGACTCTAATAGAATCATAGATTTTGTTTTACTGGGCTTTAATTGCAAAAGCAGACGATCAAGCAGCGGAGGGGGTAGCGGATAATTATTCGGACAGCCGTTGCGTCAACTACGTCAGATACGTTTGTGCAGCCTACTTTTCTTGCGTTCATTGCCTTCGTTTAGTACTTTTTTGCGTACTTTCTTGCGTGCGTTGCGTTAAGTGGAAACTCCGCTTTACGCTAACGCCAAAACGACGAACTCCCTGCAGTGCGGTGTATAGCCTATACGATCTCTGCGGTTTTTTTCTCGGCATCGCTCGCTGCATTTTCCCGCCGAGACCATAGACTTGTATTCAAGCTAACCACCGTAGCAGCAGAAGCAGCTGTCCTCTATGCTGCTACATTTGCAGCAGTTAGTCGACCGCCCGCGACGCATAGTCAGTGTTTACGATACCCAGCCGGGAAATTGCTCACTTTTGTCACTGTATGACAAAATAATGGGGAAAAACCAGCGAAGCAGTTGATAAAAAGATCAACTGCGAGATGCGGCAAGAAGCATGACCACCACTAGACGTGCTGTAGAAGACATACATAACCCTGACTGCTCTCCATGTGCTCATTTATTTCATTACATATAGTGTCTGGATTAAGTAAGTAAGTGAGTAAGTAAAGTGCAAATTTATATAGTGCATGCTCAAAAATATCTAATGCGCGTGATACATTTTTTCGTCAATATTTCGCAAAAAGTATGTCTTCAGCTGACGTTTGAAAGTGTCGAGACTCAGTTCTGGGTCATGAAAACTGTCAGGCAGCGAATTCCAAGTCAACAGGCTCGCAACAGCAAAACGCCGACGACCGAAACTGTTCAGTCGATAGCGCAGTACGGCTAACTTCCGCTGAGTGGCAGACCGCAGATGTTGACGACCAGTGACGTCTGCTGTTAGCGTGCAACTGTCCATCAAATACGGTGGAGCAGTTCCATAAAGACATCGATACATAAGCACTGCGAGCTTGAATCGTACAGTTCGTACTCCATCGGTGGCATCAAGACAGTGAAGCTCATCGTGCAGTAGTCGCGACAAACCGCTGTCGTACTTTCGAGTGTTATTGAAGACGCGGGCAGCAGAATTCATCACTCTCTGCAGCTTAATTGTCTGTTATGACTATCGGCGTTACAGTAGTCGACACGAGATGTCACAAATGCTTGTACGAGGGTTTTTAGTCGACACGACATTCAACGACTGCCTTACACGACGAATATGTCGGAGATGGTAGCACTGACAACTGACACATGTTTCTCAAGACTCAAATCAGACGACAAAATAACTCCTAGAATGCGTACGTGTCCAATGGGCGTGATGGTGTCAGAATCAAGTGTAATAAATGTCCACAATTTCACTCCATTCAAGCGTGATGACTATGGCGTCTCGCGTTTGTATAGTATACGTGTGTTCAGGCAGAACACGTCGTCGGTCACGTCCCGGTCATGAAAAAAGTACGTTTTAGCACGGTTTACAATGTAATATACTTCGTTAAGTTGATGACACACTGGCCAGTTTCCGGCGCCGGTTTCAGACGCCGGAAACAGGCGCCAGTCAACAGGCGTCAGTCGTTTAGGGCCAGAAACCATGAAACACTTTGCCAACAGCGGGAATCGAACTTATGTCAGAATTTCTACCAATGGACTATTATTCTCAGCCTATTGACTGCTAAAAAAATCTACTATCGTCTGCTCTAGACCAATCACAGTTTAGCTTTTTAGTAGGTTTTTGGCACGAAATTGGACATGCTCTATCCAGCGCCGGTTTCTGGCGCCAGAAAAATCTGGCGCCAGAAAAGTATGACAGACTGACCAGCTTCTGGTACCAGTCAACTGGTACCAGAAACTGGTGCCAGAAACTGGCCAGCGTGTCATCAACTTTGCATTCGCAAATAACACACTGTGGACGGCGTTAAAACCCACGTTTATTGCATTAAATTATGAGAACCAGTTACCGCAATGCGGCGCGACTTACAATGATGACATGCCGGAATGAAGACGTCCGCGAGCGAGGTCGTCCTCGACATACGTGGATCCGGCGTGCAGCTGGAGGTCGATGTCGGGCCCAGTGCAGATGCTGGCTGGAACATGGCCGCTGATCGTGAAGTCTGGACGGCGCAACGATCCGTCACCGGTCAAGCGGTCCACTGAGTCAGTGAGTGAGTGACCGTGAATCTGTGAGCGATTGGAATGGTGGTGGCACACGTTGGGTATTGTAAATCGGCGCCCGCGACAGCCATAAACAACGCCAGCACAAACGCTGTGTACCATCAAGGCCTACGACCGACCACAACCGGTCCTGTTCTGATATCATATTCGCTACACAACTTTCGCATCCATGCATAATGAAAGAACAACGACGAACGCAGCGCTATAGCTGGCTGTGGGCTACTCGGTTCACTCATAATTGCGTTGCATTGCGCAAGCAGTCAGCTGAGATGTAACCACCGCATGCCCGGCACGCGCAATCTATAGTACCACTCCCCGACGGTGGTAGTTCACGGAATTGCAGATTTTATTCGGTTCGCACAAGTGCCGTGCGACTGCAGTGCAGCAGTTCGGAATTTTTCATGCATTGTAGGGAGTTGCATTGTAGTTGTGCGAACCGCGTTTAGTTGGTGAAAACTGATCGACAGATGGTCATGATGACATGGCTTTTGGTCAGAGATATGTAGAACACTTGTTACTTGTGCGTGTACTTACAGCTACTGTGATTGTCACGTCCATTTCGCTTTAGTCCGTGGTTGCATGTCATACGGAAATGTTCCACGAATGTCACCTTTTTGCACTTGACCGAGGCCTTATCAAAGTCGGCGCAATTCACCGGCGCAGATGACGCACAGCATGTCGCAGTCGGTTGGTTAGCGGGTGTTGCCCGAAGCATCGAAAAGCAATATCGTCATTCGGCCGGACTATCAAGGGGCCAACGTACGCCGTCGGGTGAGCCGAGCCGGGATTCGTCACCTTGGCGCCTCCTCGGCGTCGACGCCTTGAGGCCGACGAAGAAACGATGACTGATGCAACTCAGTGCTGCTGCTGCTGCTTCTGGGCACTCAAACGCCGGGCGACGTGCAGCATCAGCAACAATTTCCGGCCGGTCGAGTTTTCAATTTGCAGTCACGTTTTGTTGCTGCAGCTGCAGGCGGTCTCGTCGATAGCATGTTGTTCCGGGAGTTGTTCTTTCAAGTGAAGAACAGGTGATCTGTGACTGCGACCTCCTCTAGCATCTGACCTCCTACCACAGGCCCTAGGCCTATATACTCGTATAGGCGTACGCGTGTATAATTATTCAGTGCGCCTGCCTCCCGCAGGCGTACAAATCTGTTTTGTCTTGCTGCAGGCTACTGGTTTTGTTGTTGAAGGATAATAACAAACCTAACTTGCTACTTTCTTTTCATCAAAAGAGAAGATTAAGGTAGTCTGAATAATAAGTCTTATTTCTGGGACGACAACATCAAAGTTTTAACAAGACTAGTATGTCGGATTCAAACGGCGAAATGGAAAAGCTCTGAGACGCTGCCTGAAGAAAGGAAGTATCAGTACAGCACTGATAACCGACTACAACGAGTAATTACTGCTAGCGCAAAAAAATCCGGCTTTATTTTCTGTTTTTTTGCTATCGCGACTGGGGGTTAATTACACTTGACTTACATGTACTTTGCCGTTGTGACATTTCCGAAAGGGTTTGCACTATATTTGCACTGTGTCCGGAAAAAAGTAACCCCCTAGACGTCGTACAATAAAGATGTCAAATCTAAACGAATGTAAATAAAATTTGTCACGATCATTTTCCAATAAATTACTAAAAAGATCACCAAAGTCTGTTCAAAAATATTATTTTAAAGCGAAGTTATCAATTGTTGAATACCGATAACAAAATATCTTCGTTACCAATATGGCGTTACATAAGTAAACCCCGCGGTTACTATGCAATTTTTCAAGTTTTAGAAAAAACACCCGATTTTAGAAAAATTATGCATCAATAATGCATCATACATTGGCAATCAAAACACCAAATTTCTGCCAAATCCGCTGAAGTAAACAACAGTTACAATGGTTTATGTGAGGTGACCCCCAAAACACTTCAGTTTTAGGTTTTTGTGGATTACGTCAGACACAAAAGACCTGAAACTGAAGTGTTTCGAGGTGACCTCAAAAAGTTGCTGTAACTATTGTTTGCTTTGGCAAATTTACTTCAAATTTTGCACTTTGATTGCCAATAAATAATGCAATGTTGGTACGGAATGTTGCCAGAATCGGATGTTTTTTGTTTGAGTTACAAAAATGTATATTAGCCGCAGGATTTACTTATGTAACACAATATTGGTAACGGTGATATTTTGTTATCGATATTCAACAATTCGCAACACCGCTCAAAAATGATATTTTTAAACGACGTTCGGTAATCTCTTTAGTAATTTATTGGAATTAATCGTACGAAATTTTGTTTGAATTTGTTTAGATGTGACATTTTTGTTGTACGATGTTTAGGGGTTACTTTTTCTGGACACAGTGTAGAAGAAGAAGATAAGGATGTCACTACGCGTTAGCAGCTCATTGTTTCTCCATCGTGTCCTTCGCATAGCGGGTTGTGACGCGTTGTGTTCTGTTATGCTTTTTTCTGCGCAGTTAATCACGCTGTTTATGTTAAACCGTATACACAGACCATACCGCTGAATACTATTATTTTACTGCGTCTACGTTGTAACTTGCTACTGCGAGGCAACTCGTATATAGCCACGTCTTGTGTTAGGCCTATTGTTACGAAGCTCGAGTTCTCAGGGTAACTCTCGAGCCGTCTCGTGATCAGGCGCATGGTACAAGAAAACGAAGAAAGCAGACAGATTAGTGTTAAAAGTGACGGATTAGTCTGCGTGAAGCGTCGTACGGTCACTCCACTTTCTTCTGCTTTCAATTTTGTCTGCGCGGTCGACGACGTCACTGAAACTAATGACACTCGATGCAGCCAGTTTAGTGTTCAGAACGTACCGCAGACCAGGAGAACATGTTTCCGCGGATCTCGGCGACTGATCGATCGGAAAATGATAAAGCAATTCGAGCTGACATGTCGTAAATAATACTCGCGAGTGTCAGCATTCGTAACAACACGCGATAGGCCTACAGCGGTCGACTATGCACTGTGTGTCAAAAAACATCCCGAACATTCTCGATTGTAACTTGAAGTATAGGATTGAGAGATTTCGATAATTTTTAGTGCAAATATTCCTGAGACAACCTGCCATTAAATAAACGTTCAATTTTCCACCTCACCTACTGTATAGTGTGTTTGTGCACTACCTGGGAAAATCAGAACCAACAAAATATTGCTTTTTACGCAATGCATTATTATTGGTTAATCTAAGTAACGCACAAAAACATATTTTGTTAACTTTTATGACACTTTAGCTAACATTTGGTAAACACACTGCTGTATGACAGTCAAGCCTTGTAATCCATTGGCTGTTGGGGACCACAGATCTGGATATATGAAATTTAGGTGGCGTATCTGATTGACGTGTTTTCACGGCAGCTCTGTTTTTGTCGTTTTTTACTGGTTTTAATGATGCTGCCGTCGCTGTAATAGACTGCCATGTTATAGTAGTCATCTGCAGAGTCCGTAGACGCTCTGAACACACTCGATTGCTTTCTGTTTCGCTGGTACAGTCCTATTATTCTTATCGCTTGAAGCTAGTTCAGTTGATGGGCGTGAAGCCATGTTGTCGTTAGCTGTATTGTTTCTCGGACTTTGTTCTCTACCTGCTCTGTCAATCGACGAGTCAACGACCGTCACGCATGACTGCGGCGCATCAATCACCGTGTCGTCGTCG
>Ga0209367_1012208_pt1 | contig 11279 bp, 8 predicted proteins | sample WorMetLIZISLAND2_FD_187412 | JGI IMG/M metagenome (GOLD analysis project Ga0209367, IMG submission 187412) | Marine gutless worms symbiont microbial communities from Max Planck institute for Marine Microbiology, Germany - Olavius geniculatus... ... | reverse complement strand
TAGACACTAGTACGCAAAAGTTCGCAATAAAACACAATACACAACGATAAGTCGAAATTAAAAGTCAATAAAATGGTCACCAGAAACGTCATCAATGTCCAGTGTGGTTTCGCTTTTCGAAAACCTCACCCACTCAAAATTTGCCGATCGTTGTAGCTTCCAAGCACTAACTGGGGGAAGGCTCCAGCCCCAGACCCGCGCTGTAGGCTCGCGCTCGCCATGACCCATCCCCTTGCTCTGAAACCCCCCCCCCGGATTCGCCACTGTTACGTCAGCTGCCATTTTTTTGCTATTTCGCTTTACATTTTAACGCTGTGCATATATTGCTCCTTGTTGTAACAACTTGCCATACTGAATAGTAGCGCTGCGCTAATTAACCATAAAGTATGCGATTAGTCATTAAAATTTTTTAATCAATTAAAAAAACTCGTCGTCAAATTTTCGATTAGTGATCGACTCAGCTCCCCGAGGAATTATACATAAAGACCACAAAGTTGTCTGTTTGCAAACGCCAAAAATGTTCAGAAATCGGGAAAATCGTAGTCTCTCTACGAAACTGCATGAAGAAAAGTGCTTTTTATGTTAGGTCCCATAGCGGCTGGCTGCGTCTTACTGCAATTGCGATAGCTGTTAGCTGAGTAAATGCTAACCTTGCTGTTACAGTAGCGGTACACTGCACATTTTTGTGAAGAAAAATGTTACAAAAATACCACATCACGACGAACCAAATGCGTTTCTCAAGCTAAAGATACAAAAAAATCCTTTAGCTGGGTCTCTGCCCTGGACCCCACTGGGGGAGCTTACAACTTTCCCCCACCCTATAGTCGGCTGAGAAGGGGGATAATCCTTTGCCATGCTGCACTTCTTTTTCTACAAATTAAGGACTGATTATTCGTTTTACTAGACTGATACTACTTAATTACTACGCAAATGACATTCAACGCTGTCGTTGACGGTCATAGGCTATTATCACAAACAGCCACATTCCACAGTGCACAAAACATATGATTTGTTTCAACTATACAACAACAAATTATGACAACTATTATTACATAAGAAAATAACAAACCACAGGAATAAAACGGCACCGATGCATGACAGAGCAGAGAAGCGTTATGTTATAAACCTATTATGCGCTGGTAGGCTGTGAACAATTGCACTTTGAAATGCCAACTTTCCCAGCCGAAAAAAATACAAATAACTCACGCAAACAGTAGTGCCTTTTTCACAATACTCCATGTTGCAGAAAAGTCTATACTACATTTTAGTGCTAAACCTATAGAGGCACCTGCAGGATGCATACAAAATATAGATAACAAGAGCCAAAAAACAAGCGTTTCGTCCAAACCTTTGCCGAATATTGTTTGCATTTCTAAAATTACTTCTACTTGAGTATAGATTTTCTGAGACACATTCCTACATTTTTGGTCAGAAGAAGCTTTGTTCTTACATAGTATGTTATTCCACTCCACAGCTTTTTTGCAACACAGCTGTTTCGAGATTTTCAAAGGCTCCAACGGGATTTTTAGTCGCATTATTTGCCCTGCCATGCACGGTAAAGCCCAAAATCTATTACACCGACTTTAATGAAACTTCCCTGCAGGACGCAATGCAAGAAACGAGGATATCATGGGGAAGCTTCAGGATTTCAAACCATCTCGATGCGACAAAGTCCGTGAGAAATCCGTTTACGTCGATCTAATGGAATTTAGTCTGTGACAATACATGGGGAGAGTCGATGACAAAGTCCATGGACTTTGCTGCAGTCAGAGTAATAGAATCTGGGCTTAACAACCTTGCAGCCATTGAACAAGAAAAAATCACAGACTCACACGTCACTCATCACCGGACGATAGTATGAAAGACACATCAATGTGTCACAAATATGACACACAATCGACAGAATCGAAATAGAGTAAGATATACAGGGTGGTTCAGTAAAACATGTCCCAACTTTTTTGGCCAGAACTTCGTAAAATCTCCATCAAAGTTGCTAATTTTTAACGCAAAGATGGCCAAGACGATATAATTATGTGAGATACACTCATTTTCCACCTCACCTAATTTGTGTCAACGCACTACCAAGTCAAACACAGATGCTCCAAATTATTATATTATATAGTGATTATTAGTATCAGATTGCACACCTTTTCATTATCCGTTCGACAGAGGGCGCCACGTGATTTGATGATTTTGTGGTATTAAACATTTTACGCTAAAAAATAGCAGACAACAAAATAGCTGACTGTTGAGCTCAAAAATCGACTAATCCATGAATGAGTGCTGTGGAGTTTGATCAGTTGATCGTTAGTGTCGCTATCAGCCGTAGCATCACGTCTAAGCCATTGTGTACGTTTTGGGCATAAATTCTAAAAATTTGGAAGCATATTGTTACCCAAACATATAATTCTACTAAATAAATCACATGTTAGTTATATCGTGTGCTTAATTAAGTCGTTAGAACTTCTACGGAGACAACAACTCAGCATTATGCAACAGTTTGGAGCATCTGCATTTTACACGGTATTCGTCGACATAAATCAGGTGACGTGGACATTGAGTGTACCTCACATAATTCTATCGTCGTGTTTGCCAAAAATTATCAAATTTGGTGAAGATTTGACGAAGTTTTGACAAAAAGTAAGCTGAGACATTTTTTGTATACATTGACACCTAAGCAACAAAGACTGTCACAATACAACAATATCTCGATAATGACTACTTTCACCACACTTTTTTTACCGAATTGAGTAAAGACACAAAATTGTGGCACACCCATTCTCTTATGGACCCCTTCCTTATCTTTTTCTCATCCCGCTCCAATCCAACTATGAGAGAACAATTGGATCCTGTTTGGCACTTGGACGACAACGCATTTCAGCGTAAAACCAACACAAACTGTATACATTTCATTTTCAGCGAAAAAAAAACACAAAAGAATTAACTTAACTGTCTATGAATCATTGCTGCAAAATTAAGCCCATTACGTACCACGGTGAGATGGTACAAAGAAGTGTAGTTTGTTGACTAAGAAAAAAACTGGTGAGTTTGAGATCGTACTCAACACATTTCAAAGAGCGGTCTTTCCAGGCAACCGGAAACAATCAGCAATCAAAACAGACACTACTTACGACGCACAGAAAACACAGAAAAGACACCGAATAATTCTACAACAAATGCACTGACCTAAGCTGAGATGAGGAAAAAACAGTCAAAACACAAACACGAATACGCGTAGCTAAACCTAAGCCAACATGCAACAGTACACGTGTAAGGACCACAACTATACAGTGGCAATCAGTGAAACAAAATATAATATGCTACAGATCAAATTGCAAAATCTACCAGAAACCATGCTGACAGTGCAAACGGTCTCACAAAGCCATCAACAAATATATCATATTGTTATACCTCAACGCAAAATACCTGCACGCGATTGGTCCAAATCATGTCACGTGACGTTCACAAATATGCACTATTCACTAAACGCTCAGCCAACAGTCAATAGTTACCTGAATAATGCCTCGCAGGCAATACTGAGCTAACTACTGACTGGTCATGCCTCATTAATATTCAAAACGTCTATGACCACTCCAACGACAAATGGCTGGCTGGCTGTATTGTGGCTAAACCGTACGTATTGTGGCTAAACTGTATGTCGTAGTGTCGTGTGATGCATATATTGTGGCTAAACCATATGCCATATGTTATTAGCAGATGACCATGTTCCTTGTTTACTTTATTCAAAAGGACCGTAAAATACACTGACTTTCCATTGAGGTATAACAAAACAAATAACAACTGGCATTATTGGAAATTTTTTTCCTCGGTTTGTAAAACATTGCTCTCGTTCTTCAACCACGGGCAATATTTTACGAACTTCGGGAGAAAATTTCCAATAACGACCTTAACGCCAGTCACTGTTCGTGTATTACAATGAGGTAATATCAACAAACGTTTTAATTGCTAGGGGCATGAAAGCAAACAGTAAAAAATACTAATTCAATGCCCACAGAAGTTCACTACATACAATAAGGCTGCAATGATTTAACGGATCAACTATTGAAATGGCTGATTATTAGAAATAACAAGCGATTAACTAAGACTGAATCATTATGGCATATTTTATGGAAGAATCATTGTGAAAAGTAGAAACGAGATGTATTCATTGAAAACACATGCGGTCAGATTGCAAAACATGCAGATTGATCACAGCGTGAGTGAGCGAGTAAGGTTTAACATCCCATCAGACACAGTGTAGGTCATTATTATAGGTCATTATTTTCAGGGACGACCTTTCCAGGCAATGCACATACACATAATAAAGAAAGAGTAAGTTTAACCCAGCGTTTGAATTGTGAAAAATTAGCTGGGGGGTTAGACTTTCCGACGGTCAAAGCCCAACCAAAATTGTGATGTAAATCCTATGTATATAGTACATAGCTGACCCCCAGTGCATAATTTGACAGGGTGTTCGGGGGGTTGAGAAAACACTTGGGGATTGAACCCCCCTCCTGCAAATCAAACACCAGTTTAACGTTTACAACAACTAAACTGAAAATTTAACCTTTACAGAGAGTTATGCAAAATTACAAAAAGGCTACGAGCCTAAGAATGACAATGACAGATATTAACTTAATCACTTACAGATTTGATCATCTGATTATAATAACTAATTACTTGCATCGATCAATCAATTCCTAAAATAATTAAGACTTGCAGCCCTATTACACAATGTACAATAAACTGTGGTCGTCTCATATCACAAAATCACACACCAGTAATTAGATCAATAGATGTCAAACGATTAGCAAGCCACCACAAAAATGAACAAGAATTATCCGCCTATCTACAGCATGTCTCAATAAACAAATTAGTCTCAAGTCGGAAATAACACGTGCAGCGCACATTTGATGAAACATAAAACAACATTCATATCACTGCACCAGTACCGATGACATAAACAAACATTTTTAAATCAAATAACGCTGACAACAGTACTAGCAGTACATTGGAGCAAATTATAGAACCAACATGAGACAAAAGTGCGTGCAACACATGTGGAAAAAATTTCCAAACCACTAAAAATATGGAGCAAACGCGACTGAAAAATCTATCCAGACATTTTCACTCATGGCCTACTATAGTAGTGACAAATAAGTCTTTGTCAAGACAGCAAGCTCACAGAATACTGCTTCAAATGCCAATAGATGTAACCCATCGTTGCCATGCCACAAAAATACAGGATCCTTGCAGACAAGCTGACAGTAATATTAATGACAATGTTTATGGCGCCGTGGTCACAACACTGCCACAGTCAGAGTTCACCCGGTTCATTTGACAAAAGTAGCACGAGCGCCGGTCTTCCACCGACCTTTGGATCGGGCCAATCAGCTTCAGCCTCAGATCTGCCTAGACTAGCAGTTATAATACCAAAAATGCACGACTGCCATTTATTATTGCTCAGCCCAGAAGCTGACACTCATTCTGCCATTCTATCAAGGATAGAAGGCTGAGTCGATCTAAGTGGCTGGTAGTAATAAATGGTGATGGTGAGTGTGGTGATGCAGACCTAATTTAGGCGGATCTAAAGCTCAAGCCGACTGGCTTGTTCCACCAAAGTTTGGCAGCTGCCTGGCGCTTGTGCTACTTTCAGTAATAAATTCATCAATTACGACCCAAAAATTGTTTGTACCTCAATGTTTCGACTTCCACCGGAAGTCTTTGTCAGGAGAATGAAAACAATCATTTTTTTCTTCCGGTTCTTGGCACAGTAAGTAAGTCCTGTGCCAAGAAAGTGGTCATACGCGTGGCTGAGTTGGTAGCTGCCCTCTTCGCAGTTCATGGCTTGTTCCGATGGAAGTCGAAACGTTGAGGTACAAACAATTTTTTGGTCGTAATTGATGAATTTATTACTGTAAAGTTTCTTCAACCTAATGAATCTATTCGCATTGTGCTACTTTCGTCGAATGAACAGGGTGAACTCTTGCAGTGGCAGTGTCATAATAACAGCAACAATGCCATAGTTATGACTATAATAATAATTATATTATTATAATTAATATCAAGATCAACACAGGACAAACAACACTGCAGCTGATAGAGCAAACACAAAGTTTACAACAACAGAAAAACACACACACAACACACTAAAACAGCAAAGTCAACCACTATACAATAAGAAAAACTTAACAACCTCTCAAAAACTAATGAGCGACCACCTTAATGCAAAAGATGAAACTAAACAGAAAAAAACTAACAAATAAAAAAGAACAAAGAAAGAACACATGATGAGCATGAAACGTTAGAAAAGTCATCAAGTAACACACAGATGAATGCACTTTATGCGACAATTACATTGTGAGCATTAACACTAACAAGTAAGTAAAGTAACAGGCTGAAATTTTGTACAAGCAAGGCATCAATCAGACGGTGTGGGCTTAAGCCCATATTCCATTACGCTGACTTTGTTACCAACTTTCCCTGTGCATTGTCGCAGACTAAATTCCATTAAAGCAACGCAAACGGGTTTGTCGCGGACTTTGTCTCGATGTGTCAAGATGGTTCGTATCCGCAATTTTCATGATTTGCATCGGCAGCTTTCACTGACACTTCCCTGCAGAAAAGTTTCCGTGAAAGTAATGCAATTTGGGCTTTAGGCACACCGAAAGAGCTCGACTGAGAAAGCAATATCACTGGGGTTCAAAGCTCAATACACTGATCACTTACGCCTCAAGTCATTTATACTCCCAGCAGAAACAAAAGTTCATGTAAAATGTGCTGCAACAATCGACAACAGGGTTCCCACTCTTTTACTGACAAAAAATCGAAAACTTTTCCAGGACTTTTCAGGACCCGCAGTGAAAAATTTTCCAGGGCCTCTTTGTAGCCCATGAATGTTAAAATACAACGTACTGGCACCACAAAATAAAAAGTAGGGGCTACAAGTAATCTGCGAACGAAGCGAGCATAAAAAAATGATTTCTATTTGAGCCTATGAAAAAATGCGTAATTTTCAAAGATATTTTTCTAGGACATTCCAGAACCAAAATGATTTTCCAGTACTTTCCAGGTCCTGGAATTTTCAAGAAAAAAAGACTTTCCAGGACTTTCCAAGAGACATGGGAACCATGCATATGGCTCTCCGGTGGGGCTTCATCCTAACCTGGACTAAGTCTAGAGAAGCAATCAAGTTAAAGCAAAAAAGCATCAGTAGAAGCAAAAAATTTCAGTCTCCCTGAGATATGAGAATATGACAATGGCATTAATTTATAATCACTATATTTTTTAAAATCTATTCAAAGCAAACAGCCAACAAGACTGGACAACGACCTTTTGCATACCATAAGCGAACATCCCAATGATGGGATTTCAAACACTGCAATATGTATATGTTATACAACGCCTGGATTTTCCACAGTGGTAAATTCCACAGCACATTAACAACGTCAAATAATACAAAAATTAGTATTTATGACGTTTCACATCTCCCACAAAATCGAATCACACCTTGTCACAGAGGCTCCTACTTCTTATATTCCATCTAATAAATAATGGACCTTTCCGTAAAATCCACTCGCAGCCAGATAGACAAAGCAAGCGAATACAAGGTGGGTCAATAATGAAAACCGTTTTTAAAGAGTTGCAGGTTTGCTAATTCCTGCAATAAAAACAGAAAGATGATGCTAATTTGAAAACACAAATCGGCCAAAAGTGATCCAAATACCCTAGGGAACAATCAAAAGACAACTTACACATGGCACCGGTTCGTTCACAATGCTTCTGCTTCACTGCGTGCATCTCAAATGACAGCAAGAGCTTTAAACACTTTTCATTCCAACAAATTATTAATTTTATTTCAACTCCAACAAATAGAATGACATGCGCTGTACAATATACATTGTCCTTGGCACAAACTGTAGAAATCGCAAAAACATTCGTGACACCTAACAACAATGGTGACCTCTTTCCAAAAAAAAATTAAATTCTCTGACTTCTCCAGTGGAACAGGCAAAGATTCATCGATACACTATTTATACTATGGTCGACGGTTGTTGGTTCATGTTAATTAAAAGCAGGCTAGCCAGCCCGTGCTTTCAGGATTCATCGTTTTATGAATTTTGGCTGCTGCTTTAACAGCTGCAGAACAAGATGCATGCGTAGCGAGCGAAAGTTTTTTAAAATGTGAAAAGAAGACCATATAGTGCAAATATGCCAAATGTTTCTACTTTCATTATTCTTTTTTGCCAGTTTTCCCAGAAATTTTTCATTTTCGCGGACTTTTCTCCAACCACTTTGAAATTCCCTACTTTTCCCAGTGTTTTGGTGAGTGGTCACCCTGAACAATATTCGGCACTGGATGAAAATATTACGCCAATAACATACACAACAGACCCAAACTCCATCTGCTTTGATGTGCTTTTGATCTGTTGCACCATGTAAAAACGTAAACGTAAAATCCTTCCCAAGTCGTACGGCCAATAGGGTGACACTGATCTCTGTTTTCTTAGCACTAAAGCAGACACCAGTTTACACCGCGAGACCACGGATACTGGGCCAGTGCATCGCGCGGTGTGCCTGTTTACATCCCAGCTTTTGCTGGTACTCATTTTGCCTACCCACGGAGGGATCGCCAGGCTGAGTTGACCTGGGTGGCTGGTTACATACCGAGATGGTTTAGCCACCCAAGTACTAACGGGGCCTAGCTTTGGTTATCTTTGTCGATGGACAAACGACATTATCAACTAAGCTAGACCATGGCAACAAATCAAAAATCCACAGAAAATACACAACAAGTCACACAACACAAATATGATAAAGACTAAAAGCTCATAACAAATCAACAATATCTCAAAATATTCATCTCAAAAGTTGAATCAAAACAGTGGAATTTGGGTCGCATCACTCACTCAGTTTGTTTAGTGATATGCACGAGTTATGTACAAGAATTTCATAAAACGTGAGCATCGTATCGACCACGAAGACTAGACATCACAATCACCAGGATCACTGTCATCAGTAACAACATCGGGTAACAAATGAGAAAATGCATCAGCCTAGTGACAACAAGTATTATGCAGACATCCACCTAGAGACTTGCAGAACTGTTACCCCAACTCTGACTTTGACTGAAGTGAAAATTGGCACATTAGCCACTCCTACTCCGAAAGACGCTCATGATATTTTTGGTATTTCTTCAGTAAAATGTAAACCAAAAACAAACTCAAAGACCAACTCATTTTTATAAAACAAAACATATAATGTGCTAATATAACCCACCATCCAGAATTCTTCGGCCAGCGGTAGAAAATATCCACGTACCTGTACTTTTCAAAACTTGTTTAATAACTGATCTATACCACAAAATAAACCATAGTTGTACTTGACAGAGGTGTCAAACATACTTTGAAATGCAAGCAAATTCTGGCTTTAAAAAACCCCCTATACGAATTGCGAGACAAGTGTATATTCGGTGTTAGTGGGAAAATGTTTAATAAGCGATCTATACCACAAAGGACACTCGTACTTGACATCAAAAATGTTTTAAAATGCGAGAAGATTCCGGCACGAATTGTGAGCCAGCGTACATTCAGTGTGAGTTGGTCTCCGATGACCGTATGTTGCATTCGTCATCTTCGTCATTGATTCCAACAAAAGTTTCCCAGTAGAGCTGTGGTACGGGCAGATGTGAAAACTTAGGCGATGAGAAGAGACGGGCGACGGCAATCTTATGACACTCGTTGGCCGCGACCATGTCTCGTAGACACATCAGAATGTGACAGCGACGAAACGCGTCCACGCTCCCACACTTTTCTGTAACAACACAGATCACACTGGTAATAATAATAATAGCCTCTTTTACGTTCCAGCCAGTTGCTCTGGAAACTCCGATCAATGAGTCAGCAACTGAGTTTGTTGAGGATTCGAGCCGCAAAAAAAATTTTCAGTCATCTCTGATGAGCAGGTTCCAACAGATTTTGCTGCCAAAAATGTCATTTTTCGTTCGTCAAAAAAATGCAAATTTCGTCAAAAATTTGAACTTTCAAAATAAGGGTTTTTTGTTGATTTTTGCAATCTTCGGATGCAGCGCACACTCCAAGAATAAACTGCTACAAAATGGCTGGAGATTGACTGACAGTTTGCGAACAGGAACTGCTATAGGCTTTCATGCTTCTCGTAAGCATTATCTTAAAATTCTTATCAAAGAAAACTTATTTTCAGTCACTCCCTATCCACTGGCTATATCTAGCATTATGTCTGCAGTGGTATAATGGATAGATAGCTCTATGGCCTGTGCAGTCGAACGTTTCCAAACAAATGACACACAAAAAATGACAAGCAAAAACTGCTTACTGTTTGTGTAATAGTCCAGTGCATCCAGCAGTATCTCCTTGTATCTATACTGGCTCCCTAGCACAAAACAGCACCACAACCAACGTAGTTTAGCTAAGAATATATCAGCAATCCTTTTGTCTTTTGCCAATGTTACCCACTCATAGGAGTATATCATTCACATGCACACCAAACTTGGCATTAAAAAAATGGATTAAAAGTGTTTACTGTGAGTGAGTAAGTGAGTATGGCTTAGCGTCCCGCCCTGCACCATATAGGTCATTTCGGGGATGGCCTTTCCAGGCAAAATTACGTCATGCACATAATAACGAAAGAAAACCCCACCCGAAACTAATATGTTAATTTCCAGTAATCTTTAGAGATTAATCCATCAATAGTAAATGGTTCGACAAGTACCAGAGTCGATAAGATGCAGAGCGCAGAGGAAAGCGAGCTCCGTTGGGTCGGGATCAAGTCTGTGCATTAAGTGACCCATCGTGTGAAGAGCTTGCTGCAGACATCGGTACGGCTCAAAGTGACTGAGAATTATATCTCTCTCCGCATCTGAGAATCTGAACCACGAGAACCTCTTCTGTTCCACGTCGTATTCCAGCGACAGCATGACGACCACGATCGGAAACATCGATGCTTGGATCATGTATATCTGCTCGTCCAATGAAAACGTACGGAAACCTGCAAATAAGCACGGTAGCAACATCTATCTTCATTTAATAAGTTTGACAAATTCATCAAAATACAACCTTTATATTGATTGTTTAACTACATGAAACATTGGCCGATTTCAATAATGTTTGGCACGCAACGTCGCAAAGAAACTTGACCGCGTATGTGATTTTTTTCTATTTTAATTTCACTGATTTGTACTGCTGTGGCTTTGCAGTCTTTCTTTTTGTTTCCACTCATTTCTTTCCTTCTCTTATTTTCTT
>Ga0209367_1012206_pt1 | contig 11281 bp, 10 predicted proteins | sample WorMetLIZISLAND2_FD_187412 | JGI IMG/M metagenome (GOLD analysis project Ga0209367, IMG submission 187412) | Marine gutless worms symbiont microbial communities from Max Planck institute for Marine Microbiology, Germany - Olavius geniculatus... ... | reverse complement strand
CCGAGCCGGCATGTTCTTTCATTCGGTTGTATTGGCATCAGATTTCATTCGTGTTGTTACTTTATGGTCAGCGCATCGACACTCATCTGACCGACCCTCCTTTAGGGACTGACAGAGGCTTCCCGCAGGTGTTCGACCATCGCACCAACGAGGCGCAGTTCATCCGCCTTCTTCGAAGAAGAAGCCGTTGACCGCTACCTTTATGCCTGGGTGAGGACTGGTGAAGGACTAGCGCCCCGCCGGTTTTCAAGCCAGAATTTCTATGTTCCCGGGGTAAACGTCTAATGTGGATGCCAATATCTCCAATTAAGCATGACGTAATGAAGTATAAGCGAAATAAGATAACAATTTTTAGTCAGTTTGGCCTTTTATTACTAACTGTAGGATAATCAGTATAATACAGTCTTCGTTGCTTACCATTAGATTTGTTGCTGCTGTTTCCTTGCAGTCCAGTGCCTTCTTTCGCGTGCATTTCCACTGCACAACGTTGGTTTTTGTCGACTTCCGAGTAGGCTATACGTGTAGCCATCCAAACACAATTTTTACAATCTCGCACAGTTGTCACTATCTCCATTTCGAACTAACAGTCTAACAGACGCTAATACCAAGCAGCTAACTGCATAGCAGAATAATCGCTTAGAATTACCATTTCTAAAAAGTAAACTCTGTCCAAAACTCAAATTCTAAAGCGGCTAGACCGTGCGTAAGCTTAGACTATGAAATCGGCAGTACGGGCGTCTGTCCGTTGTGACGCTAATCGCCGCTCATTGCCGCTAATTGCCATACGGGCGTCTGTCCGCCCCTACGGTATCAGGCCATAGTTCATACGGGAATATGTCCGTACGGGCGAGTGTCCGTGATTGTCCGACACCCTTGCCCATGTATAGTGGCGCAACCGAAATTTCTTCTTTTCCTCGTCCTCCATCCTTTCTTCTTCCGCCTTTTTTGCTATTATTTTTTACTTTCCCCGTTCTCCAATTCCCCTTCTCAAGGTCTGCAGGGAGACAGAGCCCAGGGGATGGCGTCCAAAAATGCTATCCCCGAATTTTTAATTTTATGTGCAATTTGCTGCGTTGCGGTACATTCGACGGCGAATATATCTAGTCAGTCTTTCAGGCTTCCATTTACATGAACGATTTTTGTCAGCGTTGAATGGGCAGTGGGCATCGCCGCAGCGGTGTCGTGGGTTGAATAAAGCGGGAAAGATGTTGCAATTTCCTGACATACACTTTGAATTTCCAACAGAAATTCAACAGACAACTGCGAATTTCCGACGGAGGAGATCATAAGTGCTCAAAAATTTTAATTTTGCTTTAATTTTATTGTTAAAAACGAAAGTATTTTACGAAAATTTTCCCACAAGTTTTCGACAATGTTTTAACAGCCCAAAATTTAGGGGAAGGGGCGAATGCTCTCCTCCCGTCTTTCCTACCAGGCCACTGCGCTGCTGCGTAGCAGCATTCGCAGGCTTATCAGACTTTTTACGTTCCTCAATTATAGGCCACTGATATGAAAATGGGTTGTGAGGGTGTTTACACGATCCAGCAAACGTCCAGCAAACGTTTAGCATTAGCACGTGTATTTTGAATACATTTGCTGGAAGTTTACTGGACGTTTGCTGGATCGTGTAAACACCTCATTAATTCCCCCCCAACTGCACGCCAAATTGCAGCGACGGGGCATCATAGTTGACGTTAGACCCCTAAGCCGAATTTTTTAAAAGTATCGGCTCGCTAATTAAAGTTTACGGCGGCTGTGCGTAAAATCTTATATCGACTAAGCCGGTTCAGTCAAAATCTTTTTCGGCGTCGGCGGCTAACCGAAAAAAAATTATTCGGCGACGGCGGTTATGGCGGCGGCTTAGGGGTCTAGGTGACGTGAGACAAGTGGTTGGGCATTCTAATTTCTGTCCCCTTACCTCTTTCCTGATGGCTGAGTTGTTGATGCGAAAAGCACTTGACGGATACGAAGGAGGGTTCAAGATTGGTGGGAGGTGTATCACCAATCTTCGGTATGCTGATGACATTGTGCTAATCGCCAGCACAGAGGAAGAGTTGCAAGACATTGTCAACCGCTTGCATGAGGCGGCTTCTGAACTGGGCATGAAGATAAATGGCAAAAAACTGAAGTAATAAAAGGTTGCGATGATCCTAAATTAATAACTGTAACCGTAGCTGGATGCACCCCGAGTGAAACCAAGTCGTTCAAGTATCTTGGAGCTATGTTCAATTCTGAAGCGTCGTGTGACGAGGAGGTCAAGTCGAGACTGGCAATCGCGAGAAAGAGACTGAGCGAGTTAGTTCCAATTTGGAAGTCACGTACAGTGAGCAATAAACTAAAAGCTCGACTCATCAAAGCACTAGTCTGGCCTATCGTCACTTAGGCTACGGCTCGGAGGCATGGACATTGAACAAAGAATTATGCGAGAATGTAGAGGCGTTTGAGATGCAATGTTACAGGCGTGCTATGCGCATCTCTTACGTTGAACATGTAACGAACGAGGAGGTTTCACGAAGGGTAGACCAAGACAGGAGCCTGTTGGGGCAAGTGAAATCACGAAAACTGAAATACTTCGGTCATACAACGAGACACGAGAGTTTAGAGAAAGACATCATGCTGGGCATCATGCCCGGAAAACGTCGGCAAGGTGGTCAGAAGAAACAATGGGTCGATGATATCGTTCAATGGGGCGAGAAGAGCCTGGTCGAAATGATAAGACAGGCGGAAAACGGAAAAGGTTACTGGTGCTTAGTTCATGAAGCCGCCTACGCTCGTACATCGGGCACGGCAAGCTGATAACGCGAGATACAACGGCTGTATATACGCCCACACGATAATTACGATAGCCTATCAAAAACTGTACTCGCAGTATTTTCGTCATTAAAAATAAATTTGATGTCGTCATCCTCCCCCACCATTCACAACACGCGCCATTCACAAAAAAGCTACTAACAGTTTAGGTATAATGCTCGTAGTGAGATAGGAATCATCGAAATGGATAACTAAACTAAACCGTGTCAGTTTGATTCAGTCCATATAGCCTATGCCGGTCAAATATGCTGTACCTAACAACTATCGTTGAAATAGGTTTAATGGAAAGATTATTAGAGAAACACGAACGACCATTTGTAGCGCAGACCATGATCATCTCTCCGAAATATATAGGTCTAGGTCTCTATCTCTATAGCAGCTGGATCATAAAATTCTGGATAATATCTACGTGTATCTATGCAGCTTCTCGCATGGCTGGATCCTGTTAATTGCGGTCGTTGCGGCAGCTTCAATCAGCATCAGTAGTATAATGCGCTAATTTAAAAAAACTCGAACTAGCAAGTTGAGAACGGGCTGAAATCCACATCTTGGACACCAGACAATAATAATTAGTCAGCAGAAATATTCGAGACCGATGTAGAAGCCGTACGGATCGTAGACCATGTAGACGACGGCGTGTTTAGCTGCCTGACGCAGACCGCGATGTAGTTGACTCAACATCCGACCAATCAGCTTTTTCGCTGACAGCCGACAGTGGACATAGGTCCGGTACATCAGCGTTTTCATCTTGATAAAATCTGGAAAAAATACGTGCTTCCGGTTGGAGCCAGTGAAAAAATAGGGACGAGGAAAGCAAAAATATGATTTTTATTTTTATATCATGACATGTAATCTTACACAACAATCACGAAGAACAAGTTGACATGCTGATTATAGTACTCATGTAAACAAAAGTAAGGATACTGCATCACAGCAGACTAGATAAAAACAGTTTTACAGTAAAACTTTGACGACAAGCTAAAAAAACTGCAAAAATATTTTGAATAGCCAATGTACACTCTAGGGACGCAAGGTTTCAAGGAATGGACGGCAACCGAAATCACAAAAATTTTAGGCATAATCATCCGCACACCCTATAGCGCTATTTCACACAAAGGTTCAACAAAAAGTAGGCCTATAAGCCCTGCAGCTTTTTTCGTGACACTTGCATCAAATATTGACCAATTTTCGAAATTCTTTTACCTATATAGTTGCACTATACAGCAGCCTATTATATGCAGTTATAGCCTATAATCACTAAGATCCAATTCCAATATATCACGCTATCTTTACAAAGTAGGATAATTAGCTTTAGAGTAAGCCTAACGGGAAGTAATTTACAAGACGACTTCTAGTATTCTGATTTTTGAAGCTGACTTTCACCAAACGCTTAGATTGTGATGAGGGATTCTACTCCAGCAAGTTCTTTTCACTTTTGCATTGATCTGGCCAGGGAAAGAATTTTGAAAGTCGGTTAATATTTGATGAAAGTATAAAATAGGCTATGAAAGTTGGAAGCTTACGTACTTTTATGAACCACTGTGTAGGCCTATATTCACTGCATGGAATATGCAAAGTACTGGCACTGATAACGCTAAACTACACTTCAAAACAGTCAAAACTGTATTTCGCAGTAGTCAAAACGTTTTCAGGCTACTGCAGGCTAGCACTGAAGGCCTGTATGTCTAAGCTCTACGTATTTGTTAAGGACGCACGTGTTACATGAAATAGGGGCCTACGGGATGTGGACGTATAGGCCTGCAATTCATCGTTTTAGTGTCGCAACTCGCCAACAGCTGCACGCACGCATATTTATTAGGCGATCGATCCATCCATTAGCTGCAGACGAGAAGTGCTTGATAAAGCCTTTCATTGTTTTGCAGATAGACGTAGTAACCTGATAATAAATTTAGGCCCATCACGGAGTTGAATTTCGCTATAGGCCTACGTTCAGGGTCGTCTTTTGCCAGCGCGGGGCCCTTGGCATTAACTTACCCGTGGGGTCCCTAATACCACATTACCTAATATCCCTAATACCTGTGACCACACTACACCACAAACTGTAGGATAGGCCTCTGTCTGTATGGTAGGCCTGTATCTTGTGTGTTTTAGGCCATCAATCTCGTGAGCGAAGCCAGCGAAAAAAATAGGCCTTATAGATTTTAGCTGCTCCCCCGCAAAGAAATCTTGATTTTTCAATTGAGTGTAAGTTGTGTCAATAATTCATCCCTAAGGCGTATTAGGGATATAATATTTGAAAACGCAAAACAATCACAGATATCAGTGTTGTCTTGCAAAATGACGTTTAATCAGTCACACATTCGCATGTGTAATGTGTATGGTTACCAGAGGACACTTTATCGCCATCAAAATATTTCCCGGGAGCAGCCGGGGACAAAAGCAAGGGCACGAGGGGCGGTTGTCGCCCCTTCTCTTACCCCCCCCCTCTCTGTCGTCGCCTATGTGTAGCAATATAATGAGAAAAAAAGTCTAACTTTGACAGTAGATGAATGACCTTTAAAGTGACCTTTAGCAACTTACCCCAGGCTCGAGGTCACTACATCACCTGTGTGCTGACTTCATGCCTTGAAGTAGAGTTTAGCTCTGGACCTTATGTTTTACTGAGTACGGGATTCCTTTAGACTGCAGGTGGTGTCGTCACGGCGGTAGATTGCATGAAGATCACTTTGAGCTTGAAGAGGTCATTAATTCTTACACTAACAAAGTTCTGTTTCAAGTAAGCAGGCCTGATTGTGTAAGCCCCCTAGTAGTAACTGTGACTCGGCTATTTCTGAGATATTGAATTCATATCTCGTATCATGCCTTCACCATTATCTGTTAATTAATTTGTAAGCCAGCAGCAGCAACAACAACAGCAATATTTATTTGCAAAAACAAGCAAACACCTATCACATTATTATCATTACTAGGGCCTATTGCAAAGCCGGATGTTAGCTAGCCGTCCGCGCCTAGGTAACAAACGAAAACCGGCATTTGCGCTGGCGGATCGGCAGTCCATACGGTCTGGTAAACATGAAGAACATTATAGTAGCTAGTAACAGCCAGCAGTCACTCTCCAGTCTCCACTCTCTCTCTGGCAGTCTGGCATTCACAAAACTCTCCACTACAGTATTTGCCAGAGATGTGTGGACTGCGGACGCAGATCCGCAGAATTTTTTTTGCGGACGCCGACTGACGCGGATTCTGCTCCGTGACATGTGTGTTTTTTTCAAAAGAGCTGCTAATGGACTTTGGAAAAAGTTGATAATTTCTTTCTTGTTTAGCAAAATGCTTTGCTGTTGTTATTTTGTTAATATACCTTAACTGTAATCTAGTGCTATAAGCCCAGTGGTCTACCTTATGTAGGCCTACTAGGCCTAAAAACTAGGTCTGTTCTGTGCGAACGCGGACCGACGGCCGATCCAATGTTTTCTCTTACTGCGAAGACAAACGCGGACGTGGATCATTGGTCAAAATCCGCGGACTGACGCGAACTCAAAATTTCGCGATCCGCACATCTCTGGTATTCGCGGCCGAGATGCATGCTTTGCAGAGCTCTATCGGCGCCTGCAGCATCCTCATCCCTACGGCGGATTCAGCGGCTGGCAGCCGGCCGCTATATCTGCTTACAGCGCGTACCAAATTTGGCGTCGGCGCCGCCGGCTGCCAGGCGGATGTCACGTGACCATAGCTGGCCGGCTGATGCAGCCGCAAAAGTTATCGCCAGCCGGCCGGCCAGCTAGCCGTCCGCAAGCAAGTGCTGCAGCAAGCACCAACTTCCAAGCAACGATTACTTGTAACTCTGTTCCCGGTCGGACGAGTCCACTTTGGCGTTAACTCCGCGGGGGTGTCGGCATTCCTGGAAAACGGACTGAATTTTCTGAGTGTATCTTTTCTTGTAATTTCGCTAAACTTCAGTTTGAACAATAACTCTGCGTAGCTATGCTGAGATAAGGCACAATGGCATATCTTCGTGTTCAAACGAATTAGACTTTTTTGAGTAAACTCGTCGATGTCGTTTTTCTTGGAACGCTTTTTCGAACATTCTTAAATGCAGCACATATAGACGTCATTTAAAAGATTTTTTACTTTTCGTTCTACTAGCACACAAAGCGCGTTCGAGGAAGTTACAGTTAACACTTTACATAAATTACTTACTTACTTAGTTTTTTTCTACCAAAGCTCGATCTGTTGATACGGTTAAGATAAGAAGCTCCTGAACACAGCGACGATTTTTACGCTGGTCACTCTCTTTCCAGCAACCTTCTACTCCTTTCATCAAACTGTACCTTGCCGCCAATTTCTGGACGCATCGTGAATCGTGATGGAGGAGTATTGCGGGAAGTTGAAGATCGGGCGTTGTAGCCGTCGGTGGCGTAGACAGGGGGCACGAAATCTAACCCTCCTATCCCAAATTCTCGGAGAGCTTTTATCTGCACTAAATATGATATCTTATTCTGAGGAAAATTAAAATTTGTTGCTACCAAATCTCATATTTCAGATATACATGTAATGCACCAAATTCGATTTCTAGCTCACAGCGCTCACCAGATCTCATCTAGATTTGAGTGGTCCTACTTCTAAGTGAAGAAAAGGGGAGACAATGGGAAGACGTGAAAAAAGAAAGGGAGGGGAGGCTCCCAATTCACATTCTGGCTTTGCCACCGGAAGCTGGCGACTTCGGCGTTGCTTGCACGTCTCTCCTGGCATCTATATATAAGCCAAGATACGACTCGGCATTGGGGAATACTCCACACCTTAGTGCTGGTAGAGGTAGCGGCTAGCCCAAGCTGAGCGGCAGGCGTCTGAGCAACAAGCAGAAGGGCAACCGAGAGACTGGTCCCTGAGATGTGTGGACAGACTGCGGACACGTCAGTTCACGGACGCTGATCCGCAGAATTTTTTGCGAATGCGGACTGACGCGGATTGTTCCATGACGAGTGTATTTTTCCTAATATTAAAGTTGAAAACAGAAAGAAGTGAATGTGTTGAGATGCGCACAGCACTGTAGCACTCTAACTGGGAAATTGCAATCTGCTATAGGCCTAGACGTAGGCCTAGTGGCTTACCTTACCTTACGTACTAAGAGGTCTAGGTCTATTCGGTGCGGACGCGGACTGACGGCAGATCCTTGATCAAAATCTGTGTACTGACGCGGACTCAAAACTTTAAAGATCCGCACATCTCCGGCTGGTCCGACGAAGATTTACCGGCAGTGCAGCCGTCATGCAGTTGGACGCGAACAGAGCCGAGCGTCTAGAGGTGTGTGCGCCGCGCCGTCTGGCGGCGCTTTTTCGTATCGCGCGACTCGCAGGAACAACTTCCTCTTGTCCGCCAGGTCGACGACCAACCACAACGAACGGGAAGAACCGGAAACAACGTAAACTGACGTCACGACGTTCCGTTCTGGAAGTGTGTGATCGCGCGCGCAGGTCGGGAGGAGCGACCGGTAGGCATACTATTCGCGCATGCTAGGCCTAATTGATTTCGGCACCAACGTGATTCCTGCTAGGCATTGCAGCCACGGCGACGACTATTTCGTGATTTGTGTCCCCGGACTTTGTTTCGCAAAGTCAGCGTGATGAAATTGGGGCTTTAGCGGAACTGTGCCAAATTGTAGGCCTATATTTGCAGGTTTTTCCCCCGCCAAATCTACTCATATTGGCGAGTTATGTAGACTCGACTGTTGAGTGCAGTTTATACAATCGGCTCTTTATGATTTATCGCTAGTGCTTTTTGTATTCTGTATAACGTAAATGATTTTCGTGTCACGTACGTGTTAGGACTATTTCTAAGGTTCCGAATAAACTTAGCACGTCTTGCTGATCTTAATTTAACGCCGCAAATTTTAACCGGTTGGTGTTTGTGCTTTATAAGTAAGCAAATGAAATTGCTGCTAAGTAAGCAAGAAAGTAAGTAAGATGACTTCGGAGGCGCAATTTAACAGTTGGCCACAATGCTCCGCGCTTTTAACACCCGGACAAAAAAATGGCCTTAAACGCCGTTGGTGCCGAAATCGGTATTGAATCACGTGCGATACGCGGTGACCGGTGCTTATAGGTAACGTCGGCGATGAGTCGAAGGCCGCAGCCGGCTGCTGACGGCCCGGTGGTGGACGGGATAGTCGACGGCGAGGGAGGTATCCAACACCGGCAAGCCGGCGTCAGCGAGGTCGCCATGGATGTCGGGTTTTCGGAGCTCGGCGAGCAGCTGGCGCCGACGACGACGATCACGACCGTTGCCGTGCAGGCGGGCAAGGCAAAGATCGTCCTCGCCATTCTCAAAGTACGTCCTGCGCACTGACGTAGCCATAGGGAAGGGGGGCACTGGGGGCACGTGCCTCTCTCCCTCCTCTGCCCTAGTAACCTACTCATTCACTCAAAATAATGGCAAAAATGCACAAAATCACTTTATTTTACGGGGGAGTGAACACCCCTCCTCATACTCCATCTTCAAGTAGCGACAGTATTAACGTGAGGTGGGCTAAACTACAGCCGTTTACGTCAAGTTTCTTCGCGATCATGCGTGCCAAAAATTATGAGAATCGGTTAGTGTTTTACGGAGCTATTCAAAAAAATAAAAGTGGCCCCGTTTTTTGAGACACGGGGTATAATGGGGTCGGGACGTAGGTCTATTGTTGTACTTTTTGTGGGTCAGGTTGGGCCAAGTGATCCATGGACAAATCTGACACGTGATATCTTGATAAGAAGTTTGGTCGCTGTGTTTAAAAGTTGTAAAACCTTTTCGTGTTATTTATTGTTTATCTACCACCTTCAGTGTTTGCGTAGTTTTGAGCGTTTTTCTACCTTATATGGGATTTCCGAAATATGCAGGAGAACGCTAAGGGAAACGCTAATAACGGCATTTTAGCCACAGTAATTGTGCGTGGCGATTATAATTTTAATATAAGCCTGTCTAATGCTGAAAACGCGAGTGTATTTGTTTGATTACTAAGCGCGAAAAGTGACAAACACCCAAAACCAACAAGTTACAGTTTTCCTATTTTAACGGTTTTTTACTTTAGTCACTCAGTCACCCATTTAATTAGTTCAGTTTGGAACGTGGCGAAATATGACAATAATTATTATTGTAGCATATATACCGTCAAATAGCAGAGCACGTGGGAGACATTTAAGAAGTGCACGGACGGAAACGGTGGAAAATAGTTGCAGCGGGAATATGGAAGCAAGCAAGCAGAGACGGGGCAGAGATGCTTAGGTCCATCTGCGCAGCCGCTGAAATCACCTAGAAGCATCTTGCCGCCTAAGCTTGGGCGGGCCGCCAACGCTGCGCCGAACACGTTTTGCACTTTCGCATCGCTTGCAAGTTGCTAAGAATATCCATCCACGTACTTGTGCATGGGCTGCCGTTTTGCAACATATTCGGTGTGTAGATACATAGGTTTACGTGATAAAACGTCGAAACAGTTTTATCTCTATACATCAATTTTATGTTATCGTACAAGCGAGCTGTAGGCCTAATTTTTGCTTGCTTTCGCCGGAAGATCGAGTTTCAACGGTGTCCTATCGGCGACCGCATCGGCTAAATTAACGCCTATAGAAAATTATCATAATTAAGAGTTTCCATTATTAGGCGGATTGCGGAATCGTTGAAAGCAACGACGATATTGCGACAGACATTGCCATCGGTCGGTCTGTCCGTCCGTCCGTCTGTCAGTAGGATGTAGGCTACGTATGTCGCACTGGTGCACTTCGTTGGTCATCTAGCAAGGACACTCGTGTGGCCTTGAATAATATCATGTCATAGGCTACAGGCTACACAAAGTCCCCCCTGATCGGAATTTTTTTTTATAAGGCAGAGTGTAGATATGGGCAGTGATGTACAGTAGTTCTCGAGAACAAGATCTTGGTTTCTAGGCGCCTGGAAGACAAAAATAAAGCGAGGACTCAATCACAATTTTGGTCTTGATGTTATTTGTAAAAAATAAAACACATTTGACCACTAAAACAAAGATGGTTGTATCAAATTCTTGGGTATATTATATTTTTGTCGCAATATCGAAATTACGTTTCATGTGATAATTTATACCAAACGGATCATTCGAAGTTTTATTCAACGTTCTACTAACTTTGTATTATCTGCCATATTTTTGTATTGCCAATTGTCCCAGTCCAGCCTTTAGGCTGCAATACTGCATTTATTCTAAACATTCAATCATTAAGCCTGTATTTTATTAGCCACTTCTTCTAGTTGCAAAACACCCGTGGAACTTTTTCTCGGCAGTGTCTTAGTGCATTCACATTCGTTGAATAAGCTGACGATGACTCTATAGTCTGTAATAGGGTGTTTACACGATCGAGCAAACATCGAGCAAACGTCGAGCAAACATCAAGCTGGCTCAAACAGGTTTATTGGAATCCCGCGGTCCCCGCCCTTGGCTCAAATGTAGGCCTAGGCTTAGGCTCTTAGCCTACAGCTGATCACGTGTTATATACGCCTTCCAATTACA
>Ga0209367_1012205_pt1 | contig 11281 bp, 10 predicted proteins | sample WorMetLIZISLAND2_FD_187412 | JGI IMG/M metagenome (GOLD analysis project Ga0209367, IMG submission 187412) | Marine gutless worms symbiont microbial communities from Max Planck institute for Marine Microbiology, Germany - Olavius geniculatus... ... | reverse complement strand
TGGTGTGGAACAACCCTGCAGGAATTAAGCCACGCTGCCCTAGATAGGCAGCGGTGGGCAGCGATAGTAAGAATGGCGTCAGACACCAACGGGCATTGAGCCCACGGTTGTCGATGATGATGATGAATCATATAAAAAGTGATAATCGTCTACGTTTATTTGTTTCAAACTTAGTTTAAGAGATGTTAGAACTTTGAACATTTTCTTTCTGCGTTACACAGAAGGATTGCATATTATATGTGTGTTGTGCTATGAATGAGGGGTGACATAGCAAATATTACAGCATGATGTGATATAATATGTTGGTATGTTGGTATCTATTAGCTACCAATATAAGGCAGATTTGAGCTCAGCTTCCTGCCTTCAGCAAAATAGGAAATGAGTAGACTTTATTTTATGGGCTACGGGGTGAGCATTTGGTATGTCGGCGGTATGCAGTAAATGCCGCACTGCTGGAGCAGATAAGTAAGTACACAGTACAAGCTAATGCCACTACAGACACAGGCAGTGCACTTTTGTACACAATTAGGTGACATAGGCTACACTATTGTTTGCATTATGACACCCAACTGCAGCTGAAAATTGTGAAAACAGTGCCAATGCAAGCTGAGCTAGAGAATTCTGTTGTTTACTGCTACTAAGACAGTGCTGTTTTTATACCATTATCACTAATACTACTTACGACTACTACTACTAGTACTGCATCTGTGCTTTGCTGTGTGTTTTAGCGCATGATTGACAGTACAAAAGTAACGTGTATTCATTGGGTACCCGGCTCACCTAACCACTTCGTCGCGGCCCATGCCAGTGGCCAGATGTACGTCTACGATGAACGTCTGCCCTGTGGAGCTACACCACCCAGTTACCAGCTGTTCAAGCATGGACCTGGGTTCTCCATCCATACGTGTCGGGCCAAGAGCACGCGGAATCCTCTGTACAGGTGGTTGGTCGAAGGCTCAGGCGCTGTCCACGCCGTCGCATTCTCTCCCTGCACACACTATTTTGCGATGGTCAGTGCCGATGGCCAGCTGCGGGTGTTTAATTATGACGAGATGGAACTGATTGGTTCGATGAAGAGCTACTTCGGTGGCCTGCGATGTGTCGCGTGGTCGCCGGATGGACGGTACGTCGCCACTGGCGGTGAGGACGATCTCGTGACCATCTGGTCCTTCATGGAGCGGAGGGTCATATGTCGTGGGTCAGGGCACCGGTCATGGGTCAACGGTGTTGCATTTGACCCATACACGTGCACCCTTCCCCCCGACAGCTCCGACACACCGCGCTCAGTCAGTGACGTCAAGATTGTTGACGTAAACACCACCCAGGCATCATCGCCAGATAACCACCAAGTGTCGTCGTCGCCATCGTTGTCCGACAAGGCAATGATATCGTATCGGTTGGGTTCGGTCGGTGACGACGCGCACCTGTGTTTCTGGGAGGTAACGGAGGATGTACTGCATCCCACTGCGGGGGCTCGTACTGGCCCCAGCAAGCAGGCAAGGACAGGTCTGGTTAATAGTGGTAGCAGTAGTGGTGCTGGCAGTGGCGCTGCTGTGGACTTGAAGCCAAACGGACCCACCGAAACTTCATCATCTGGACTTGGCAGCAGCACCACGAGCACCGGGCGGACGACTCTGCTGACGAGCTCGTCGGAGTCATCTGGACTTTCTCAAAAGTTTGCGTCGCTGTCGATTGCCGAGCAGCATCGAGTGAAGGAATCATCCTCGGGCAGCAGTAGCAAGCGACCGTTCGGGACTCTGTCTGCTCGTACCAGTGACACACGGCTAATATTCGCTCGATCGTCCAAGTCGGCAGCCGGAGGTGGTGCGAATGGTTCAGCCACTGGGGCAGGGGACACTGTTGCTCCAGCCCCAGTGCTAGGTTCATCTGGCTGTCCCTGTCTCGGTGATATTCCACTTCTGGAGCCACTCATCTGCAAGAAGGTTGCGACCGAGCGGCTGACTGCGATTGTTTTTCGTGAAGATTGTTTTGCCGTTGCGTGCCAGGAGGGCTTTGTGAGCACATGGGCACGGCCAAGCACGTTAATGAGGAATGGTTACATGTAACTGGCCTCACCATTTTAATTCTTTGTCCATAATTTATGGATATATTTAGCTGGCCAGTCGGTTGATAAGTGAAGTCATTACCATAATCCATGAGCAGTTAATCAATCAGAAATGGATGCGTCTAGCTGGCCCTCTTCATTAATCTATTGTCAACAATCCACCATGGATACATTCGTTTGGCCAGTCCATTGATTAATGGAGCCACTACATAATCCAGGATCATTCAATCAGAAATGTATGGGCGGATTGGTAGCATAATGGTAGGGCATTAAACTTACAATCAAGCAGTCTTGGGTTTCATTCCCTGTCAGTTTGCTATTCAGTGATCACTGCTTGGATGGGCGACTCTCTGTGGACAGGTAACCTGTCTCAGTATATTTCGAACCACTAAGGCCAACTCAGCCTTCCATTCCTATGGGACAGATACTAGGTGAATCAAGTATAGGCAGGCAGAGGTTACAAGGGGTACGTTCACCTGTATGAGATGGGAGGAAACACTGTGCAATCCCAGATGGGAAATGATGATTTTTAGTTCTGAGATAAGTTCCTATAAAAAGCTGGGACCTGGGACACTTTTAACCTCTTTAATATAGCAGACTAGTTAGATAATCCTTTTTCTATAATCCACAGTAATTAATGAATATTGAATAATGTAGCCAGCTATGGGGGCCTTCAGTGTCGCTAAGTTAACCGGTAAAATGCTTGATGCAACTGTAGCAGTTAAGGTTAAGGTTATAATTTGTTGAATTTGTATGGTATTTTTAGACATGAGTTTGTTACAGGCTAACCACTAACCAATTTATAACCATTACCTAAGGACAACAAACCAAACCATGGTGGCCACTCGCATTCTTGGTTTATCAGATTTAACATGTGGGGCCTATAATGCAGCCCATTTTGTTACCTGCCAGAGTGAAGTCGTTTTCATTTTTTCAAGAGTTGTGAAATGTTTCTGATACTGTGATGTTATTGTTGTTATTGGTGTGTCATTGTAAACTGTTGTTCCGTTGATCATTGTGTCTGCATACGTAGCAGCGTAATCATTGCTAACTTGGCATTACCGTACTGGTTTACTTCACAGCCTGCAGGGAGCGTGGCACAGATTTGATCTGACACTGGCCTGAGGTTTTTGATCTAATCTCACCCGACCCACATACTTGCCTCCCTCAATTTGGCATGGCACATTGTTATTGTTGATCATGTAATTTGGCAAATATATCACTAGCCTCACCAGCATTAGGCCCAATGCAAATTTCGTCGAGACTCCCAACTTTCTGTGAATCACTTTGATGGAGTTTGTTGGATATTTTGGCCGTGTTTACGCAGGTTGGTGTAGCAAAAAGTTTCGCGTATGTAGGTCATGCAAACGAACAGTTTCCAAAACAGTTAGCCTCTGTCATTTTTTGGCAGCTTGGCATAGCGGTAACGCATTTGATTAAATCAACGAAGTTACTCTATGACAGGCCCGGTTGGTACTGTGATGGGTGACTGCCTATGGGCAGGTAAAGCATCTCGTTGTGAAGCCTGCTAGCTAGGTCGACTCAGCCTTTTACCCTCTGTGGTTCGTAAAATGAGTATCAGCCGTCTAGCTCAGTAATAACTGGCGATGGTGAATGTAGTTACCGTAGCTGCCTATCGGCCGATCTATTGGCTCAAGCTGATCGGTTTAGTCCAAAGATTGGCAGCCACCTGGTGCTCGTGTTACATTCAGTCAAATGAACCAGTGACTGCTCACAATGGCTGTGCCATGATGACAGCACCAATGCACCATAAAAATTGGTATTAATATTATTATTATAATATTATTATTGCAGTGAAAGGCAATTATGTTGAACACTCGAACACCATGTTCAATATGACCATCTTTGCTTTGCTTGCACTCATCGAGGCTAGTTTCCGAAACTGTTCGTTTACAAAGCATTGATATTTTTGTTTGTTTATGCACTACCAAGTACAGTGAGTAAGTAAGGATATTTCAGTTAAGAACATGGCACACGTGTGCTTGCAGCAGCTGTGGAGTAATGCATCAATCATCGATGAGCCTTTTTGTGAATGTGTTTTGTGCTTTGTTCATGACATTCCGTTGTCTTCACGGGTTGGCCTCCGCCATCACAGATACAGTTTGTGCTAACACCAACAAACTGCTGTTTCGCTTTGCGGTTGGTAGCTGTTAGCTACCTTGTATTCAGTTAACTGTTAACACCGCCACCTAGCAGGACTTTTTTTAAATAGAATTATTTATAAATGCATCTTTGCCGAGCCAATTACGGGTGTGGGCTTTTGGGCAGGGGTCAGCAAACGTGTTTTGGGGGCATGGAAAAACTTGGAGAATTTATGTAGTAGGTTTGAATTTCATTAGTTTTGCTGCTATTTTGTTGCTTTTAGAATGGCACAACTCCATTTTAGAACTGCATGTTTGTCTAGAACTGCACATTAAAAATGCAGCAACGACCACTGCTACTTTTGGTCTTTGTTTCAACACCAGCCTTTATGGCAAGTACTATAGTGTAGGCTATATCCAAGTGGTTGTCTTGTGTACTACTACACAAACAACAGGTTTTTAAAGCCCAGCCTGGTTTTTAGATTAAAACAATTCATGTAAGAAGGCCCATGGGTTTTGGGATATCTACAGTTTTTCAGTTGTTTGCTCCCAAAAGCAGAGAATATACCAATATTTGGAAATTTGTAGGTTCAAATGTTTCAGAAACTTAGCTATAATAAAATATTTTGTTATGAGTGGAACAAAAAACTAAAAGTCGATTAAGCCTGGGGTGGTTTTTTTTTGCTCAATATTAGAAAAAATATGACAGGGAGATTAGAGTACAGAATGTTCTTTCTGGGTCTGAAGTTTGTGTTGTCTGGTCTTCGTCATGCTCTAACACCTAAAAAATAAAAACTTTGCACAAAATTAGGTTTTCTCAGCTTTGGACGCAGACAGTTTTGGTTTTGCTAACTTCATGCTAACTGAATTTTCATTATTATTTCAGGCCTCCCATGCATTACAAAATCTCAAGCTTGTCCTTAAATGTCCTAAAATGACAGGATTTGTTCTGAAAATCGTGCATAATTGCAAAAAAGATTATTCTTGCAGTAGAAATAATGACAGGCATGACGTTCTGGAAAATGCAAAAGTGACATAATTGTTAAATCTCTGATCATGTATGCTAAAATGTGCAAATCATGATTTCTGCATATATTAATCTTATAAACTTGCAACGTTTCATTTCTGTACCTTTGGTGTATTTAGTGAATAAACTAATCGGAAAATTACCTAAATTTTAAGGTTTTTTGTTTGGAGTACTGATTTTACAGCCTGTCTGTTTTCTCAGCACACTCAGTCCAGCACAATATCAAAAGTTCCATTTGGCATGGTCTTGTTATGTTTTGCACGAGCCCACTGGTCTAACTGTGGTATCGGGCGAACTTGGGTATTTGAAATTTTGAACTTAAGATTTGATTTGGCCCAACATGTCCGAGTCAACTTAGAAGGCCGATGCACACAGACTTGCGTTGTGATGTGTTTCACACCAACTGAACAGATTGATTATTGATTATACAACTGTATAAGAATACAGTTGTCATAACAACAATAATAATACACCAATGAATATTTTGTTGCATTCTTGAATATGGGCGTCCACTCCATTGACAGGTGGAGGCAAATGCCTCCTGGAAAAAGTTGGAGGAAAGTAAAAAATTGAAAACTGGGGGAAGATTTTTTTCGATGGCAAATTGCTTAAAATACCGAAATACGCATAACACAAAATGCGACAATTCTGCAGTGCTCCAATTGTTTTTTTACTTATAGCCCCCATTTTTAAATTTATGGTACCACCATGCATTTTTGCTTTAACTGCTCAAACTGCACTTAATTTGGTCAGTTAATTCTTTGCAGAATAAGTAAAATTGTTCCCACCAGATGTCACATTGAACGTTAAAATGCATCAAATTCAATTTCGTCTGAGGCTGCGCCTGAGACTCCACTGGGAGAGCTTACAGCGCTCCCTCAGAACTTTTAGCTAGATTCAAACGATCCTGCTTTCAAGGGGAATGGACAGAATGAAAGATAAAGAAGGGAAAGAGAAGGAAAGTTCAGTGGCAAGGGGGAGGGAATTTAGCCCCCCAATCATAAGCATACGTTTAAACCAGATGTAAAAAGTCTCAAAAAAAATTTTAAAACGTTAAAAACGTAAAAAATCGAACAGACATTTTTAAAAAAAACGTTGAATAAAAACATTAGTCTAATGCCAAATGTTGTAGGTGCAGTATAGCTGAAACTAGAGACAAAGAAAACTTTATTCAGTTTCAATTCCAGCGTGGGTCATAAGACCAAGTATTCCTAGATTAATAAGTAAACCAACACTGTCCATTTCTGTGGTCTCAAATGTACTTTTCGAAGTGACTGATGAAATTTTCAATAAACGTTTTAAAAAGTAAAAAAAAGTTAGAAACGTAAAAACGTGGCAAAAACGAAAAAAATGACGTGTTTTTTACTTTTATGGTTTAAACTGCACTAAATTTGCCAAATTGGTCAGTTTATTCTCTGGAAAATAATATAAATTATTGCCACCAGATCTCGTCTTTTAAAACTAAAATGCACCAGATTCGATTTCGGCTGGGGCTCCGCCCCACACCGCACTGGGGGAGCTCACAGCGCTCCCCCAGGCCCATTAGCTGTAATACAGGACGTCTTACTTCTAAGGAAAAAGGGGGAAGAGAAGAAAACAGGGGAAGGAAAAACCAAGAGGAACGAGAGAGGGGAGAGGAGAAGGAGACTAAGTCCCCGATACACGTTTCTGGCTACGCCACTGAGAAACAAAAACGGGGAAGGGCAACGAAAAGGGAGAAAATGGAAAGGATGAAAAAACTAAGGGGAAGGGGAGGGCGTCAGAGTTGGGGGAAGGTTGCCTCCTGGCGCTGAGGGAGGATGGACGCCCCTGTTCTTCAATGCACTCTCGCCTTTTGTTTGTCAATTCACAGACAGACATCACTTTATTGCGAGTGTGTGCTGGATAAATTTCTATGTTCTTCAAGCTTGGGTTACCAAATCTTCAAGCACAGATTTCAAACTTCCAAGCACATCCGTGCCTGTAGGCAGACAAAAATAGGTCCTGCATACTACAAAAGGTTACTGTGCAACCAGTTTTTTTTATTTGAACGACAAACAACTGCAAAACATGAACATGTGAACCTTTTCGTAAACTCCATCTGAAAGCAACCAGAAGCGTGTAAACGAATAAGCACCATGTGAAAAAAAAACAGTTTACGTCTAGATGTCTCAAACACCCTGTAATTGGACACATGCAAATAGTCATAGGTCTGCAGCACTGGCACACACATTTTGGCAGCTGAAACTGTAATTAAGCTTTACTTTACTATTTACCTGTCGTTTCCTTTGCTATGGAGCCATCCATAAAAGACGTCTGAACTCTGAACCGAAGGGGACTTGCTGTAGGCATTGGTCATATTAACCGTGCGGAAGTTTGCAAGGGGGACATGGCTTGATGTGGACGAAAGGGCCATTTTTTGTATAATTTGGGTACGTTTTTTATGGATGATTTCTTTTTAGTTAGCACAGTACAGAATATCAATAAGACTGCAACTTAATGAACCCAAAATTGGGACAGGCAGGCTTCTCAAGGTCTCAGGATTTTATCAGTCTCTGCCATGCACAAAAACTGCATACGGTACATCAGCCTGCGGTCCTTGTCTGCCGTGAAGCGCCTAGGTGCTGGCCTGGTTGCTGTGAAGTGCTTTGGTGCTGAACCGGCAGCCTTGAAATGCCTTGGCGCTGCTGGTCTGGCTGCTGCTGCCATGGTTGATGGGGTAGGTGACTGTGCAACAGCTGTGCTGGCTGTCGATAATCCCAACATCCCCTTCTTCAGCAGGCGACCATGATGCTCCTCTTTCAAATCTGCTGCATTTCGCAGCTCGTGAAAGTTGTAGCACCGCCACAGTATATTCTGCCAGCTGTTCCCATATCTAGCAACTCTGGCCCTCGGATTATTGTCCTCGACTGGGGTCCAGTCGACGCGCTGATTACGACGAGGGGGACGTGCAATCAGTTGCGGACTGAAGCCTTGCTGCTGTCTGCTGCCTGTGAAAGTTGATGGACTGCATGCATCGAAAAACTCTTCATCTGTAGAAGATGATGATGTGTAGTTGGTGGCATGCTGTGACTGGTGCTTGGCTGCGGCTCGTCCATATCACTTCGAGACAGTCGACATCCAGCTGCCCGTCGAGTGGATCTCTCCATTCTTGAGCCAGAAAACGACTGACTTCTATGCCGAGTCTTTTGGTTGGGTTTCATCATCACCAAGATCTGAGCGAAAATTCCAAGTAACAACAGTAGCTTTGGCAGCAGTGGCTGCTCTGTGCTAGGGACTGCATTACTTACTCTACACTTTCTCTTCTTTTTCCTTTGCTATTGGATCATCACAGATAGTGTAGTTGCATCGTGCATAAATCAACCCTCCCAATTTCATTGCAACCCAAATTATCCAGGAGTATAACCTATCCAACAAGAAATTTGAGTTAATGCTCATGAGACGCGCGAAAGCCTATAGCAGTTTTGGTTCAGTAGTTTAGCTGAAAATTAGGGTGTTCATGCTAAGTTAATATACAAATACCAAATTCTCTATCTGGATCGCATAACCATAGTTCCATGGCGCCACCTTGTGAATGAAAGACTTGTGTCGTAGCCCAAAATTGCCAAAAAATCCATAAAAAACCTATTTTGATGTTCAAGGTCATTGATCTCGGTGGCAATTGAAATCCAGTGTAAAACTTCCTATTAGTGATTAATAGTAACCTAGGCTCTTATCTCACACCATTATTGAGCTACAGTGACTTATTGGCTAAACTCGCAAATTTTGCCCACCCCCCTTTCATTTAGCGCTCTCGTTCAGGGTGACCCCTTTCGAATTTATGGAAAAGCTTATATGGTTCCTGAAACTGGAGTCTTCCAGGCAGCCAATGGTAAAGATTTCGTAATCCTAGCTTGCACCGTTTTTGACTGATCCACCCTTGTGACGGACGGACGGACACAACTGCGATGGCTAAGATGTGCTGAAAGCAGTAGCTGCTTTCGCGTGCAAAATTTGGGTTTATCCCAAGACCTTGATAAGTGTTGCCACGCTGCTAGCAAAATGCCAAACTGCTCCAATCAGACTCGTTTCCACAATGAACAAGAAACCAATGCTACATACGGCAAAACAAACAGACGACAGCAGTGAAAAATGAGCACGTTTTTCTCCCCTGGGTTATGGGGACACGACAAAATTTTCCCATATAAGGCATAGTAGTAACTGCACAACCCGGCATACGTATGACTAGTCACAACACAGACAGTGCCTAATTCAGCATAACACAGCATGAATTTGGAGTTACAAAAATGGAACTCCAAGCAGAAATAAACGAACAGAATGCACATACAACTAGAATTAGAATCGACAAGAGATCTTGAACCTCCACCAATGGTAGTCCTGCTACGTTGCGAAAACAATGCGAGTTTCTGTTTAATGGCAAAAAATCCTGGGTGGTCCGCAAGCCACAAAAAAATCCAGATCGCCACCAAATCCACTAACGTCCTTCTTGCCCAACTCTTCAATAATTTTGATCAAAATCCTTTTGTGGAAGAATGTGGAAAATTATATAGAGTCTAACAAACCACTATGACAGCTTACTGCATAAGAACAAAATGCATAGATAGCAGGGCTGGAAAAACATAGTACAAAAAATGGGACAAATTCTAAGACCCATGAAGAACATCATATGTCACATCATTTTTGTTGAGTGAATGATGTGACATCAAAACTAAAAAGTAACAACTAAATATGAAATAAAACTTGAAACTAATTTTCCAGCCCAGATCGATTATAGATTATCACAAAAACAAACAGCACACCTGAGGCTCTACAAAAACACAAAATTAGCATTCTTATTTTTTTTTACAAAAAAATATCCAATAGGTGAATGATATGTAGGAATGATGAAGATTCTACGACAAAGGATAATACTGCTGGAAAAAGTTAACTGACAACAAATAAATCACACACAAAAAACATGTCTTTAGCACAATAACGATTTCGTTCAAATGACCCCACAGTGTCCGTAGCTTAAAGATGTCAACAAAACTGCCCAAACTATACGATATCCACAGTTGAGATTTTTGGCCTGCGACCTCTGCAACAGTTCCTGTTGTGCTGAATACACAAAATGACAAAAAAATGCTCCAAACATTGCAACAATAGAGACAAACCAAAAACTGATAACAACAAAGTATCGAAAAAAAGAAATGAAACAAAAACGAGAGAAAAATAAAATGTTTGTTGCACTTGCATTCAAGTCTAAGACATAATGATGAAGTATGCCTGCAGCTCACAACCTTTTTGCCTTCTGCTTATACAGTTGCATATAACCACAAATTGCACAGCTGGAGTTCCGATATTTCCCCTAATTCTAGCACATAACAGATATGTGCCCAAAACGTACCCATCCCCTTAAATCCTACAGTAAATGACCCTAGTCAATGCATTTGTACAACCATAAGCCATATTATTTTGAACAAACTCAGAGGCTGAAACAGCATCTAGTAGATTACAACTTTACGGCAATCTTTCCAAGAAGGCAATTGCAACCCAGTAAATAATAATAGAATTTGGTGAAACCTCATCGTCATCACAACGTAGATTATACTGCTGAATGTGGTACATGGTACGGATATCCATGGCTAACAAATTCCACATTCAGGTACGGATATCCATGGCTAACAAATTCCACATTCAGGACTAAAGTTGGATGCTGGTGGAAAGCGTTTACCCAATCAATCAACAAGAAAACAACAAAACCAAACATAGAAAACAACAAGTGAAATGTCAGCATAGAAAGCAGCTGGAATCAAAGTTTATCGGAAGCTGTAATGAACGATGAAAGATGATCCGTCACGATGAGCCTACTGCTCCTCATCAGCAGATGCCTGACACAAGCAATACACCGAACAATTGATGTCATCGCTCTTTTAGTCTCAGTCCGTCCGTCAATGAAGAAGTCAATGAAACAAATCATCAGGGCTGGACATAGCCAAATGGCAGGCCTATACCACTGTGCAACAGAGTCAACCAGCACTCAAACTCCCGACCATCTTTGCATCCTCTCCTTTCCCTTCCATTCTTTTGCTTTAAAGCCCTTCCCCTTCCCCTCCTCACTGTAAAATG
>Ga0209367_1012204_pt1 | contig 11281 bp, 6 predicted proteins | sample WorMetLIZISLAND2_FD_187412 | JGI IMG/M metagenome (GOLD analysis project Ga0209367, IMG submission 187412) | Marine gutless worms symbiont microbial communities from Max Planck institute for Marine Microbiology, Germany - Olavius geniculatus... ... | reverse complement strand
AAAAATTGCCTTAAAATGTAGCGTATTAGACGAAGGATCTTTGGAGCCAAAGGGACTAGCTTCATGAGACTTTGCCACGTGACGTGCTGCTAGATGGGGGTGATAACGCGGGTGCAACTTTTGGGGGCATCGGTGCGATTTACGACAACTTTCGAGTTTGAGCGCAAATATCTCTGGAACCGATGAAGATAGCGACAATATGTAAACGGCGTTGACGAGAACGATCTTTTGGGCGTTGAACAAAAAAAAATTTGTGAAATTCGGTCCACTATGAACAAAGTTATAAGCGCTCATGTTGACCTACCGTAAGTCGACAATGCGCGTTCGGCGTATACCAATGCATTTGAGTTCGGGCCACGTGACTTTGATGCCGGGGAAATTTTACCCCCCCCCATTTTTCCCCAATCGGACTTAGGGCGCCGGGCGGACTCACGTTGGGCTTTGCCCCAAATTTCTAGTTTTTTTTCTAAATCTCACACAGCTAATTAACATTGGTACTGTTTAACTGCTTTGGCGGGCTGCAGTCAACGGCGGTGGCCAGAAAATTGCGATTTTCCTGCTAACAGCCGACAGCCCAAAATTTGGGCAGGGGTAATCTCCTTCCCTCTCCCCCCTTTCTGCGACGTTACTGACGTTTCGTCATTCGTTCGGTAGGTGGCGCTGCATGCTCGCTTGTACAATGTACAGTAACTAATAATGTAGCTTTAAGCACCGGACAATGAGTTACAGCTCCCTTGAGAGACCGCAATTCCTTAGAACATCATTCATGATGATGACTGCCTAATCTGTGCTTTTCGTTAAAGTTGTTCTTCCAGTTTTGTCTCGTTTCAGTTTTCGTCAATCGTTTTAGACGGTTTTTTTGGTTTTCTCGGGTTAACCACGGAGTCAAATAAGCCAAATAAAGTGCTGAAATTAGTAATTACTGCCATGTTAGTTAAATTGCTAACGTTTCGGCAACAGCCAGTTCATTTTGTTAAGTGACGCCGTCGTCTTCGTCGTCGTTTCTGTTGTTGTGGCTTTGTGGTGTGTAACGGTAGCATGCCGGACTGGTGACCGCAAGGTCGCTGGTTCGACTCTCGCCCGTCTAAAATAACCTTGGGCAAGTTGTTTACACACGTGTGTCTCTGTTCACAGAGCAGTATAATTTGATACCGATCAAAGGATGGTGACTGGGAAGGTAACCGTAGGTCTGGCGTCGCACTGGCTGTGTCACAGACTCAGTTGTCTATCTACTTACGGGCTCAATGGCCAACGTATGGGAAGTGAGCACCCCGCCTACGCCCCTTGGGGTTGGCAACCTGTTGTTGTTGTTGTTGTTGTTGTTGCTGTTCTTAACGGCTGATGTTGTTTACATTCTTCGGTCTGTCAGTGATGTTCGTCATTCTTGTCAATTGCGTCTTCATGGCAACAAGTCAAGAAATCGCCCATTCCGAGTAAGCAGGCCTATGTCGCTTTGCCGTTATGCTGTGTTTACTACAATACTAAGATATTTTAGGACTCAAAAGAACCATTTTATCACACAAGTAGCCCAGCTATTGCTAGGGTAAGCCACCGTACCGCCTATATCCGAAGGCCATTGTCCGACTTCCGGTCGTGAAAAGAAAGCAATTGCCCAAATTGACTACATGTCTTTCTATACGTCATGGTGACGCCGCTATGTCAAACTCTACAATCAACGCTGGGATACGATACGGTAATTCGGCGAGGATCGATATCGCCCCATCCACCCGTGCTATCGCCAACCCCTTACGACGTACTGTTTAGCCACAGACATACCGTATCCAAGATTCGACCTAACGGTCGGCCAAAACCCAGCATGTGCGTCTATTATTGGAGAATAGAGAAAGGGAAAAGAGTGGTCGCCTCCAACTTTTAGAACGTGAAAATTGATAATAGTGTAGCACTGTGTCCATCGCATGAAACTAAAAAGACACTGTTAGAATAAGCGTGAAAATACTGCTAATATCATATTGCGACTGTGTAAGTGTGATCTCGCATCAGTAATAGCTGGCTGATTGGCTAATGATAGTGCATGTACTCTACATGCAACAGCTAATTAATGGCTATTAATCAGTCATTACAATCGACCATTCACAGAGCTGCAGAGTTATCATAACGCTAAATGATAATCTCTTACCTTTCCTGTCCTTTTCTCTTCTTTTTCTTTTTTTCTTTTTTTTTTATTTTTTTATCCTTTCTCCACTTTTTTTCTTCATTTGTCCATTGCCCTATCGTTTCTTTCTTTTTACTTTTTTCTGTCTCCCCTCCTTTGCTTTATATGTAGGACCCATTTAATATAACTAATGGATATGGGGAAACGCTGTAAGCTTCCCGAGCAGGGTCTGCAGTTAAGCCCTAGCCGAAGTCGAATTATATGCAATTTAGTTTTAAAATATGACATCTGGTGGCAACAATTTGGATTATTTTTTCGAGAATCAACTCACCAAATCTTGTGCAGCTTAAACAATAAAGATACACCAGAAGAGTCAAAATGGGAGACAGACATTCGTCGTCGGCGGGTGATAACTGACTTTGCGCGGGTGAACGAGTGACGAGGTTAAATTGCCCGTGTCATCCTCTCAATGCTAGGTGTGTCTTGACAGGTCTGCAGCTACGTCATGTCAGAGCGCTGTGCATATGTCGGTCTGTTTTACGTGTCTCTGTACATAGAGTAATATTCACGGCGATCTACACGGTGGAAAGTGCAGTCAAGATGCTGGCTCGAGGATTCATCATGGCGCGATTCACCTACTTACGAGACGCCTGGAACTGGCTTGACTTCATTGTCGTCTCGCTGGCGTAATACAATAATATCATATTATTCAGCTTTTAGTTTGTTCGCTACATATATTTGGATTAGATAGTGACGTATTCGAGTCCACCAAGTGTTAATCCAAGTCCGAGATTTCGAGTCCGAGTCTAGGTAATATAATGGCTCCGAGTCCGAGTGCAGACGAATAAGGACTCAATCCTGCGAGACCGAGGTACGGTGCTGAAGCATCGCGCAACGTGCCTGTTTACGTTTTGTTTTTCGATGTTACAGTTCTGTTGTTAGTCACTGCTGCTATTCACAGAAAGACGGCCAGGCTGAGATGATCTGGATAGCTGGTTACCTATCAATATGGTTTAAGCCTATCTGTCTGCGGATGGTCACACATCCAAGTACCAACTAATAAGCCATACTGCCATCTAAAGATAACGCCATTTAATGCAAATGATACCCGAGTGAACGGTGACATTGTGCGCTATACAAATTTACTCACTTACCTACAGCATTTGAAAGTGTAATTGGAATGTAAATTAAAATCACAAGTTCAGAACTCTTTCGCTAAAAAACTACTGTATGTGAATTGAAACTACAATAAAAATTGAAGCAGACATAACAACTAGACTGAAACTGTAAGAGATAACTGTGCGTGGGCTTCTACAGTGTAGGCTATTATGTGCAAGCGTAACGAAACAATACACAGTAGACAGTGTTGACAGTGGCGTATTTAGGATTTGGCAAAGGGGGGACCATGGCGAGCGTGGAGCGCGAGCCTATAACAGGGGGTCTGGGGGCGGAGCCCCCAGCGGGATCCAGGGGCAAAGCCCCTGGTCGGGGGGTCAGGGGTGAAGCCCCCCTGAAGCTGAAACATTTTTTGCTTTTGAGTGTTCAATGGAAACCGCAAATTCGCCCATTTTTCTGAAATTTGGAAACGCAAAAGACCATCAAACATTGTTAAATTTTGCAACTCTTGCTGGAAAATGGCAAAAACGCACCTTTTCATATAAAGTCGCCTGTAAAAAATTTTCATGGTCCGGCCAAAGGGGGGGGGGGCATCGCACCGTGGCCCTCTCCCTAAATACACCACTGAGTGTTGAAAAGTACTTATTTAACGGCCGTGATCAATGCGTGTTCTGCCTGAACGCAATTGTGATAGCTCTATACAAACGCGAGACGCTATCAGTCGTCATGCTTGTGTCGAGTGAGATTGTGGGCACTTATAACACCTCAGACACTACATAGGAGGACTAAGTAGGTCATGAAGTAACGGCCAATAAAATGGTCTAAGAGCAACTTGCGCTTTACTGCGGGTCGACATGTCCATAAAATAGCTCCCGTAGGACTTGCTTGTTAAAATTGATTTTTTTGCGTATTTAGTTAGCTTTAGTGAAATAATTTTGAAAAATAATGGGGTACAAATTTTCTCCACCCTAGGTGAGCTTCTGTTGCTATGACAACCAAAAGCCCTTAGCAACAAGCTTACTGTACCTATAACACAGATAATAAATGTCTAAATGCGTTAAATACCATGGCTGTTATAAGCTGTTCATACGTTGTTAAATACAAGGAATCCAACAATGTATTTTTCGCATAGCAACGGTTGCTATGGAGGGAGATTTTGCATAGCAACAGCCTATTCAACTGAGATACAAGCATGTGACCTGAACCAAACCTTAGTTACTATATGAAGTAAGATTAGTGGTTATAGTTGTGCTTAGCAATCGTTACTATGGGCACCGTGGTTACCTAGTAACGAAATGTTTATAACATAATGTCACTTTTTAACTAACCTTAATGAGCCGCCAGAACCTTACAGATGTTTAGCATAGTGCAAAATATCCTTAAAATGATGTCCCACAAAATTTGATTGCAAAATGACTTAATTTTATGTAAATTTTTACTTTAATCTGGTATCATTACATTGACAAAGAATAGTTTTACAATTTCTCTGTATGGGTGGCTTCCTGTTGCTATGATACCTATAGCCTTTAGCAACATCTTATAGAAATAACAGAAGTAATAAATGTAAAAATGATAAAAATTTGCAGCTGTTCTACATTATCAATTGCAAATAATCATATTTTTGTAATTGCTGCACAGCAACAGCTGCCAAGGATGCAGATTGAACGTAGCAACATTCTATTCAGTTGATATACAGAGGCAAAATATTATAATCAAAACTTTCTTGCCACTTAAAGTCACTCTAGTGATTATATTTTTATTTTGGCAACCGTTGGCCAAGAGACTATCCTAGTTATAAGGTTTGCAATGTTGTGTGTAGCTAATGTCTTATTGGCTGGAATAAAGCCTATTACAAAAAACATGCAGAAACTGCACTATCTAAATAATCAACTGCAAATAGAAAGATCTGGGTAATTTCTGCATAGCAACGGATGCCAAGGATGCGGATTAAACATAGCAACAACAGATACAGGGGCACAATACTACAATCAAACTTTCGTCGCCACATGGAGTCACTTTAGTGGCCTAGTTCTATTCTGGCAACTGTTGCTATGGAAAATGGACTAGGTTTGTAGTGTTTTATATAGCTAATATTTTATTAAATGCAATAACCGGAGACAGATCGGAGTTTATCGAAAACAGTTATTAGATTATTAGTAGAATCAGTTATATTGTGATACGGATATAGAGGAACTTTTTGCCTGCATCCGTTTGTTTACATTACTGTCTACTGATCACAAAAAAAAACAAAAAAAAAACTTTGCAAACCTTGTAACAAAAATAGTCTGGTGCCACAGCAACGGTTGTGAGAATAAAATATGACCACTAAAGTGATCTTATGTGGCAACCAAGACTTGATTACATTATCTTGCTTCTGTGTCTACTGAACATGATGATGCTATAGTCGATCTTCGTCCTTGGCAGCAGTGGCTATGCAGAAATTACCAAACTCTGATTACTCGCAGTTGCTAATGTATAATTAACTGCAAATTTTGACTATTCATACATTTATTTCTTTTGTTATTTTTATAAGATCGGGTAGCTAAATGCTATAAGTATTGTAGCAACAGAAAGCCACTAAGGCTGTGTGGGTATACCCCTACCTGCGGATTACTCGTACCCGTATCCACGTGCACAGGTATGGGTACAATTCACGGGTTCGGGTCGATTATGGGTACGGCAGTATCGTATGGGTAAAATAGGGGTATCCTTATAAATAAATAATTGAGGACCTCATAATGAACCAACTGAAATCGGTAATGTGTAATATATCACACTGACTGAGTACATTTGCTGACATCATTGACGTGCTCGCTGGCTGACATGGTTACTCCGACTATCTTGAATAAGGTCTGTAGGCGGATTGAGAGGCCAATGGAGCCATGCCGCCAATATGCCAAAAGTCACCCTTTGCTTCGCCTTGCCAGTTTATTGCGTTACATATTTGTGCAGTAAAACGAACAAAAGTTATACCCGCTGCTACAGACATTTTCAGGGTTTATCATGCCCCAACCGGCCCCATCCCCCAAAAGCCCATTTCTTTTCTTGGCCTTCAGCCTCGCGTTTGGGCCTTTGGTTCCATAGTTTATTCCTCCTTACCTTAATTTCCGGCTATACGTTGGTACAAAATGACGACTAATAGACAATAACGCTCTTTATGCAAGTCAATCTCTGTGGCAGTTCACGCATTTCTAGCTACGACATGCGTGCTTGATTAATGACAACATACGTGATCGACTACGACATTCGCTCATCCAGATTTCAGCTGGTTTTTTGTCGGATGAAAGTAGTGGCAAAAAGAGAGAGGGGAGCGGAATGAGGAGGGACAACATACGCGATCAGGTGTAACTTGCGGAGGTTGATTTCTGGTGCTGAGGGGGATAGATGACTGCGCATGTAGAATGTCGCCTGTTGGGTAGTTGGTGTGCATGGGTAGAGTACACCTGTACTCGCGGATATGGTTACGGGTACAGTGGCACGGATATGGGTCGGGTAGGCCTACAGGTAACGTGCAGGACAGGCCGGGTTGGGTGGCCGAAATTGCCATTCCCGCACAACCCTAGAAGCCACCAGGAAATTGTGAAACTATGCTTTGTCAACACAATATGACACCAAATCGATGTAAAAATGTAAATGAAGTAAGTCCTTTTGCTATCAAGTATTGTGGGACATCATTTTCAGAACATTTTGTAACATTTTTGCTTATAAAATTTGTTTAACGAGTGACATCATGTCACGACAACTTCGTTAACAGGTTACCACGATGTCCATAGTAACGGTTGCTCGGCAAAACTATAACCACCATTTGGTAACTAAGGTTTGGTTCAGGTCTTTTGTTTATATCTCTGCTAAATAGGCTGTTGCTGTGCAAAACCTCCCTCCAAAGCAACCGTTGCTATGCGAAAAAAACATCGTTGGATTCCTTGAACTTAATAACGTATATGAACAGCTTATAACAGCCATGGTATTTTTCACACTTAGACATTTATTATCTGTGTTATAGGCACACTAAGCTTGTTGCTAAAGGCTTTTGGTTGTCATAGCAACAGCAGGTCACCAAAGGTCGAGAAAATTTGTACCTTATCATTTTTCAAAACGATTTCACCAAAGCTAACTGAAAATGTAAAAAAATCAATTTTAACAAGCAAATTCTACGGGAATACATGTGGACCCGGACTACTTTGTGTGTCAGGGCGATGACGTGTGTTTATGCTCTCTTGTGTCAGGTACATAACTATGGCGTTTCCGCTGGGCAACCTGTCCGCACTGCGTACGTTCCGCGTTTTACGTGCACTCAAAACAGTCGCTGTCGTACCAGGTAATTGACTCTGCAAAACTTTTCTCCGCATCTACCGCCCCAGATTTTCTTATCGAAGACTTTTGTTTTCCTTTAGTTAGTACTTTCGTTACGCGGAGACGAAAGCTTGTCGTAATTTGTGATTGTTGTGCAATCGTCGTGCAGCATGCTGTTCATCTAATTCACGACAGGGTGTCTGTTTTCAGCGCACAGTTGTAATAGGAGTCACAAAGCTTACAAGGCGTAAAAAGCGACAGCAATTAAAATCCAAAGCTAAACTGAATAAACAACTTGTCAAAAGGCAAATGCTTCGCTCAGTTTTAAAACGTATCTTGTTGTCGGACGGCAAAGCGATAGAAGGTGCCAGATCGAGATTGACCAATCATTGACTGTCGGCAACACTCTGACCTACTGTCAACGTCTCTGTTGATAAAAGTTGAAGGTTGTATTATGGCTCGTTATGGGGAGCCGTCGCAGAGCTACAGAACGTCATTTGCCATATAAAATCACTCAGTGCTACCTCTACCCAACAGAGGTGAAAACGTTCCGCCTTAATTCCAGCCAGAGATGCTGGTACTCGACTAACCTATCTCTGAAGGATAGAAGGCTAAATTCATTTTGTTGTTGGCTATATACTTGAATGTTTTACTTGTTTTCAGACAGCCCAAGTACTAACTACCTGATAGCGACGCGACCGAGAATCAAACCCACGATTTCTTGATTGTAAGTCCAACACCCTACCGTTACGCCAGTTACGCGTGTGCAGGTCTGAAGACGATCGTCGGTGCGTTAATGGAAGCCGTGCGTCGGCTGCGTGATGTGATGATTCTTACCGTGTTCGTGTTGTCCATCTTTGCCCTGGTCGGCTTACAGATCTACCAGGGAACTCTAAAGAACAAGTGCGTACTTCGGCCTGACCCGACGTTGTATGCGAACTCCACTGAAGCAAACATCACGCAATACCAACTCAACGAGAGTCAGTATGATAGTATACATCGATTGTTCTCCCGTTTTACGCGCGACAGCATGTAGGCCTAATGCTTCGCGCGTCTTAGCTATCGTCAAGGCGTCCGTTTGTCCGTCTGTCTGTCACACTCTGCGATTGTATCAAAAAAATTCTAGCGAGGATCACCAAATCTTTGCCATCGGCTCCCTGGAAAACTTTAGCTTCAAGATTTAGTTTCAGGATCCGTACAGCTTGGCCGGAAATTCGAAAGGGATCACCCGGCCAAAGGCGCTAAGTTAAAGACGGAAAGGGTAAAAAAATTGCGGTTTTTAACGAATAAGTCGCTGTATCTCAGAAACGGTGCGAGATAGAGCCAATTTTACTATTAAGCACCAATAGAAAGTCAAACACGCGCTTTCGACTGGCACCGACCGTACACGTAGAAGTTTTTGTTGTCTTTTTGCGATTTCGGGCTGCGACACACTTCAAGAGTGAATTGCGCTGAAATGACTACAGACAAAACAAGACCTGCATAAAAATTTTTTTTAGCATTAAACGTAGATTTTAACAGTTCAAGTTTCGAATCCGTAGTTTCAAGAAAGCCTGTGCACGCGGGCATTAAAAACGAGTACCGCTCTGAAAAGTCGTTATTTCACCGCTGTTGGCTTGTATAGCGTGAAAACGGTTGCAGAGAGACATAGACTTTTTGCTCACCGTAACAAGAACAGCTGACGAGCTTTGAAGGAGTATCAACAGTGATGACCTGGAAGTTGTAACGAACTTTAACACCCAAAATGAAGAATTTTGAAGATTGTTGGCAATTTTCAGCTGTAGAAAGGATCATTGCTGCTGTACAATTTGAAATTAAACTGTTTGATTTTTTTCTACCGGTCTAAACAGCTCGCTGATTATATGTATACGGACATATACTGTAAACTGTCGAAATGCATTGGACAGACTCCGTGTTCATATGAACATTATTTTGTTTATCATAAGACTATTTGCTTGACTATGACACTGCACTAAGCAGACTGATTGACAATGATTGCGGCCATCAGATAATCGGCGATCATTTTACAATATTTAGATAACAGAATGTCTCAGACATTTTCTACATGTCGTATGCGTTTTTACTTTGGTGCATTTTCAATCATAGCCAAAAGGTTGTCTTTGTTTTGTTATTATTAAAACTTGGAAGAAGCAAATTACACATTCCATTAACTGACCGAAAGAGTACGGGTACACAGATACAGGTAGGGGTACAAGAAGCCGTACCCGTACCCGTACCCGTACCTGCCGGTTATGGGCCGAGTAAAAATTTTGACGTACCCGCCAAGTCTCTAGCTTAATTGAATTAACAATTATCGTTTGCGCTGTGTTAGGTCATTGGTTGTATACGGAGCACGGTGTGCCAAAACTTTGCGATGCCGGAGACGAAGAAGGGTATGATTATCTGCTTGTCTATTTAATAGATATATTTAACTTTATTCACCATATACAGGGTGCGGCAAAAAAGTAGCCACTCAAAGTTTTTTGCCGTATTTCAGCAACCGTTGGAAATTTTAATTTGAAATTTTACAGGTTTATTTATGGAGACGTTTTACGTCTAACTGCCAAGTGAAATATGGTTCTATTGAAAAACGACGAAATTATAGGCTTCTGAACATGACCGACTACCGATTTTTCAGCATTAAAATGTTAAAACTAAAATGCTATTTAATTTTCAAACACCGGTTACCACGTTACTGCCGATGACGTCACAGTGACTCTGTGACAAACAGTACTTTGTTTATAAATTATCACTAAATTATCGTTCTTTTAAAGCAATCGCCGGCTACCCACTGGATTTATTTTCCAGCAGGACGGCACGCCAGCACACACAGCGCGCAGCGCACAGAACTGGCTGTGAGCCAACTGTCCAGATTTCATCACAAACGACCAATGGCCTCCAAATTCGCCGAATACAAACCCAGTAGACTATCACGTGTGATGTTCAATGGTGGAGGCTTACCGCCAACTTAAAACAAAGCCGAAAACAATCGCTGAACTCAAGGAATCGCTTCAAGTTTTCTGGGGCAACCTGCCACAAGGACCGATCGACAAGACGGTGAAAGACTTCTCAAATTAAGCAACTGAAGGCTTCTGCTGAAGCTTGGAGCTGTCGGTGGACACTACGAACATTCAAAGTGACAATAAAATTTTGGCATCTGATCGTTAGTTAACTGTGTTGTTTGACTTGTTTAAGTGATGTTATATAACAGGTGTTGTAACTTGAACATTTTTGTCCTCCGCCAACTACAACGTAGTGGCCGGAGGCATAATGTTTTCGGACTGTTTTTGCGTCCGTTCGTGCGTCCGTGCGTGCGCGCGTGGAATTTGAACGCAAATATCTCCAGAACGACTAAAGATATCGACAAGTGGTAAACGGCGCTAAAAACTACGATCTCTTCCGCGTTGAACTAAATAAAAATTATGAACATTGGTCCATTAACAACGACGGTTAGTTGGCTAATGTTTACCCACCCTAAGTCGACATTGCGCACTTTTAGACAGCGTTCGCAAGCCATTATACAGTAGGTCTACTCAGTTGACGTTACCCGTATAAATGTACAAAACATCAGTTTATACACTTGTTAACGGCAACATTTAAGGACTTGCACATCGAAAACAGCAAAAATTACAAAAGGTGATATTGCCCGCATCACACTGACTGTGTGTCAATGTGCTGCTGAATAATATCACCTTTTGTAATTTTTGCTGTTTTCGATGTGCAAGTCCTTAAATGTTGCCGTTAACAAGTGTATAAACT
>Ga0209367_1012203_pt1 | contig 11282 bp, 7 predicted proteins | sample WorMetLIZISLAND2_FD_187412 | JGI IMG/M metagenome (GOLD analysis project Ga0209367, IMG submission 187412) | Marine gutless worms symbiont microbial communities from Max Planck institute for Marine Microbiology, Germany - Olavius geniculatus... ... | reverse complement strand
ATCAGTATCATGTCAATCATGTTTCTTGTTTTTTCGTCATTAGATCGCCATGTCCACTTCCTGCAATCCTTTTGTTGGAACTTCGTGTTGCAAATCATCATGTCGTGTTCTAGCGCAAATTCTAGCAGCCGTTCTCCTCGATCGTTCTTGTCTCCATATCCAAAGTTACCCATGACTCTCTCCCATCCATTGTTGTCTCTTTCAACCTTTGCATTCCAGTCACCTGCAATGATTACGATATCCTTCTTCGGTATGTCGTCCAGCGTTGTTTCCAGGTCTGCGTAGAATTGTTCCACCTGTTCGTCTGTACCGTCTGACGTGGGTGCATATACCTGAACGACAGACATGTTAAACGGTCGTGCCTGGAATCTTGCAACCATAACCCTGTCACTTGGGTTGATATTGGGGTGGGTTATATACCAAGATGGCTTATCTGTCCTGAAGAAGTCACCCACCCAACTAGTACTTAACCACTTGATAGTGACATGACCGGGAATCAGACTCACTCTCTTTTTTATCGTTGTCCATCGTGTCATAACCGTTACGCCAACAAGTAGAACAAGTGGATGGAGACTTTAAGCACACTTGACTGGTCAGTTCTTTATGACTGTGCATGCGGTAGTGTAGGATACACATGCCTGGCTGAAAAGCCGGCAGTTGCATTGTGTGGTCTCAGACCACCCACAGCGTCGCCGCCGCGACTGATATAAAGACGGCGACGATGACAGCGTAACTAACGGCAGCATTCAAGTATGCCATTTAGCACGTGGTGACGTGGTGGCCCTTGGAACTGTTTGGTTTACTGGCCGCTGATGATATGTATGATATTTATGACCGACGTGATGCATGTAGGCCCCTATTGTGTGCTGTTCTGTGCTAATGGTCGTGCCTTGCGTTTAATTTTCGCGCCTTTTCGACTTATACTCACTTGATCTTGCGTAAGCAACAGCTTGATTATGGATTATTTCCGGTATTCTTTATCGTTGGGAGATACCAGCAGCACGAAATTTTCTGTATTCGCCAGGAGACAGCAGCGTTTTCGGCGGCGGTTTGAGATCTCTAGTCGCTTCTGGCTGGGCTGTCATTAGCAACATTCACAGCCTGGCGGTATTAACGTGATGTGTGATTGTCTGTCTGTCTGTTTGTTTGATGGTGTTTAGGGCCGGTGCGGAATGGCGATCTGTTCGAGATAACGTTCTCATCTGACAACAGCATAAATTCTACCGGCTTCTACGCCTCCTACCACGTGATCAACGCCTCCATGACGACGTCATCGCCCGCCCGACCAGTCGCCCCCGGCAGATGTAAGCGACCTGTTACATGCATATGTTGATCGAATATTTCTTAGACTTTTACCTTAAATGTGCGTAAATATGCGCGAAAATCCGTTGCACATCTTCAGATCTTATTGGCTTCTCTCTTCTTTTCTACTTCAGGATCGTACCTTTTACATACGGATTTAGATGTGCTCAGATCTGGGGCCCTTACAAAAAGGGGGCTCCCACAGATCAGAGAATGGACAAATTATTAGCAACATTTTCTGGCCTCTGCTGCCTCTGTGTCGTGTTGCGACAGTTAAAAGTTCACTCGGTGCACTACGACATTCTCTGCAAAATCTGAACCTTACGACGTTACTTGCTTATTTTTATTCTGAACAGAAAATTTGTGTGAGGCTGGGGGCCATGAGGGCCCCAACATTTTTTTCATAAGAGGGCCTAGTCGGGTTTAAATCCAGCTCTGTGTTAGAAGTTCGAAAAAAGTTAAGATTGTATAGGTCTTTATAAAAAAACCCATCTTAGAGCGTCTCTTACCGTATGGGATCACACAGTGTTAGCTGCCGCTCGACACAAGTGATTACACTTCGACATAACCTCAGCGAGACAGGCCGGTACTCGATTTATCTGTACCCCCGGAGGGATGGAAGGCTGAGTTGACCTGTGCATATGTGTGATGCGTACAGTGTGCGGTGACGGCGAGTGGCAGTGCTTCAACAGAGAATGTCTGAGCAACAAACGTCAGCTTTGTGATGGAGTCGAAGACTGTACTGACGGCTCAGATGAGTCTTACACTCACGCTCGATGTCCAGGTCTGGATTATACAGCCATTATTAATAATGGTGATAAGGACCAAAGTAATTTGGCAAAATGCGAAGTCGCTATTGCAAGTCCACCCAACGCCTCGTTTGTATTCGCCAGCATTGCACTGAGTGTTTGGCCGCAAGTTGCGTGTTTTGGCTGTGGGTTCAACGTCCAAATTCCCCTTTCTCCTAGACCCCACGCGTGTACCTGCCCAATGACATCTAAATCTATCAGGGGGCACGAATGTGACAGACAGACGATGGACAGACAGACCACACTGGTGACGATACGGAGTAGGCGGAATCGCTTGCCTTTAGAGATGTTTGTCGCCCAGTTTGAGAATAGGGTTTAGGGGTTTAGGGGTTTTAGTATTTGGGAGTTTAAACCGTTATTGTGGATGAAACATAAAAATATAACCTGGTGCTGTGGTGCAACTAGGTGCATAAGGTATGTGAGTTATGTAAAATACAATGAATGCTTTTAACGGCCTGGCTACGTCCCTAATGTGACTAGGATTGAATGGGATAAGAAGGGCGGTAGTTGAAAAGAGAGAGGAGGAGAAAGGGAGAAGATATCTTATTGCGAAATCCTGTAACTTGGCTAATGTAGCTAATGCGGAGTTGCCATGGTGACTGGCTGGGTATAATCCAGCAAGCAGGCGCTAAGCTTTGTCTGGCTGCTGCTTCTGTCAGCTGTTGTCTCCGCTGTGATTGGTAACGTCCTTCCTATACGAGGGCGTCAGGACTGTCAGCTCTGGTTAATAGTGTGTCAGTAACGCAGATCAGTCCAGCCCATGGATCCATACACTATCCACCCATTCACTCACTACATGTATGTTGGATGACGGCAGACATATTGACAAGCAGAGTCACCGCAGAGCGACTTTTTACATGTGGACTAGGACGAGGGGTGAAAATATCCACCCACTCAAGCAAATTGCCCACCCACTCCAGACATTTCGTCCAAATAGGTTAAGCTTTATTGCTTTAGCATCTATGATGAAGCACTGACTTTGCCTGCTAGCAATACAACATAGAATAGTTTTAGGATGAAACCGTTAACCAAAGAATTGTACAAATGGTATCTAAAAATGTGCTAAACTCTACAGCAATGTAGAATTTTAAAATTTTCCGTGGGGGGTGACACCCCAGACTTCATTTCTAGAGCAGGGGCAGGGAGATGGGAGTGGGGAGAAAAGGGAGAATCGAGGAAAGGGATAGGGAAGACGGTGGATGGGGAAAGAGAATGGAGATCGCCCACCCACTAGTTTGGGCTTAAAAGTTGCACTGGTTAGAGGACTCCCTCACGCCCTCCCCCCTCACTGTAACCAGATGGAGTTTTAATACCAGGAGTTCCAGTCTTGACCATAACTAACATATGAAACTCTTCATACAGCTATGGATCCATCTGCTGGGGCTTAAACGAGGCTTCTCTGCAAACTGGAATATGCTCTGCCGGGTATTTGATATTTATACTCTGCCGTTGGGAGTGAACTAATTTTGCTTTCTGTTTATATCCCTGTGAGGTCTTACTAAGAGTGACTGCTACTGCTACTGCTGATGATTATTTATTACTAATATTAAATACTCACCAGCATGATCAGCTTAGAGTAGTAGTAGAAATATTGCGATCTACACAAAATATTTCAGTCTCTCTTTTTTTCCATACTCTTGACTTTTGGTTTAACTTTTATTGTTTTATTATATTAGTTTATCTAATTTTCTGTAAAACATGGATTGAGGTTCATAACATGACTATTTAGCATAGCTATATATTTGATGGCTGCTGGTGTATGTTTTGTTTATGGGCTCATTATTGTGTCTTTCCAATAGTAGGTTTATGATCGTTGGAGACTGGGAATCAATGGGGCAGCCTGCTAGTTTGGGTTTAGGTGGAAAATGGTGTTCAAACGATGCGTGTATTTGCTATTGTGTTGCTGTGCAGGAAAGCAGAATCTGTTCGCATGTGATTTCTCAAAAACGTAAGCTTTTCACTTTATTGGCTTACGTAATGAATCAGCTAGGAGTGTCAGTCACGTTTATGTATAATAAAATAAAGCACATGCAGAATTGTTGCAAATGTTTTCGGTCTTGTTTCATGTTTAACCATGTTTAAAGCATATGCAAACAAGAAATCTGAGCTAATGCTCATAAGAAGCAAGAGAGCCTATTGCAGTTCCTGCATCGCAGATAATCTTGGTCAGTCTCCATCCATTTCATCGCAATTCACTCTTTTGCAGCCAAAAATTGCCAAAAAATCACTAAAACTCCTATTTTTAGGGTTCAGGGTCAATCAAGGTCATTAGTATTGACAATCCTAAGAAGTTTGTCTGTGCCTCTCTGCAACCATTTTCATGCTAGACAAGCCAACAGCAGATAAATAACCACTTTTTAAAGGGGTACACCTCTTTGACACCCGCATGTGCAGGCCTCCTTGAACTTAGAGGGTTCGGACTTGAATTGCTAAAATCTACATTCAATGCTGAAAATTTCATATGCAGGTTGTCTTGGTCTATCTCCAGCCATTTTGGCGCAATTCACTCTTAAAATGCAGGTTGCAACTTGAAATCGCAAAAAATTCACTAAAATTCCCTCTTTGGGGGGTTCAGGGTTATTTAAGGTCATCGATGTTGACATTCTTAAGAAGCTCGTCGCCAGTGCTTGTTATGATAAGCAGCATGTCTGTGCCTATCTGCAACCATTTTCAAGTTAGGTGAGCCAATAATGGTAGAATAATGCCTTTTTAATGGGGTGCCCCTCTTTCTCCCTCTCGTTCGTGGGGACCTTTTACCTAGTGGCATGAAATTTTGTCACGAAATACTAGAGACTTTAAGCTATCATATGGTGTAAACCTCTATCTAGTCTGGTCTTGGAATGGTAATGGGACGTGACAGACACAAGACAGACAGACAGACAGACACCAAGACAGAATTACCATAGCTAATACGTGCTATATCTAGCTATGCCAGCTCTCGCATGTAAAAATTGATTTATTATAAAATATTTGGCTACAGTTAGTTTGTTGTGATATCAAGTATTGTTACTGGAGGTGCTAATGGTTAAAAGATGACTTCTTCAGCTGAAACATTTTTTATGCTGTTAAGTCTTTTTAGTTCGTGGCAACATCAATTTTGCAGTGAATTTATTCTGTTTAGTCTTCGTCCGTGATTGTTGACCACGTTTGGGTGTCTACTTATGGACTCTTATCTATAGGTATTGCTATTATATTTAGATGTCTGTGATTTGCCATGCTTTCTCGTTTGGCACTGCTCATGTTTGGAACAGTCTATCTGAACACATTTCCGTTGCACTTTCCATGGCTGTCTTCTGGTCCCATCTTAAGACCCATCTTTTCTCCATCTCTTATCTAACCCTTCGTTCATTTCACAGGATAATGTGGCGACGCGCTTCAGTGTTGAACTTTTTGACGATTACTTGACTTTACAAAATAATTTACCAGTTCATGAAAGAACTTGAAAAATCGGTCAATGTTTGACATAGTAACGACAGAAACTTGGTGGCTAGACACTAGAGTCGCTGATGCTACTTACTTAGTCAATTCACTTGGATAAGCATGGTCTAGAATATTGTATGACGCGACAACTCCAGTCTAGCATTACGTCCATGAACGTCAGCTTCGGCTTCCCAGTTGTGTTTTCTAGTTTTTTAATTGTTTGTTTTAACTGTGCCTTTTTAAGCTTGCATAGTTTTTGTGCATAAATCTTTTGTGTTTTTGCAGTTGTGTTTGTTTTATACACTATTTACTGTATGTATGTGTGTGTACCAGTGGTTCAACAGATGATGAGTTCTGTCAGCTGTCAGCTACTGGTGGTTGGATACACACGTCACGTGCTCAGTTGCCGTATGGACCAGCCGCTGACCACACCAATGGCACTGGTAGTCTGTCTTTCACTCCTTGTTTTAATCAATCATCATCATCATCATCACCATTATCGTGAAATGGTAGTTGTGGACCTGGCCTACTGAAAAACATGTCCTGTGTAGCTTCTTTCTAATCTCAAGTATGCATAAAATCTACTTTTTTTCTGGGGGAGCTTATGGCGCTCTCCCAGGCCCTTTATTTGAGTGGGGAGTGGGACACCCCATCCCAATGTTTTTTTTTTCTTGACGCTTTTTTGGCATCATATCTTTCTTTTGGTGTAGCACTTAAATCCCTTTTACTGCTTGTGTATCAATGGATATTGAACTGGTGGTAAAGGATTTCTTTGCTGATAATTGCTGACTTTATCTTGCATGATGATTGTGTTGACAGCGGGTTACTACATGTTCGTGAGTCAGTCAGATGCCTCGTCCTCTGTTGTATATCTGACTAGTCCTAATCAGAATCTGTCGCTCAATCGTACCTACTGTCTTTCATTCTACTACTACGTCGCCACTCTACTTCAACGAACTTCGACCGCATCTCTCAAGGTCTACGTCTCATCGGACCAGGTTTGATGTGCTGTCAGTGCTAGATACCACACTGCTGGAGTGGATAAGCGAGTACACGGTATGATCTTATATTACTCCAGACGTTGCGGTATCATATTTAAACCATGCTCAGATCGCATGTATTACACCTTCGTTTGCTATGTGATGCCCTATTGCAGCTGAAAGTTGCAAAAACAGTACTAGTGGAAGCTGAGTGTGGATTAAAAAGAAATACTCACTCATCACTCACAATTTATGTGTATTTGCTATGAATTAGCTTATGGGTATGCTTGAATAGGTCATGCCACAATAGTAATGGCCATAATCGAGAATCACATATTTGATTCCCTGTTCGTGTACACAGTGTGTGTAATGTGTGGACCTTGCATTTAGCCTTAAGTCATTTTTAAGGATGTGATTCAATATATTTGAATGTGAATGAGTTGGTTTTATTAGACATGCTCATAAACCACAAATGACGTCTTTTAAATTTACATAATTTGTTAATAATTTCTCATCTTACTTCTTTGCTTACTTACTGACTAGTTGCATGCTGAAATAGAGCTGACGTGTATAGGTGGGCCAACGGCCAGAATGGAGTCGGGCCAGTCTACGAGGTTCAGCAACATGGAGACTTGCGGAACTGACATTCAACAGTGGCTCGACTCGGCAAGTGACGTTTGCTGTGGAGTTTGATCGGTCGCAGAATGCCAGTGATGAAGGCGTCGGTCTGGATGACATCAGCATGAAGGAAGGATCGTGTACAGGAGGAGGTTAGCAGCTATACTTTTCTCATACCTGCCTTCCATTTGCTTTTGTATTTAACTATCATCAGAAAAGTTGTATTTTTTATCGTTTAGCTCATTCTTTCTCCCAAATACATATTTGAAAGTTTTGACAGTCATCACACTGACTGATATTGTAACCTTTACTAAAGTAAGGATGTCATGTTTTTAATTACGCCTTTCTCTTTCTGTTTGCTATCAGCAACTATACTGTGAATTTTCTGAACACGCAGACATGTGAGCACAAATGATATCTGGTAGAAGGCATGAAGCCTGTGTATTGAATTAGGTGTGCTTGAAGCGAGAGATTGCTTAGTTTGGGACACCTTGTAGCCTATGTAATATGACAGTTTTTGATACAGTTTTTGCAGTTGTTTGGGACACAGAGAATTAAAAAAAACGCTTCTGTCTAAGATCAAATCAGTTTTGCTCTATTTTTCACGCCATAATGCATTTTTGATCGGCTGCTTACTTTGTTTGCTAAATGGGATATTATAAAGCTGACGATGTTAACCTAATGGTTTACCAAGTAAAGGCAGTGATGTTGTGATTGTGATGTGTGGATATCAGTTGATGTGTCGTGTAACTTTGAGTCTTCTCTCTGTGGCTGGTCATCCGTTGGTCATCTCGTCCATTCACTGGACACTGGACGTGCTGACCTACAGTGGACCATTCAGTCAGCTGGAGTGGGAGTGTCTATTGGTCCAGCTACCGATCATTCATCAACTGATACAAGTCAGTCTTGATGTTGTACTTTTTGATTTATGCATACATCATGAGTTTTATAAATAAGATGCCAAACTTTTGTCCATATCTTTGAATAAACTTGTACACGTAGGTTATAGCATTTTTTTTTGTTTAGCAATTTTTTTCGGTTATTGAGCTATAAGCTCTCACTTTTGCAGTTATTGAGTGCTTTTTAACCCAGTATTGTAGACAGAATAAATGATTTTTCCGATGTTATAATGTCACTGTAGCTTTATACTAATATTATTACTAATTCTAGAATTAAATGTCACTGAATAAAACATTTATTGTCTGATACATTCGTTTAGTTGAGTCGCACATTAATCACATAGCACATGGAGCTGTAATTAGGTTAGAGCACGGGGTTTGAGGCTCAGCAAGTTAGCCTGTGTCTATTTTTAGCTGCAGGCTGAGAGAGGCACAGCGAGTTTATGCCAAGAAATTCTAGAATCATACTTCTCTGATGTTGTCTGTAGCGCTGGAAGCCATGTTTGTTTGGCAATTGTTTGCCGATGGAAATTCGCCAGTTGCCTAGGCAAATTTGTCGTGCAATAAAGTTGTGCAATAAATTGGGGCGATTTTGTTGCATGTCGGACATGGGCTTTAGCAAGAAATTCCCAGCATAGGTTAATGTCTTTAGTGTAGTGTAGTGTAATGTGTGTAGTCTTAGGGGGTAATGTTGTGGTTATGGGATCTTGTGTTGTTGATAGGTGGTTCATATGTCATTGTCACATCCTCGAGGTCATCTGGAGGTCACGCAGTGCTTGTCAGTCCTCCTATATCTGCTGTACCTGGGGATCGACGATGTCTTGAGTTCTATTTGAGTGCCAGCTCAGCATCATCGACTCTGACAGTGCGATTGCTGCGATATGATGGAGTGCTGCTCAGCGTGGCATGGAACCAGACTAATACTGTAGTCACAGTGGGGGCGTGGACACAGGCTAGCATCAATCTACGTGCTGACGGACCCTTCCAGGTGTGTGAAATGTGAATGCCATTATTTATTCTGTGGATAATAATGATGTTTCCCTTTTGTGCAAATGCATGTAAATTGCTGGATTTTGAACTGTTTGTAATTTCAGTATTTTTGAACGTAATGGCGCACCACATGAATTCATTAGTGTTGTATTAATTTTGATGTGTTTGTAGATTGTATTCACTGCAACTGTAGCTTCAGACTTGTCATATATGGCACTTGATGAGCTTGTGGTAACTGACGGTGAATGCTACCTCTTAACCGGTCAGTCCTCATCTGTCTGCTGTTTTCCAGCTACTAGTAGTTAGTAGCTAATTAATAGTTAGTACTATACTCCGATATTGTTTATTTTGTGCAAATAAAATGATGATGATGATGACTACCTTAATGTCAAGAGAATTGAGAGAACTGTCGAGGGAGTTTCATGCAACTGCATGAATAATGTATTAAAATGTAGGTCAGCATAGGCCATGCTTTTTCATCAAAAGTGTATTTGAACTTACGTAATTTTTAGACTTGACCAGTAACAATTAAAATTTTGAAAATAGTTAACTTTGTAAAAATTAACAAGTAATTAATCGTTGGTTATGATTAAAAGCTATCAGCAGTATCAGCAGTGTCAGCTTGAAAAATTCATGCATTTTTTGTTTAGCAAATTTTTCAGTTTTTGAGCTATAAGCTCTCACAGATGCAATTATGGAGTGCTTTCAGTCAAGTTTTGTAGACAGAATGATTTTTCAGATGCTTTTTATGTCCTCATAGTACCTACTTTGGTGTACCAACAAAATTTGCATTGACAAAACTGGGAACGACAGAACCGGGAAACAGTGATATTGTCTTAGCTTTAGGAAATAAGGTTAAGGATAGGGTTAGGGTTAGAGTTAGGGTTAGGGTCAGGGATTATGGATTATGGATTAGTGATTGAGATTCTTAGGGTTCTTTTAGTGGGGTAGTTTTGACATTCCCAGTTTAGTCGGTCCAGGTTTTGACAGGGAATCATTTGCTTTATACAGTTGTTATTGACGTCACTTGGATCAAAATTTTTAATTTTCCATTTTGTTTAGCTATAAATACAATGCCGTTAATGGTGCATGTGTGGTATATGTGGACAGGTAAATGTAGCTCAGGCGGCTATGGGTGAGCGCTGGAGGTGGCACTTGTGCTACAGTAGCATGTGATTTCATTACAACATTGATAGTACGTTGTCCTCATGAAGTGGTTTGTTTATGTGGTGACAGGTAGATGTGGTCGAGGCAGCTATGAGTGTGACAGCATGTGTGTTACATCGGCTCAGTTGTGTGACGGTGTAGCGCAGTGTTCTGACGGGTCTGATGAAGATTGGCGCGCCGAGTGTCCAACATCGGCTACTACTGGTAGCCTACATTACATTTTTTTGTTTTTCTCTAATCGCTAGCATCATCGTCATCATCATTTTCTGCATTGCAAGAGTTTATCAACAACAGATAGCACAATTAAAATGCAACATCAATATCGGAGAGCTTTTGCAGCTGCCAAAAAGTCTAAGGATGAAAGATTAAAACTGAAAATTATTTAGCACTACCTTAGTTAGGCCAGTCTGTGAAGTTCTGTGATGTGGAAACTTGTGCAGTGGTGCAGGCTGTTGAAATGAGATGCACTTTCTCAGATGTTTGCTTGACTTGGCAACAGTCTGACCTCATATTGCAGTTCTCATGTAGGCCTAATGCATTCTACACTGTGTCCCAAAAAAAACATCCCCAACATTTTCGACTGTAACGTGAAGAAGGATTATCGGATTTTAATAATTTTTGGTACGAATATTCCTGAGACAACTCGTCATCAAGTGACAATTTAATTTCCCATCTCGCTCAACATCTATTTCTACACTACCTGGGGAAAATAGAACAAACAAAATATCACTTTTTTATTCAATGCGACATGATTGCTTAATTAACATAATGCGTAAAAACACATTTTATTCACATTTCTGACACTGTGGCTGACATTTCATTCAGTTATCCATTATTCAACTGCCTACAGTAAAACTGCTTGAAGTGTTGGCCCACTGTGACACTTGTACACTGGCCAACTTGACAGCTGCAGTATCGATAATGTTCTGCTCCTGACCAATACAGGCTCTACCAGTCACTTCTTGACGTCACAAACATTCTTAAACTTCTTCTGGTAGACACACTGCTGCAAGACAGTCAAACCTTGTAATAGACCTGCTGTTGGGGCCCACAAATTAGGACAGATAAAATTTATTGACGTTTTTCCATTCATTTTA
>Ga0209367_1012201_pt1 | contig 11283 bp, 9 predicted proteins | sample WorMetLIZISLAND2_FD_187412 | JGI IMG/M metagenome (GOLD analysis project Ga0209367, IMG submission 187412) | Marine gutless worms symbiont microbial communities from Max Planck institute for Marine Microbiology, Germany - Olavius geniculatus... ... | reverse complement strand
CTCCAGTCTCCAAAGATTACTTCTAGTCTTGTAGCAGATACGGTTGCAAAACTACAAGAATTATCTGTTTTTAACAGAGTTCGTCTACTCTGGGTGCCTGGACATTTCGGAGTTGAAGGCAACGAAATGGCTGATGCACTTGCTAAACGTGCAGCCCACTCAGAATTTCTGAGTCCCGAACCAGCAGTTGGTATACTGGCAACGACAGTTCGCTATGAGGCCCAACTATGGGCTACAAAAGAGCATCTTACATCTGGAGGACAATACCTTTTTGTAGACAGGCTAAGATGCTTTTATATGGTCCAAACAGACAGTTTTCAAGATCTGTTTTAAAGCTCAACAGAAGGGACATCAAAGTTCTTGTTGGTCTTCTTACTGGTCATTCTACACTCAACAGACACTTGAGTGTAATGAAGCTACGGAATGATCCACTTTGCCCTGCATGTGGTGAGGAGGAAGAAACTACATTCCACTTTCTGGGAACATGCCCTGCTCGAATGCAGGATAGATATTCCATCTTTGGATCTCACCTATTAGAGGAAGAAGAACTTAGTCAGGTTCAGCCAATATCCCTTATTCGGTTTGCAAGAACCACTAAGAGGCTTATGTGACCTTCGGTTACATTCGGGGCTGCGCATTGGGCCGAGCTGTTACGGCCTCAGCGCTGGACGGGTGCATAACCTGTCCACCCCGAAGGTAAGGTAAGGTAACTTACTACACCTCCAAAAAACACCTATCAAAACAGCATCTTTCACATAACATATGTTAAATCAACAAACAGCATGAGAACACTTTAGACATATTATGTACAACTAACTGATTGACAGATAAATAAACAAGTAATCAAAAAAAAACTAAACAAACCAAACTAAATAATTTAACTAACTCATTTAACTTAAACTCCACAAATGACTTTATCTCTAGTTTTCCAAAACAATGTCCATACTTTGTCGAGCATTTTCTTGGTGTGAGCAGCTGACAGGCAGAAGCGAGCTCTGGCTTCAATGATCGGCGTGGCAGGAAACCCAACGACGACAGTTGCCAAGCCTTGGGTTACACAGTACCGACTAAATGCACTGTCACCAGTCAAAACACACAAACACTCCATCAACAAACAACTCATGATAACAACATAATCACACTGACTATTAAGACAAGTGAAGAAAACTTTACAGCAGTAGCGGCACCTCCTGAAAAAATGCTATAACCACGTTATGCTATGCACGTATCGGTAGTGCGAAAAGTTTAATGATGAAAGCAAGTATTGACTAAAGCATGCTTACGGCCATAGTCATAGTGACCACTATTGAGGCACTGTGCCTGGAACTTCAGAGATTATAAATTCAACGACAAGTCAATTAGCCAGTAAAACGCTATGAAGCCGAGTGAAAATTTTGTACGTAACTAGTTGTACTACAGTTTTTGTCATATACAATAGTTTGTCATGCTCACGCGACTTTTGATGGACAGTACAGCAGCAGAGGCACAACTGGAGAGTCGATGTTACCGTAGATTATAAATCCCATTTTCTGCAAGTTACGACGAAAGTATCGACAGTTCCACGCAAGCTGAGCTATGCGATTCACACCTACATGCAAACATCGTTTAGGTCGATATATAACAAGTGCAGATAGAGCATCTAACTTCAACAGCAACATTCTTTTACAGTACACATCCAAAATGCTGATAACTATGCAATAAATTTACATTTCCATGAAAGCTATGTAACATGTGTATCTCATACTTCTAATGTGGCACCCTGTGTTGCTGTTAGCTGTAGAGCAGCATGTATCTTATACGCAATAAATTACATCAGGCTGTGAACTGTCTCCAATAACAAACCTTGTGCCAGGAAAGGAAAAGCAGTATTGAATGCAATATTCAAAACGCAAAATGCCTGGTTACTTACTAAGGATTTGCAAAATAAGGTTAAAAATAAAGTTAAACTGCTGAATTTTTATGAATTTCAAAATGGTAAGCCACAAATTCTCAATCTATATCATTTACTAATTTTACAGCCAACAGCATGTGTAAGTCACGAATCACTTTAGAAAAGCACGAACGTACAGAGCAGATTTGAGCCCATTTTTAATGTTATCAGTTGTTATTACAGTTAAAGTTGTTATTACGGTTAGATCAGCTTGAGGAAGACTATTCCAGACTGCAGGTAAAATATGTCACAAAAAAAGCACGCTTAGAAAAGCTCGGAGGTGTTGCATTTATGCATGGCATATACAGTATACACTGTGTCCGGAAAAAAACATCCTGGACATTTTTGATCGTAGCTTAAAGAAGAATTACCAGATTTTAATAATTTTTGACAGGAATATTTCTAACACAACTGGCCATCAAACGACCATTTAATTTTGCACCGCACCCAATGTCTTCTTCTGCACTACCTGGGAAAAACAGAACCAACAAAATATTGTTTTTTTGTCCAAGAAAGCATTATTATTTAATCAAAATATGGCATAAAACACATTTTTTAACATTTCTGTCACCTGTACTGACAGTTCATCGACTTGACCGTTTTACCACTGCCACAGTAAAAAATATTTAAAGTGTCAGTACACTACTTAACCACAGAGACAAAAACGGTTTCTTATTTCCTTGACAGCAGTGTCAACGATGTTCTGTTTAAGAGCAATCCAGACTTCACCAGCCACTTTTTGAATTCATCAACATTCGTGAATGTCATCTGGTTGACACAGTGCTGTATGACAGTCAGACAGTGTAAATGACTGGCTGTTCGGGGCCACAGGTCTAAAGATATAAAATTTAGTAAAGTTTTTGTTCCTTTTAATGCACATATCACTACTAGAACTACTAGAACATGGGAACTAGAACAGTCGTTTGATGGGCAGTTGTGTCAAAAATGTCTGCACCAAAAATTACTAAAATCTATACTTCCTTCTTCAAGTCACAAACGATAATGTTGGGGATGCTTTTTGACGTATTTTTGTTCATTTTAACGCATATTTCGTTGGTTCATTTTTCCCCAGGTAGTGCAGAAGCAGACATTGGGTGAGGTGGTAAACTGGCCGGTCATTTGTACCAAAAATTATTAAAACTGGTAGGCATTTCTTTGAGTGACAATCGATAATGTTTGAGATGTTTTTTTCGGACACGGTGTACGTACCATCACGAGTGCCGTCACGTCCCATTATTATCTCCATTGAAGTAATGATCTGCTGAGCAACTGGTGCTGGCATCGAGACAGCATAGCAAGTACTGTGAGAATGCACCCGCAAATGATCTATCAGTTTCTGCCGCAATACATAACACAGAGTTGACATAATTAGTTCATTCAACGTATAAAATAAATATCACAAGCAGGGTATCTTTGTATCAAAAGTCCCAACTAGCTTCAGCTTCAAATTCTGTTACATAGTAACATGAACTTAAGCCCAGTGTCTACAAAGCAATACAGTTTTTCCAAAAAATCCAAAGGTTACTCCCAGTTGGATCAGGTAAACTAAAAACAGTTCTTTTGAAAATAACTGGAGCAGCACAACTTTTGACAAGTTAGGCTCCCTTCCAGTTGCTTGAAACTAACAGCATCAAAGTAACAAAATTAACTGGAGGCACAGACAGACCTGCAGATAGCGAAACTCAACCTTTTCTTTTGGTAATCTGCTCATTCAACAGGTTTATAAAAAGTCTCTTCTCAGTGTTTGCCACAAAATGCTCTTCTCTTCAGCTGCTTTCTTAAGATCAGTGCAAAAGCAACTTCCTACCAAGTCTTCTTCGCCTTGTCTTGTTCCCCAATATCCTTCCCTTTATGCCTGAACACAGGACCCAACTATTTGTGTGTTCAGTGTTCATATTTGAAAAACTGTGTCTAGTGTCTTTCTACCTTCCTGAATCATATGTAAAATTTCCTCATTAGTCTTCTTGTCCACCCAGCTGACTTTCTCCATCTTTCTGCAGATCCACATTTCAAAAGCTTCCGGTCTACTTCTATTAGCTTGTGTCAACGTCCAACTAGACTACATTACATTGCAGTAACATTATCCTTAGCAAGCACACTAACCTTGCTTCCAGCAATGTATCCACCAGCCGATGCAAAGCTCTTGGTGAACGTTCCCATGAGAATGTCAACGTCCTTCGGGTCACAGCCCCAATGATCAACAACGCCACGCCCATGGGGACCTGTTGCACCGACACTGTGAGCTTCATCGAGATATAGATACGCTTTGTACTTTTTCTTGAGTCGAATCACATCTGGCAGCGCCACGATTGACCCTTCCATACTAGAACAGTACACACAACACAGCTGCTGCCAAGCCAGTCCAACAATACACCCAATTAACTACAAAACAACTGTATCATAATAAAAACAACTATATGCATGGACAAAATAATGACCATTGGCTGCGGTCATTAATTGTATGGAAAAATAGTTCAATTCTTTGCCAAAATATTGATGACTGGAAGAAGACTACTGGTTATCGATTGCTTGCCTGGTATTACAATATACTGCTTAGATGCGTAATTGCATGAGATTGCAGTCAGTATCCACAGAAACCCTCAGTGTCATATTGTTGGTTGGAGCTAAAATCCCTTGGTTAGACAGAACATCAATGGAAAATTGGCTAATCCACTGACCTGAAAAAAAGCCATTAAAACGGTGTGTGTTAAAGCAACCACATCATAATACCTGTAGACACCTTCCACCATTATCAAGATCTTCCTCCAAGGCCGATACGTTCGTGGTTGTCCATAGACGACTGCTTCTTGCAGCTTTCGTTCAAGATCAACCATATCTATGCAGACAATCAAACTGCACGGTAAACATCACTTCACATCAGCCACTGGGCCACACAGAGAAACAACTGAAAACTTACTTTCTTACGCGACTGTTATATTTGCTGTACTTCTTCCTGTGGAGAGAGTGAGTGGGTGAGTGAGTGAGTAGGGTCTAACGTCCCGCTCGACACAGTATAAGTCATTTCGGGGATGGCCTTTTGAGGCAGAATGCACACAAATACAATAATGGAATGGTAAGTTTAAACTTTACACAAAAAACAGAAAGTTTAACCTTTACAGAAACACAAAGATGAGGTCAACCTAAAATTGTAAGAACTCCATTATGTTAGTTTTCCAAACACTAAACATCCGAAATATACGTTTTATAAAAAATTTTATTTTGAACATGTGTACTAATTTTTTTGACAATGACGTCATTATTGTGACATCAACTGTTCATAGAACACAGTCTCTATGTGCATTATTTTCTCCACCAGTAATCTATTATAACTTGCAAGTGACAGCAACGAAACAAAAAAAAAAAATAAACTTAACACGTTAATGTCACCTATTTCAATGTTACAGATAAAAGTTTCATAATTCAACATGTCGCCTGAGTTCGCTCAAACATTTGTCTTATCTGTCAAGAAGCTTCTGAATGCCAGATGCAAAGAACGATGTGGGCTGCTGTCCATGCCATTGACGCACAACTGATTGCACCTCAGTATATGATGCAAATTTCTGCCCCTAGCATTTTCTTATGCCAAATGTGTACTGTTTGCTTCATAAAACACTTGTTGCCATATACTGACTGCATCACATAGTGAATCTACTCTGCATTATGTCTTTTTTGCCAACCAAAAAAACAATAACGGCACACTTTTCGACACGGGAGGATTTTAGAGGCAATGTCACCGTATTTAAATGATGGTACAGTGACGTCATTGTAATAAAACTTACAGCTGCTACTCAGAATTAAATTTTCTACAAAATGTATATTTCGGATTTTTAATATTTGGAAAACTAACAGAAAAATGCTGTTCTGTAACTTATTTATCGAATGATCCTCATATCATCTTTCGAGCAATGGTGAGTGTAGTACTATAGCTGGCAGTTTAGACAGATCTGGGGCTCAGAACAATAGGCCTGAAAAAGGTCGGAAGCTGCCAGGCGCTTGCACTGCTCTGATCAAGGTGAACTCTCACAATGACAGTTCACTGATATGATGACAGCACCATAAACACTGTTGTAGCTATTATCATTGCAAACCACTAAACAGTAACACATATCATAATAACTGGCAAACAGCAGCCGAAACATTACAGATAGCACAGTGATTACTACTAACAGGCGGCAGCAACTCAGCAATGCCTTGAATACTTACTGTTGTGTTTGAACACGCGTATCATGGCTCCAGAGAGACGTGCGCCGAGAACCAGCGAAGCATGGTTTAGTTCATCGCTCAGTATCAAGCAGCCCTGCATATACAAGTTTATCCTCACTGTTCCTCAGAAATGAACAAAAAGTTTTTTTACCAAATGACGATGATGATGTAAACATCTTGTAGCAGCAAAAATCTTTTGAACTATAAATGACAACAATCAAGATGGATGATTGATGACATTGCTAATAAATGAACAGATAAAGTCCATGGGAGACTTTTTCAGTTCGTAGTCATCAAATGCTATTTGGAATATCATCATGATTCAATCATGTCAAACATATTCAGAGAAATGAAAGACAAAGTATACACTTGGGCCACTCCATTACTTATTATCACTAGTCAGTATCCCATACTGTCAAACCGTTTTGCAGCCAACATATCAGTTTCCACTCATATTACTCAGTGTAATAGTGACTTACACTCCACTGCATTTTGACTAATGATTAATGGTAAACAAAAAATTCTATACACTACACTATTAACATGAAATCTGAGCTAATGCTCATGAAATGCGCGAGAGGTTATAACAGTTCCTGTTCGCAGGTCTATCTCCATCCATTTCATCGCAGTTCACTCTTTTGCAGCCAAAAATTATCAAAAAATCACTTAAAACCAATATTTTTATGGTTCAAGGTCATTGATGATGACATTACTAAGAAGCTCGTCGTCAGTGCTTGTTATGATAAGCAGCATGTCTGTGCCTATTTGCAACCATTTTCACATTAGAAGAGCCAATAGCGGCAGAATAATGCCTTTTAAGAAGGGTGCCCCTCATTCGTGGCGACCCACTTTACTCAGGGGCATGAAACTTTGTCACAAAATACTAGAAACTCTAAGCTATTGTATGGTGAAAATCCAAAGCCTCTATCTCACCTGGTCTTGGAACGGTACCGGGACGTGACAGACAGATGGACGGACAGAATTACGGTAGCTAATACGCGCTATAGCTCTCGCGTGTAAAAATAAACAGTATCTTTAAAATCAACAGTATCTTCATTCAGCTAATTCACCAATCTTTGTAACTAACTTTGTATTCTTAAATGGGATACCATCAGTGGCATGCTGCGTTAACCATCTACGAAAACACTTCAACTCAAAATGTTGGTAGTATACTTCGGTCAATACTTAACAATTCATTATTACAGTCAGTCACTTCAACTAAAAACACAAGAAATAACTTGTACCTTCGAAATCACAGTAGGTATGTTCATGGAGTTTGTAGCAAAGCCCATGCCAAATGTTATTGCTGCTTCCACACCAAAAAACTCAGCAACTAGAGACTCCAAACGTCGATGAATGTCCAGAGAACCTGAAACAAGTGGCAAAATTTCTACACAATCTTGCTCTAGCAATAGCAAGAACATCAGCACATATTCAGTGCAAGTATTAGGCCTATCATCAATGCATTTCATCCAAATGCATGATTTTCTGTGCTATACAATTCGAATTTTTCAAGATACTTATCTGCTAAATTTACACATACAGCTATAACTACAGCCGATGCTGATGTCACTGTCACCACTACTGCTACTTTGAGACCATGAATCTGGAGCTAACGCAGCAAACAATACGTCTCTTCACTTCCAGCTTTCCCTGGTTCTTACCAAACAATGGCCAGGTTAACCTGAACTAGGTGGTCACTGGTCACTAGATACCAATATGGTTTGGCTGCCAGCTGACAGTAATTCACTACGCAGGCTCAACATGTTAATCAAACCAATGCACTGCCACTAAGATAACCTGCTGCATTTACATATTTCTACATAGTTACATTTCTGAAAGTATTATTTTAAGAACAATCAATGCAAAAACGACACTGAGTATCAACTGAATCAATGTTGGCAGACCTAACTCATGCCGAGAGCTGCAGGTGCCAAGACCGTAGTTACACGTAGCTTTAGCAGATTCATCTGCACATGGCCCTGAAGTATTGGCAAATCCCAAGTAGTTGTAAGACCCCATGTTCACCGCATGAATACTTCTACCAGTGTGTCTACACAAATGTACATAGTCACAATACTGTATAATATTGTTGGAATATAGATTAAACATATTCATAAATACCAAATCTCTCACAAGATATTTAAGCAATTTTCCTCTAATCCACTATCATACTAGATTACTAATCAAGCAGATTACAATTACATTATACAGGGTGCGCCAAAAAATTTTACCCCCGAGGTTTTCTAATAATTTTTTCGAAACGGCTGAGAATTTTTAAACAAAATTTTACACGCCTATTATCCATTCAGATTTACGCTAACCTGCAAAATTTTATTCAATTATCTCTAACTTTGACAAAGTTATGCCGTATTAAGTGTGACCACCCACCGAATTTTTACATTTCACAACACGTCCATCATGAGTTTTACTAACTGACGATAAACAACAGGTTTAAAACAGAAATAATTGACATTTTATGAACCAGTGAAATGCCTGAAGCATTGCACCCCACACATGGTGGTCAAGTGGGCTGAGGTCGGGTGAATTTGGTGGCCATTGGTCCTTTCCGATGAAGTCGGTACAGTTTGCCGTCCACCAGTCCTGCGTCTGACGGGCCTTGTGCGCAGGAGCGCCGTCTTGCTGAAATACGAATCCAAATGGAAGCAACCGTTTGCAGTCGTCAGCGAGCATTGGCAGCAGACTTCCGACGTAATATGCCGCATTCACCCAAAGCCAAAGACCATTCCAGCGCTAAAAAGTGCATTGCAGCAGATCTGGGACGACTTGCCACAGACAATGATCAATAAAGCTATCAGCGACTTTCGCAAACGTCTGAACTCATGTGTTTCAGCCGGTGGCCGACATTTTGAGCATAGGCCTACGATGTGAACTTCGTACTGAAATACGTTAACTGAACTGTGTGCTGGTTCATAAAATGTCAATTATTTCTGTTTTAAACCTGTTGTTTATCATCAGTTAATAAAACTCGCGATGGACGTGTTGTGAAATGTAAAAATTTGGTGGGTGGTCATGCTAAATACGGCATAACTTTGTCAAAGTCGGAGATAATTAAATAAAGTTTTTCAGGTTAGAGTAAATCTGGATGGATAATAGGCGTGTAAAATTTTGTTTAAAAATTCTCAGCTGTTTCGGAAAAATTATCAGAAAACCTCAGGGGGTAAATTTTTTTGGCGCACCCTGTATATCACATCATATTGCAATACTTACAAGTGACTACATGGCATCCGTTATCTGTAGGGCAGGGACAGTGTAGCATGCAAATGGTGCAGAAATACAGAGTAATAAATGAGAAACTAGAAATATGGGGCAGAGCCCAACGTGAGGCCGCCCGGCGCCGTATGTGCGATGGTGGGTCAATTCAGGAGGAAAGGGGGGGGGGTGAAATTTACCTGGCAGCAGTCACATGCCTGAAGTCAAATGCAGTAGCATACACAGAACGCGCATTGTCAACTTAGGGTGGGTCAACATCCGCACCTGCAACTTTTTGTTTGTGGACCAAAGTTCACCAATTTTTTTTGTTTCAACGCGAGAGGGATGGCAGTCGATCAAATTTGTTATCAATTTTCGGTAAGTCGATCTTCTATAGATATATCTGCGGTCAAAGTTTGAAGTTGCCCGAAATGGCGCCAAATTTTGAACTTGGGTAGGTCAACATCTGCGTCTATAACTTTTTTGTTAGTAAACAGAAGTTCACCAAATTTCTTTTCTCCAACACACCAGAGATTGCTCTCGATGAAGCTTGTCTCCTTTTGTCGATATCATGACCAGTTCTTGAGATATTTGCGGTCAAACTCGAAAGTTGTCCTAAATCGTGCCGAATTTTAGATGTTTTTTGCCTTCCCAAATTTTTAGCAGGCAGTGCCCCCCAAATGTTGTATATAAGTGATAATGTTCCCCTCATGGCCTGTCATGTGGCAAAGTTTCATGGGGTTACTACCTCTAACCAGGGTTTTCAATAGACCTGAATTTTCAGGACGTCATGACTTCCAAGCTAAAAAATTTGGACGTCAGTGTACAAAATCTGGAAGTCATGCAGTAAGCCTACAAAAAAAATCAAGCGAAAACTTAATGCAAAACAAGACTTACTACATATGCGTCACTAACGCACCACCAACATAAGTCGTGGTTTTTACGTGCTACAGCCATGCTGAATAGCGCGTCTGTGGCACGATTGTCGTCTGTCAATCTGTCTGTCACGGATGTATAATTGTGATTAATCAGTGCGAGATAGGGCCTAGATTGCTATTGATTATTTATAGGAATTCGCATATTGGCTTTCAAATGACATGAAAATCATTGGCCTTGGATGACCTTGCAAGGTCATGACCAAAGGTCATAACGCACTATGGTATGACGATCGTGCGGTATTGTGACTAAACGGTTAGTCGTAGAGGGTCGGCAATGGTACTATCGGATAGGGCGCTGGCGACTTCCTGTAGGCTGCAAATAATAACCATGTCTCCATCTGCAGCGGTTTCGCCGCAATTTATAATGGAAAGTTTCAAGTAAAGTAGCTGTATCTCAGAAACGGTGAAAGATAGGGCCAAGTTACCTATTAAACACTAATAGAAGGTCACATATATTGGCTTTCAAATGACATGAAAATTATTGACCTTGGATGACCTTAAAGGTCAGTAGTGCAACAGGAACTGTAGCACATCTTCCCTAGCGACAGCTGGGCTTTCTTGTAAAAACAAGCAACATTTAATTTTAGTAGCTTTATGCAAAACGAAAGTTGTAGTTTCTGGATCAGAACTGTTCACAGAATAAATTAATATCGTTGCCGTGCCACGTCTTCATGAAATAAAGTATTCAGAAACACGACAGTCAGCTAAAATTATTGAACCAACAAAACATTAGAAAACAGATTCTGACGTCAATTTCCAGCTTATTATAGACAAATAAATGTACAAAACATTACTTTATACACTTGTTAACAGCAACATTTAAGGACTTGCACATCGAAAACAGCAAAAATTACAAAAGGTGATATTGCCCACATCACACTGACTGCATGTCAATGTGCTGCTGAATAATATCACCTTTTGTAATTTTTGCTGTTTTCGATGTGCAAGTCCTTAAATGTTGCCGTTAACAAGTGTATAAACTAATGTTTTGTACATTTA
>Ga0209367_1012199_pt1 | contig 11284 bp, 9 predicted proteins | sample WorMetLIZISLAND2_FD_187412 | JGI IMG/M metagenome (GOLD analysis project Ga0209367, IMG submission 187412) | Marine gutless worms symbiont microbial communities from Max Planck institute for Marine Microbiology, Germany - Olavius geniculatus... ... | reverse complement strand
CATACTGTGTTAATTTACTAATTTTTTTTAGAATAAATTGTTTGATATTACGTACTATCGACAGATAAGTTTAGTCAATAAAACAAAACACTGAACAGCGATATTAGCAGTAGTGTTTGTTTTGCTAGGTAATTTGGTCACACAATAAAGGTGCGGTGGGTGGAAGAACTTCACGTTTACGCGGCATAAATTTCTGCTTGTAACAGTGAAAGAATGGTTAAAATTGGTGCTGAATTACCGAAGTTATCCCAAAAATAAAACTGGGGGTCCGTTTTTTGGACCACCCTGTATGTGTGAAATTATGATTGACGATTGGTAGCAGTCGGTAAAAAATAACGAATTCTGCCCAATACGAATATAAACGTTTTTATGTTGCACTAACTTGCTTATCACAGGCTGAACGGTAGTTCAAGCCCTGTGTTAACAGCGACTTCCCTATGGGGAATTCAAAAATTCGACCCCTCACAGAATCAAAACCCCTGAACCGATTGAGATAAAATTTGGCACGGTTGATTATGTCGGCGAGAGGACCCGTCGCGCAAAATTTTATGCAAATTCCTTCAAGGGGGCTTCTCGGCAAATGGGTGAAATATACGCATTTTTTATTTATATAAAAAAACAAAACAAACACTGTCAAAGCTACATTGGTCTCGGAGAACAGGCAACACATAAAGATATCAATTTCGTAGCATAAAATAGTTAAGCTTTCTTATTTATTCGCAGTAGTGTTTTGTGACGTCATTGTTACGTCATACTGTGTTAATTTACTAATTTTTTTTAGAATAAATTGTTTGATATTACGTACTATCGACAGATAAGTTTAGTCAATAAAACAAAACACTGAACAGCGATATTAGCAGTAGTGTTTGTTTTGCTAAGTAATTTGGTCACACAATAAAGGTGCAAATTTTATGCAAATTCCTTCAAGGGGGCTTCTCGGCAAATGGGTGAAATATACGCATTTTTTATTTATATATGTTTTTTTTTCTTCAACGCACCTACAGGTCAGACCTCTTAAAGGATTTTTACGCTTAATACGTCAAACGACGCGGTTCTGCACAAGAAAGTGCCTTTTTGGGGTTAAAAAAATTAAAATTTAATATTTAACGTATTTATTCGCAAAAATCAAAAAAATTACAATGTCGCCTATGGGAAAAATTAAACAATTCTTTAAACGGTCATAACTTTGACTGTGTATAAAATAAAGTCGTAATTTTTGGTTCTAGAATATGGTTTTCGGAGATGGCCAATCTAATGGTGTCATTCAATTTTACCCCGGACCCCCCTGGTTGCCATGACAACGAAATTTGGGACAAAATTGGCTATATCTCGGCTTGTGTAAGAGATATTTGCGAGATTTTTGCGTCTATGGGGGGAGTTCGGTATGGGCCATTGAATGCAGCTTAGTCGCATTTTTTCCCGACCGACCGCCGTTGCCATGGTAACAAAATTTGGGACAAAATGGGCTATAATTCGGTCTGTGTAAGAGATATCTGCGAGATTTTTGCGTCTATAGGGGTTTTTCGGGGATGGGCCATTAAATGATGCCAATCGAATTTTACCCCGGCTGACTCGTTGCAATGGGAATTTTACGCAACGGTCCAATAACTGCAATAATATAATTAGCTAAATTAGCATTATCGAAGTGTTTCCGGGCCTTTATTAAGCGGGTGATGCGTGCGATATTAGTTCGTTTATTTATATGGCCATTTTGTGGATATAAAAGTAATTTTGTTCAATACTGTCAGCAATGCCGGCCAGCGGTGACGCCATGCCTGACGCGTATCGTCTGCTTTGTTCAGTCACGCCATTACGTAGTAGGCCTAAGTAACAGTTATAAGCGGCTTGGCTACTGTAAAAAAATATCTGAGGAGCAATATCTTTCTAACTGATCACCACTATAAGAAAACAGTATTTCAGTAATAAAACTGCAAATATAAATGTACAAAACATCAGTTTATACACTTGTTAACGGCAACACTAAAGAGCTCGCACATCGAAAACAGCAAAAATCACAAAAAGTGCACATATTTTTCAGCAGCACATTGACACACAGTCAGTGTGATGCGGGCAATATCACCTTTTGTGATTTTTGCTGTTTTCGATGTGCGAGCTCTTTAATGCTGCCGTTAACAAGTGTACAAACTGATGTTTTGTACATTTATTTACATAAAGTCTATTTTATTTATTTATTTGTTCGATAAATGCAGACATTGTAGCGGGCCGAAATCGCTTACAATACAGTGTATGCCATACCGTAGCCGACGTTGACGGCGGACAGTTCAATAGCAATAGCAAGCAATAGCAATGAATAGTATGAAAGTAAGGCTGTGTGCCATGGCTAGCCATACTGTAAGTACAGTGTTAGTACGTTACATTAGGAAATTGGTTAAATTATCCGAAAGTAAATGATAATAAAATAAATAAACTAATAAATAATACCAAGGCTAGCGCGTTGCGGGTCCGGTAGCTGGCTGGCTTGAATAAGCGCATCAATGGCTTCGGGGTACCTCTGCATGTGAAATAAAGCAACACCCTTGCGATAGAAGGCCTTGATGCTGGTCGGATTGATGCGTAGCGCCTCATCACATTGTTCAACGACGTCTCGATATGCCGTACGACCAAGCTTACTGGTCTGTAAGTAGCATGCTGTATGCGCACATGTATACGCATCATGACATTGGTATCTACCGTATTGATTTAATTAAACACCAAAGAAACTACGGGGCTGAAATATTGAACAACGAAAAATCACGTCTGGGATGGTCAGGGTGCAGACTCGGAAATTGGGAACTATCAATAAAATTGTTAAACGGCGACAGACAGGCGTTGAGATAGGAACACTTAATCTGATTCAGTATAGGAATAAAATAAGAAGAAAATGTCAGAAAGTAAACAAAGTTGACTGTCAAAAAACAACAGTGTACCTTCATTCGCAACAAAGTGCACTTAATAAAACAAGTAATTTGCGCTAATGCTCACGAGACGCGCGAAAACCTATAGCAGTTCCGGTTCAGTAGTTTAGCTCAAAATTGGGGTGTTCACGCTAAGCTAATATACAAATACTAGATTCTTTATCTGGATCGCATAACGATAGTTACGTGGCGCCACCTTGTGAATGATATAGACTTGTGTCGCAACCCGAAATAACCAAAAAATCCATAAAACCCCCTATTTTGGCGTTCAAGGTCATTTAAGGTCATTGAATTCGGCGACAATCGAGAGCCAGTGTACAACTTCCTATTAGTGATTAATAGTAATCTAGGCCCTATCTCGCACCGTTACTGAGATACAGCGACTTATTGGTTAAAAATCGCAAATTTTACCCACCCCCTCTCATTTAGCGCCCTCGTTTGGGGTGACTCAGTTTGATTTTATGGAAAAGCTTTACGATTTCTGAAACTAGAGTCTTCTAGGCAGCGATGGTGAAGATTTGGTAATCTAAGCTTGCACCGTTTTTTGTCTGATCCACCCGTGTGACGGACGGACAGACAGACAGAATTGCGATGGCTAAGACGCGCTGAAAGCAGTAGCTGCTTTCGCGCGTAAAAATTAGACGTCACAGGGGTGGATCAGACAAAAAATAGGCTATCTCTTTAATCTAACTTAGGTTATTTCTAAAAGCAATAAAAATTAAACAGCGTGCAAAACAGTAAAACAAAATTACATTGCAGGGAATAAGAAAAATAATTTCACTTTCAGGGAATAATCTGTATGCGATGTAATACCGGCTAAGTTGTTGTGGCAGTCAATGAGCAGACTGTTGATACTGTCGAGTTCTTCATCAGTCGGCTGTGTTACAGCGATGTCACCATCATCGGCATTATCAGCTGATACTGATGCTGACGCTGTGGTCGTCTGTTGCTGCAGCTGCTGCAGTCTGCTCATTGCTGTGCGGTATTTGCTGATCGCGCCGCTGTAGTTGCCAGCCCGATACCGCGCGTTGCCGTCCTCTTTCACTCTCAGCGCCTGATGTATCCGCTCCGCCCAACTGATGCACGAACACACACGAACAAACGCGAACGTCATCTGCAAGTGCATCTCGGAGAAGCGCAATGGACTCTAAATTACGTCATTTTTTCTATTTTGTTACAAAGGTTTTTTCATGCCCAAAATGTCCCAATCTACTCCAATGAAGGAACTTTTATATAGGCCTATAGTTCTTTTTAGACACCCTGACTAGACTTAAGAAAAAGGCACTCAAAATACGGGAAAAGGCTGAAGGTAAAAATAGAAAAAAATTAAAAAAAACAGACGGGAAAGAAAATAGGAAGATAGTGCTAGTTGTTGTAGACATCAACTGCTCCTGATCATCAGTCTGACAGTCACAGCACTGCTATCAGAAAATTGCACGAAAGTACAAGGGAAAACTGGCGTCGACAATAATTGCTCGCAAACAATATATTCATACATGCATAGATTGATGAACATTAGGCCTAATTAGGCTATTAACTTTGTTTTAAAAAGTCGCCATTTTATTATGGACTGCGGCGATATGATTGTCAGTTTGACTTTCCGAGATCTTTTTCGTGACCGCAAAGACAACCACGCCGGCATATTAATCAACCGGCTCCGTGAAATCAGACCTCAAGCTATTAGCTTCATCTTCGTCATCTGCATCAACGTCTTGCATTTGTCGTTTTTATGGTCGGCGGAAAAAACGACTAGATAATCAACAATTCCGCATCATCATCATCGTTATCATCGTCATCACTTATCCTCGCAGCAGCAGCAGCAGCAGTTTCCTAATTCCCAACGTAGGCCTACAGTAAGATACGACACTACTTCAAACTGCATATACAACAACTTATCACTCGCTGTTAGCCTTTAGTACGAAGCGCACACTGGTATACCGGCCCTACTTTTTCATCGTATTCTGCTGCTGCTGCTGCTAATGATGATGATGGTGACGAAAAATTTTGTGACGTCATCGTGTATTTTCGACGCATATACGGTTGTTTTACACCGTATATATAGCGCGACACAGAAAACGATAGGCTTTGAATTATTATATTTTACGCTAACTTGGGGAATGGACTTTGCCTATTCCCAAGAACCATACCGGGGAAATCTGTCCCTAAGAAGGTTGAATACTTTGTCGGGTATATTTGGAGCTCCGACCACTTTTCTACTACTTTTGGATGGCCATTTCCACTAATTTTTGCCCAACACTGTTAGTGCTGTAGTAAACTTTCCGGCGAAAAATAAATATACTCAAACTAGTATTTTTACGGACGATGGTCGGGGTCCTGCATAATAATGAAGCAAAATGTGCAAACAGAATCTTCATGGGTCAAATTTCTCGATTTTTCGTTGGCACAAACAGTGCAAATTAATTTTACCGTATGTTTACTATAGCAAAGTTTCAGCCTGAGTATATTTTTCTCGCCTGACAATGGCGGGCGAATTTCGACAACCAGCCTATGTCTAAATATCTCCGAAACGGACAGAGATATCCGAAATCGGAAAACTAGGCGAACTGCAGCTGAACGCTGTTGAAGTCACGCCAACACGCTCGCTCGCATGACAGACTATCGAGCGGCTGAACTGCGGTGAGATTTAATTAACTCCGAGTAAATTATTCACAATCAATCGTTCTATTAGCTCACGGTGCCGATGCCAAATAGGCCTATACACGCTGAAGAAGCGTACAGTGAAATTGTTCGCCAACAATACCGTGCGAAAATTTTCGAGAGTATAATATAATTTGCAACGATACACGTTGTCAGGGGGTTTAGCTCCCCTTCAACCATATTGGAGCAATTTCCGCGGACCATAGCTCCGTCTCTCCGTTTACTGCTGCTATTCGTTGACGTGAGACATCAGCGTGAATCGTTGAGAGATCGGTATAAGACTTCAGCTGCTGTATTTTGTCGTGTAGCAGAATGATGATGGACGCAGCTTACACGAATGGCATCGCCAGTTTGACGTCTAACTATTACAATAGTGATGATGTCGACTCTGTGGCGTCTTCTTCTAGCCAATCTGCGATACGTCTACAGGTTACATGTGGTTGTCAGAGTTGTGATAAACGTTTATAGACGGTTTTGACAAAAAATATATAACAACACGTGTTTCAAAAGGATTTTGCGACGTTTTTAATTTTTAATAAACTTCAAAGTTTTAATCTCAAAATAGGCCTAACGGTGATTCAAGGTATTTATTTACGAAATCGAAATGCTACGGATAAAATACATGTACTTAATTTTTCAATTTTTTATTTATTAACTTATGACGGCAACATTTTCTGAATATAAAAAAATGTATCGCAAAAAACAACGGAATTAGTGGATACAGCAATTCAAAAAGGGATCACGTTCTTTATCGAACGTTCACAAGTTTTCATTTTTATTTTTAGTGATGAAAATGTGTTTTTAACGTTTTTGAAATTGGTTTCCTAACGCTCATTACATCCGTGTTAGCTGTAACTTAGTAACAGTAGTAGGCCTAGTATACAGTTTTCTGAAACATACCCTACAATACCTACTGTATCGTAAGCTTATTAAAAGTTATTAGTATGTAGTAGTACTGTAGTGAAAGTACGATACATCTATTGCAGGTAATTCCGGACTCGCTAACAGAGTGTTGGAGTGACTCGCTTGCCGTGGCAGACCGGATGATGACGACGCCGTACTGGGAGAATGACTATTACAATACCAGGAGTGTTGCAGAACTGAACGGTCGTCATCGTGCATCATCGTTCACTGCCTGCACTCGTCCGTCGTCAGCAACATCCAGTTCCACGTCTTCACTGCGGTCAGTTGGGTTGACTGAAAGTGCCGAACGTGAAAATGATGGACATAAAATTGAAAAACAAGAAATAGGCCCATTGAAAATAGATCACATTACCATATGCAGTGTGCAATTTTTTTCGAAAAACCGGCAAAACACAAGGAATAGCAGCAGGATAATTTCAATCCATATTTGATTACAAAAAAACGCAACTTTAAAATGTCAATGTCAAATAAAAAAAAATTAACGGCTACAGGGGAGCAATGCTTAATCGAAGTCTCCTCAATCTAGGCCTATTCAGCCGCTTGAAACATGTTTCGCATTTTCATGTCCGTCATTTTTAGAGCCCCCGGTCAGTTGTCACTGCCGATCAGCGGCGTCGTGCGTTAAAACAGCTTGGACATTATATCCCGTTTACAAGATCAAGTAAACCTCGAGCAATCATCGAGCAAACATGCAGCAAATGCATTTAAAATACACATGTACGAGGTGTGCTTTAATTGTTCGATGTTTGCTCGATGCTTGCTTGATGTTTGCTTGATGTTTGCTTCGTGTAGGCTACGCTTTATGCATGCTTCATATTTGCTTGATGTTTGCTCGATGTCTTTTCGATGTTTGCTCGATGTTTGCTTGATGATTACTTGATCGTGTAAACAGGATATTAATGTCCACGACCTCGCGTTATCGTTATTATGCAGCCGTTCTAATCGTCCGTCCGTCTGTCTGTCACGCAAGGGCTTCTAAGTTAAAAACGAAAAAAAAACGAAAATAAAAATTGGTGCAACTTTTTTCCGTAGAAGAAATTACCCGTATGCAATTTTCAAGCTTTCGCGGTTGCTGTATCTCGTGTCTAGAACATTTTACCGGAGAACGTAACAGCATCCGAGTCACTATCAGTCTTCTGTCAACACCTCAAAACTTGGGTCTTTAAAGTGCTATACCCGGACATCATCATCTCAACCTGCAGTTACTGTTTAACCACGAAGTAGCTCTGCTTATAAGGCATCTCAACGCATCAGCGGCTTTTGGCGTTGGTGCGCTGTATGATTTACGTTTAACTTTGCTTACTGTTACTAACTCTGATCGACTGATTGCTTGATTGTAATGATTGATGCTACTATTGTGGACTGACTGAACAGGTCAACCAGTTCGATGCTGAGACGTCGACGTGCTGAGTTTCACGGTGCGGGCAGGTTCACACGTTACCGCTATCCAGTGAAGTTCCATCATCAGCAGCCGCTGAACCCTGCCGGTGGTAGTCGATCTGGCACTGACGTAACGAGAGCACCATTGAACAGTGGTTATCTGCACGCTCTTAACCTGCTACCAGCCAGTCTACGTACTACGACTCGCTACGGACAGGAACCAACCGTGCAGTCAACGGGACAGGCGAATGTTCTGTCTAGTCGGCTTGTGGCTAGTAGAAGCTTTAAAACTGGTTAGAAAATATGAAAGAAAAAAAAACTTAAGTGCTAACTCTAGTACATTCGTACGGCGCGTGAACCTAGCGTCCAGTCAACGGGACAGAGACGACGGGTGGGCGGAAAAAGCAAGACTAGAAGAGCGAAGCCAGTAGAGATGGTAGACAGTGCGTGTCAGTGCCGTTGACTGCCAAAAACCAACCAGCCAGTTGAGAGCCCAAGATGCCGTAAAGTTACCACGAAGTCTCGAAGTCTGCATGAGCGACGGGGCGTGAGTGGAGGGTAGAAAGAACTTGGAGTCTGATGGCAAGAGAGTGAAAGCCAGCAGAGATGGTAGACCGGGCGTGTCAATGCTCGTTGCGGGTGCCAGTAGCTAACTCGAGTTGTCAGGCGGGTAGTGGAGCCACGTCACTGGTCAGTCGTGCAGTTAGTAGGCCTACACGTTACTATGTCAGTGGTCAACCTGTCTGTGTGGACTATCTGTGTGGTAGGTCGTTCTGTGTGTGGTCTGCTATTGGCCAGTCTGTCTCGATGTGTGGTCTATCTCTGTGGTCAACCTGTCTGGTACACTGGCAGTGGGTGAGTCGAGCAGTTAGTACACGACACGTTTGGCCAGTTTACTTGTCCTTGGTCAGTCCATGGTCACTTTTTCTGTGTCTGTCTGTGTGTGGTCTGCTAGTGTCCAGCACTGGCAATGTGTGGCCAGTCAACGTGTCCTTGGTCAGTCTGTGGCACAGTGGCAGTGCATGAGTCGTGCAGTTAGTACAGGTCGGGTGTCTCGCGAAGACGCTTCCGTCATGACGACTCGTGTAGAGACGATCAGTCGCATGATTGAAACCGACCTCAGATTGGTCGAACTACCACCCACCCACCACCAGCTGACTCGCTGACTGACGGAGCGTCACCTGCCATGTGGGATCACGCAGTTGACCGCGCCTCACCTTAACACAGCCAAGCAGACCGGTAATTGATTTACCAATTCCGGAGGGATGGCCAGGCTGAGTTGACTTTTTCTTACTACACAGTACCGACATGGTTTACCTGTCCGCAGACAGTTACTCATCCAAGTATTTGATGACGACCTGTTGTCATTTTCTTCAACACATCTGCTTAGTTAAACATGTTGTCTGTCATCAAAATCGTTCGCTTACAATATCTCTCATAATTGCACGTTTAAGTCAAGTGTCATCCTGCAGGTATATTGTAAAGGCTGATGACATGAATGATCTACCAGAGCGGTGGCTCGTGGAAAAGACGAGGATTGGGGTCTGCCACAAGTGGAATCCGGAGAAAATTCTTGATGGAATAAGATATGCAAAGTCCCAGCATAAGACACAAACATCTGGCTTTACTTTTACCGGTCCGATTACTACCGAGATTATCTAGGTGATGCACACTCTGTTTTCGTACGATTATTTAAAACATTTTCCCTTCTCAGAATGGTGCATTAAAGTATATTTGGCGTTGATGCGCTGTATAATTCCACGTTTTACTTACTTAATTTCTACTGTTAAAACCCACTAGGTGTGTCATATTCAGTGCCATAAGTGCTAGGGTGAAAACCATCAAAGGCACGTATAAAAGTGGTTAAGGCCATTGCCACAAAATGCCATTCGTGTGGCACTACCAATGACACAGCTTGGCAGCATTCAATTAATGCACGTCTGTCAGTTTTACTGTCTGCAGGCCTATCAGTTCATGTAAGCCGAAAATATCTACTTCAGTGTATTTTAACGTAGACGGTTCAGTGCTTGATATTGCTGACTCGGTGAAAGAAATAACATTTGGACTGTAAAAAGTACATTGTGGGGCATAAAAAACACACCAAAATTATATCGATCGTAAATTAAAGATGGATGATCAGATTTTAATATTTTTTTGGTACGAATATTTCAGACACAACTGGCCATCAAATGATCATTTATGTTCCCGTCGCACCAAACGTTTCTTTCTGCACTACCTGGGGAAAACAAAACAAGCATAATATTAAATTTTATTCAATGCAATATCATTATTTGATTAAAATAACGCACATTTTGTCCAAATTTCTAGCACTTTGGTTGACAGCTTATCCAATTGTCCAGTTGTGCAACTGCTGACAGTAAATATTTGAAATATCGGCCATTTGTGCAAACAGAGGCAGGGAGATGCATTCTCGTTGCGTTGATAGCAGTGTTGATAATGTTCTGCTTCAGACTTCAACCAGTCGCTTCTTGAGTTCATTGATATTCCTAAACAGTGTCCCATAAACTCGCTGCTGCATAGCACTGCAAATACTATCGAATGGACTGTGATTAGGGCTGTTAAGGGCTACGTATCTGTAATGATTAAATTCACTGATGATTTTCTTTTTTTAACTCATGTTGCATTTGTTCTGTTTCCTCAGGTAATGCAGCAACAGACGTTAGGTGAGCTGGGTATTTGAACGGCCGTTTGATAGCCAATTAGATAGGAAATATTTGTACCAAAAATATTAAAATCTCATTATCCTTCTCCAAGTTACTATCAGTAATGTCACGGATGTTTTTTGTTCACTTTAACGCCGATGCGTGTTTTCGCGATTTCGTGTTTTGATTTCCCCAGGTAGTGCAGAAGCATATGTTGGGTGAGGTGGAAATTTGAATAACTGTTTGATGGCAAGTTGTGTCAGGAATAGTTGTACCAAAAATTATTAAAATCTGATAATCCAACTTCAAGTTATGATCGATAAATTTTGGTGTGTTTTTATGCCCCACAATACTTTTTACAGTCCAAATGTTATTTCTTTCACCAAGTCAGCACTATCAGGCACTAAACCGTCTATGTTAAAATACACTGAAATAGATATTTTCGGCTTACATGAACTGATAGGCCTGCAGACAGTGTACTGCCAATACCACTTTAAAAGTCTGTCTGTCTGGCATGGCTTGAAATAAACTGGGCAATTAAATGCAAACTACACTGTGTCTAAAAAAAAACCGGACCCCTGCTACCTTTTGCAATAACTCCAACAGTCCTGGTTCAATAGCAATAGATTTTGACAAAAATAATCGTTAGAGAATCAGCACTTAATAGCATGTGTTACTTTGCGAGAAATTTTAAGAACAGAGTACCAGCTGAGGTTTTCCTGTGGCACCAACAGTAGAGGCAAC
>Ga0209367_1012198_pt1 | contig 11284 bp, 7 predicted proteins | sample WorMetLIZISLAND2_FD_187412 | JGI IMG/M metagenome (GOLD analysis project Ga0209367, IMG submission 187412) | Marine gutless worms symbiont microbial communities from Max Planck institute for Marine Microbiology, Germany - Olavius geniculatus... ... | reverse complement strand
GGGGTGGGGGTGGTGGGGGTGCGGCGCTCGTGCTCGACGGTGAGGATGAAGCGCGGTCTGCGGCAGCGTCAGTACCTGGCGGCGCGGCGTCGTCTGTGTTAGCGGAGTGATTCGACAGCAACATTGGCATCGACTCTTCACCGCCTGCACCGCGATCTACGCCTGACAGCCACAGACAACAGCACTGCGAAACTGCGAATAGTTCTAAAATGTGAAATATACGTCGAATGGTCTTTCATTGGAAATCACTTCTGCATCGTCACTCGATTTTTTGCAGCGTCTCAAGACTTTTCTGTTCCGTCAGTCATACCCGGACTTAATCGTTTGTCACTTACGCTCACGTGGTACTAGAAATAGTGTTTAAGCCTACTATTTAGGGCACGTTAAACCTCTCTATGATAACGATGATAATAATGATTCTAAGCCTACGGAATTTAGTGACGGAATCGTCTGACAGCGTACCAATGCGACTGTTGCATCTCGTCGGCGTGTCGTCAGCGTCAGCTGGTTCAGCGTCGTAGTCAAACCTCAGCGCGTTCCGCCTTCCAGTGAGTGACGGTTGTCCAGTCGCCGCTCCCTGCAGGTGCCCTGCGCTCAGTCTACCTAAGCCTCTATGTCCGCCGCCGGCTCGGTGATGGTGATGGTCACCCAGGTACTCACCAAACCGCGCCAAGGCTCTGTGTCCGCCGCCATGGCTGCGGTGGTCGCCGCCTAGCCCGGCACGCTGTAGTGGCGCCGCCTTCGGTCTCACGGCCTCCACGGGCAACACTCGGCGCCGCTTCTTGGGCAGTTTGGCGCGCGCTTGCGTGTGGGAATAGAACAACGCAAAGTTCGACACGATCACCGGGACCGGCAGCGCTATCGTCAGCACGCCAGTGAGCGCACAGAACGAGCCGACGAACATTCCGACGTACGTCTTGGGCGACATATCGCCGTAGCCGACGGTCGTCATTGTCACAATGGCCCACCACAGACCGACCGGGATAGAGGTGAAGTCATTGGTAGGGTTGTACTGGATGCGCTCGGCGTAATAGACGAGCGACGCGAAAATGACAATGCCGATGACAAGAAAGAAGATGAGAAGCATCAGTTCGTGCGCGCTCGCTTTGAACGTGTGGATGAGAATCTTGAGTCCGGGCGAGTGCCGAGTGAGCTTGAACAGCCGCATGATGCGGATGATGCTGAAGAATTCAAGGATGTCGTTCTCCTGTAGCAGCAGCAACAGAAATTGTTTAGATACACGGCACCGAAAAATAATAGTAATAGTAATAACTGCTTGAATGCACTTCATAGGTTTATAAGTACAGAATGTTTAAACGAAAACGACAATAACGTTTTATCTACAAAGTATACGATTCGCAGCCGACGTCACAACAGCACGACACTCAGTCATCGTCTGAAGTGTACGGTCTTTCTCAAGTTAGGCTCAGTACTGAGTCGATTGTGCAGAAAAGTTGATTCTTTTACTACAATATTTTTATGTTGTTTTGAGTTAATTAAATGAAAACGTTTCTGGCAAAACACTTTCGAACATCGACAAGCTTCCATATAAACCACAAAGATTTACAACAGAGCGCGTCGGTGAAAGAATTTGTCACAATCTGTCAATATTTGATAAAGTTATGAACTTACGACAAAAAGCACATTGTTTTTACACATTTTATCTACTTTCTCTACGACTGCATGAAGAACGAACCTATTGTGAGACGACTATATTAATCTACAATAAAGTGAATAAAAGCCCCGAACATATTTCACCCAAATCAGCTTAATTTTTCACAATATTTTGAAGGCAACTGTCCATTAATTGGATGCTGGACTGACGAACACACCAGGCAGTGACCAAATCCTCAGTTTCGATGGTAAGTTGCGAGTGGCGGACTCGACAATTTCGAGTCGGCCATCGCCGTTGATGCGCATGAACGCTAAACTGTAGACAGACAGCGGCCCAGCGCAGTGCGCGGAGGTCACAGCTGGTAGATTGTCACATGACGCACTGCGGCACCATGCTGCAGCACCGGTCATGCGGACAAGATGTGATGTGACGTGATGTGATGCGGTCGCAGGTCTCAAATGACGAATCAAACGTGCTGATGTGACTCGTCTCGTCCTCAGTCTGACACGAAGTCGTCCGTCCTCGGCGTCAGTGCGTGCAGACTTAACAGTTGACCCCGCGCAGCCCGGCGGGACTCGCTCGCCCCAGACTTAGCACCGCCCCTTACGCCTTTCACTCCACAGAATAGCGGGTACGCTAAAGAATAGTCCAATAGTACACAAATGCTGCAGTTTAGAAAAAAACTAAAAACTTTTGTTGACACTAAAGTAAAGACATTATTACCGTCATCACCATTATCAGAACGCGTAGTTGGCGGCAGACGGCTGCGCTCTCCGGATTATCAGCGGCTGTCCAGGCCTCCCAAGCAGTTAATCGTTGTTTTTAAATGTAGGCCTATCATGTGCAGATGCTAAGCGTGCAGTGCAAACAATGTGAAATTCTGCCACAGTAAAACAATCTAAAATCTGCTGCATACCTGTTTATCCGTCTTTCAATAAACTCATAATTATTTACACAATTCAGAAAAGTGACCTCTAAGACCCACAAGAAATGTATGATCCACTTGCGTATGATCTGTTTCTATACGACACTGAGCTTTGTTAATTAGCCTACGCTTTGTCCGTCATGTCATGTGACAACTACTAAACGAAGAAGGTTAACAACGGACGATGATGCAGCAAACCTTTTTGTGGTAGGTGAGCAAAAAGTCGAGGTAGAAAGACAGCGTGGCGACGAAGTCGATGATGTTGACCGGGGCGCGGATGAAAGCCAGTTTGCTCGGACTCACGACGAACCGGATCATGATCTCGAACGTGAACCAGGCGTTGCAGACGCACTCGATGTAGAAGAACGCGTCGTGGGGGTCGGTGCGTTTCTTGTCCAGCATCCAGGCGGTCGACGCGCTTCCGTTGGACCAAACGACGTACGACGACGACGGCAGAGACGACAGGGAGGACGATGACGATATTGTGCGTCCGTGAAAACGCGGGAACGAGACGTTCTGGATCGACGGCACTCGCATGCTCGGGTGCGTTTTGAGACAGAACGACAGGATCGAGACTATGATAAAGAACACGGACATCGTGGCCGCCACCTGCATCACACAAACACATTTCCGCTTTGTTACGCAGCCGTTCCAATAGGTCGCACTATGTGTCTTATCCGTCCGTCTGCCCGTCCGTCTGTTCCATGCGGCCTCCTAACTGAAAAAAAACAAGAAACGTAAAAATCAAGATCGGTGTATACGTCCCCCAAAGCAGCAGTGGAGTGCCAATTTTCTCTTTAAGACGACAAAAGGTCTGTGTTTAGGTGAAGGTGCACCTGGTGCAGGTTGAGCAGCTTTAGGCCGACGGCCGCATATGTGGCACTAAAACGACCTCTTTTCCTACCACTGAGATAAAAATAGCATATTTCTTAGTAAATAAGCACAAAAATAAACACAAAACCTTTATCAACCAAAAAACATTAGGCTTAGGAACGGAAAAACAAACATAACTTTGCATGAAATACCACAATATAGCGGTCTATGATTTCTGTTGTGACTTTGATGTGGTCTGAACCCCCCACCCACGCATACGCCTACAACTGTTCCAAGCACCTTGTTGTTAGGCCACGAACTGTTCTCATTGTTGATTTTGCGTCTGCTATTGTAGGTCATTCAGACTCTTTCACTGCCTGTCGAACTCTTAACCCCCATTTGATAGCCGGATTCTTATATATTCGCAACGGTGTAAAACGTTCGGCATTATGAGTATGAACAAATGGTGTGCATGAACAACGCGGAAGCCTAGCTATAGTTTATTAGAACGTCAGTCGCAATTTCTCCCTGGGCATTTAATGGCAGTCGCTGCAGCAATTACAGCGCAAGATATGTCGTGAGCGCTGATTGTGAGTGATGGTCGTGTTGACTGCAGCAGCAGCGGCAGCAGTAGCATTGTCCGGACGTCGCACGAGCACTAAGGTAATTGCACCCCTGTTGGTCGATTCATAGTTGGCTATAATGATGACGAACGGCGACAACGCTACAGCGAACAAAAGCACTAGATCGTCTTGCACCGATTGAGCGGGTCGCCGATTTCATTTCAGCGGAACTAGCAGCAATGAGACCAACGAACTTAATTTCCATGCACCAAAATAATAATAAAGGACCTAGTCACAAAATATTCGACAGCACAAACAATTAGGCCTACTGTTTAAGAAGTGGGTTTACGTCTCTGTTACTAGACTATGCCAAAATTATTCGCACAATGAAGGCTGATAATAGGTTATTTCTAGGATACTTAACGACATTTTGCGTTATGAGTATTGCAAATTCTTCTACGATAACAACCAATTCTGGTAGGCCTATATACTCGACATCATATATAGTCATCTATCCTCTTCATTGTTGTTGTTGTCTGCTTGAGATGTAATAGCAGCAGCCCATACATTGACGATAGCAGTTGCATAGACATATTTGAAACAATTTTTAATATTCAATAGCAAAGCATAGCCTGCAGTTCTTACGTGCAACGTAGTATACGTGGCATAGCTAAAACCGCCTTCCCGACTGGGCTATAAATCCTCCAAATCACTTTCATCGATTTCGGATATTGGGCGTAGCATCGTGACATTCAATATCCACAGCCGTCCTTCGCCGTTCTGAAGAAAAAACGTGACCGCATTCAGCACTGAGCAGCTGCGCTCCTTCGCGCGGAATCTCCTGATACCTGACTTTGCTTCTTAGCTCGGCTGTTTGAGTTATATTTCCAGTGCTGAAAACTTTCAAAACCATTTATTCATATTTTTATTATCGTAGCTTGTTAAAACGCAAGAACCTACAAAATATACAGTGTAATGTAAATAGCCTACACGAACTTCAAAAGTTTATAGGATTATAAGCTTACATTATGTATCAATAAACATGTCAGTTGAACTTTAACAATCAAAGCAAAACAAAAAAGAAACAAGAATTGTCTGAAAGTATCGAAATTTATCAATTTCGTAAGCATTATGAACAATAGCGCCTCAGAATTACTGCCTTATGAGTGACGCATTACAAACATGTTTATTATTATTAGTCGGCATCGCACAAAGAATCCGCGAAACCAGGTACTGCGGCAGTGTAGATTCTACGGCAGCGTAGTCTGTCAGTCCAAACGACCGTCACACTTATGCACGCGCCAAAGCCATTAAACAGAATGAAATGTAATTTGTCAGTAGAGGCAATCTTGTGACCCAAATAACATCAGGCCCGGTTCTTCCATGGAAGGAGGAAATTTGGCGGCTGAAAGTTCCCCATGCAGTCGTAATACTTTTCGCTGCAAGTTGCGGACATACTGTATACAGAAGACGCTACGATGCCGCCTGACATTGATTGTTGTTCTTATTACTATACAGAACATGACAGAAGCTATACATAGTTGATGGCAAACACCAAAAGAAGGTTTTTTTCTGGCGCAAATCGCTAAGTCTCGTAGCAGGCAAAGCTAATCCAACCGCACACAAAGCGAGACCGGGCTTAGCCGGGCGACGTGCACAATGTACTCGGGCGCACCGGCGACTTAAGCTCAGCAACAAACCACAAAGCGAAGAAGAAACAAGAAGATGCGAGGAGTGAAAAAAAGAAGAACGAATACAGCTTGGACGGATGTGCTTTATGCGCGAGGTCTGGATTAATCACACGGACAATTGGGACGCTAGACGACAGGCGGATTAAACGGTGACGAACAATATGACCCGCGCCAATCACTGATACAAGCCGCTGATTACAGGATTCCGACTCGTTTTACATACGAGCCATTCCACTCAGCACTTCGACACAAAGTTCTGCAGCCGCGCGGCAATGTTTGCAATTCTACCTCCAAACTCCACTACTTAAACGGTCGTGAAACTTGCCGTAAGACTCGTCGCTCGTTGTACAGTTTGTCCTGGACTGTCGTTGCCTGTGCAACATCTTGTACAACAAATCGAAGCAAGTGGAGTTAAGATTTTTGGACTTTACAAAAGTTGTAATGCGTCGGTGAAAAAATCGAAAGATGTCGTGGCGTGATGAAGACCGCGAAAGTTTTCGAGCTAACACGGTCCGGACTGGGTGTCATGGCCCGAGAAAAAGTGACAACTACGACAATGTGCTGACGGTGACACCGTCGCACGTTTGAAATAGCGCGCCACCTCAACAACGGAGAACTTACAGTGCAAATGATGACCTAATAAACCAGACACTGTTTGATTTCACTGTCATATTTTATCCATTGTCTTTAGAGAACTCAAATTTTACACACAGCAAAAATTCGCTTGGGATTAAATGTGAATACAGTTCACGTTTCAACACGGAATAACTTGCCAGCTGACAATACTGACTTTTCTAATTTAAATAGTTTTAAACGATCTATTACTTTCACATTCTTGGCTAGTTATTGCTAAGTTTATTTTTTCTAGTAGTTTTATTGTTGTATTGTGTTATCAGTGACATTCATTGATGTATACTGTTATTTTATTGAAAATAAATGAACCTATTGTGGCTTATCGACCATTGTTTGGAAGGCTGTGCTTTTGGGCCCTTTTAGCGCTTTGTGAAACGCAGTAATTTTTATAGTGCAGCATAATTTGTATTGTGGTAAGTCGAAAAAAGTAAAAAAAAACACCAATCATTTTTTTAAAATTGATTAATTAATTAATTCTAACACGTAGATCAACATTAAGGGAAAGACAAATCCACTGTGGCTCACATCACAAACTTTGGGGGCAATGCCTCCGGCGCCTCACTTCGCCTATAGTGCCGCCCTTGTCCCGGTGCGTACAATATAATCGAAATGATGTAATATCCGGGAGGCAATTAACTGCGGATGCTGCGAGATGGAAGGCTGAGTAGCGACGCTTGACATACACACAGATCGATCGTGAGTAACTGCAAGTCGACATCAGCCAAAACGCAATTATTCCATCACCGGCCTTCGAGGCCCGCATATGATCCCCCGGACATAAGCCCGGACGAAAACCCTCCGAACAAAATCTCCCTAGACCGAACCCCCTCCCCAAAAATATACCGATTTGCTGTACGACAAAATCCCATTTAACTAAATCCTTTGTAATGCTGACTAAAAGAAAGCGTTTCGCCGGGGGAATTATGTCCAGGGAATATTTTTTCTTTACCCGGCGGTGCCATAAAGCAAGAGGCACAAGCCAACAAAACGATATCAACGTCCTGCGAACGTAGGCGAAAGTAACGAGACGCTACGAAACTGTGCTCGTAATGAAGCGCTGCTAATGACAAACTGCAAACAAGAGCGTTGCCGACGGCGACGATAATTAACTGATTCGAACGCTGTTCAGTCTTTTTCCGTAGGCTACATCAAGATACACTGTGCAGACAAATTTAATAACTTAGCATAGTTGACGTAAACGTTAAACAAACTAACTGATTTACTGTGAACCGTGTTCATAATAATAAGCCAAAATTTCGAGTTAAACCATCCACGGGTAAACCTACATAGCCTCAGCTCAAATTAAGCCATATTGTTGTCAACAGAGACATTTTTGACATCATAAAACTGTGGTAAGATAAGCAAAGTCTAATTTCAACTGCACCACACAAACACTCGCGTAGACTGATAGATATCCGTCAAGGAATGTAGTTTAAATAGCAAATCTGGCGTCGCAAACTCCGCACTCGGTATCGAATCGTTGCGCAAAATTAACAGACAGCTAGAACGTTACGGAGCACATAGTCAGTACTAACAAAACCGACCAATAGTGAATCGAAATAGGAGCTAGAAAACGACCCCAGAAGTGGAAATGTTTGTTGACCTAGGTAGGCATTCTACAAAAGCTGTAGATAGAGTGAAATTTACGGTCATTCACGTCATCTGTTGACCACGCAAATCAAACGCTGGTAGAAATTAGCAGCGACAGCGGCATGATCGACGTAAAGATGGTGCTTGTTCGGTCAGTCAGTCGACCGACTGCAGCTGGTACTTCGTGCGGCAATCAATTAGCGGCCATCCAGACAACGACCGGCGACCAGCTGATAAAGTTCGCCATTAACAACAATGCACGACGAAGACAGATTGTCGGAAACTGTCTCGAGCGCAACAAGCTTCATCGGTCATCGTCAACTGACCTGCAGCGCTTCCAACCTCAGTATCTCTTTGTTTCTTTATTTTACGGTACTTTTCACCATATACACGCTGACCCATTTCTATGTATGCATACTGCCGCTTGTGATTTTTACAAAGCATCAGCATAACTTGCTATGCAGAGCCCAGTATTAACTAACGTCGTGAGCTCGTCTGTCCGTCCGTCTGCCCGTTCGCCGCACACTGATATTGTATCAAAAATGACTCAATCTAGGATTGCAAAATCTTTACTGTTAGTTCCACTAAAAACTCTGATTTCAGAATTAGTCAAAATCATCCGAACAAAATTAAAATAGTTCATCCCAAACGAAAGCATTATCTAAAAGAAAAGTAAAGAAAATCGGCCATTTTTAACCAACACGTCGCCGTAACTCAGAAACAATAATAAATAAGACCATCGTTACGAATAATGAGCACTAATAAAAGTCGTATACGCGTTTTTAATTGGTGCCAAAATTAACGACCTTGAATGACCTTAAACGGCCATTACGCATATGCATTTTCAAAGTCCATCATGTAAACTTCACCTAAGCTATGCCTAGACTTATACACTCTCAGCAAAAGCAAGCCCAGGGACTCTACCAATACGAGGTTTATGTACACATAATCATTAGCGTCCTTAAAAGAAGAGGTGGGCGTTTTCTGCTATATTCTGACAAACCATAAACGTTGATTTTTGGTGGTATTGCGCTGCTGCTGATAATCGACTGCGGTCGTGATACGCGTTATATTGTGTCAAACTGTATGGAGAAAGTTTTAAAAAGTATAATTTTTTAACGGAAACCTCATCTCAAATTTACGAAACGTTACCTGCAATGTGAAGGCACACAGGTGAACGCGCCCAGCCTCAACTCTGGCCAGATAGGCCGGTACTCGATTTACCTACCTCGGAGGGATGGAAGCCTGAGTTGACATTAGTGTTGGTTATATGACGAGATGGTTTACCTGTCCGCAGACAGTCACCCATCCAAGTAGTAACCACTTGATAGCGTTCCGACCGTGAGTCGAATCATCGACCTAGCGATCACAAGTCCAACGTTCTAACCGTTACGCTACTGAGCCATCTTAAGAGGAACGATGACGCGTGACGACGACTCGTGGTCAGCATCGAGCGTCGGTGTGGTCAAGAACATGCAGCTATAGATCTAGTAGTCCGTGGTGTGGTTGACGTTGACCATCGCACGCCGGGGTGGTCGCGATGCTTTAACATACAACTCGTCTGCCGAGCACCGCCCTGCAATCTTGATTAAGTTGGACCGCCTACAGTTGACCCGAATTGACCAGACAATCTCCCAGGCTGCAGGATACAGCACACAGATAAAAGAACGCTGCTTGCTCGATGCTGCGATATTCAGCTGCAACCGATATATCGATACTGACGCTAGTATCTTGGTCGACTCATCTGCAGCTGCCCATCCCCCCGAAAATATCGTTTCTCTCTTACTATATACATTTTTTTACGAAAATACCGTTGTTATATCCGTATTGGACCGTCTTTTGTCATTGTGTCTCTGATATCATTTGCATTGATTATTGTCGTCATACTCAAGGTCATCCAAGGTCAGTAATTTATCTCATTTGAAAACCAGTATGCGAGTGATCAATGGCAACCTAGACCCTATCTTGCACCGTTTAGCCACAGTACATCCGTGACAGACAGACAGACGGACGACACTCATGCCAATAGATCGACCTTTACTAAGGTACAGTCGGCTAAAACAGACTTGTTTTAGAACAAATGGTGAGAGTGCTAATGATAAGGACGATACATAAATTAACTGTGCGTTTACTTAAACACTGATCTACGGCGACTAAACCCTAGGCCTATCTATGGACAAAACCGGCATTCAGTTGCAAGTAAGTAAGTAAGTAAGTAGTTTATATAGCGCGATAACAATATATAACCTCTAACGCGAAAGCTAATGCAGTCTCGAAGTAAAAGTCGCCAAATTGAAAAATACGATTCAGAAAAGCGTTCTGCTTAAGAGGAGAAAAAATAGACTACTATACACCGTGATTGAAAAAAAGAGCTTACAGCATTTTCGACATATTTGTGACAAATTCAACTGTTGGGTTTCCATACTTATTGGCACGAGTCGTTCTGTGACATGCACCTAAACAGGCAGTCAATAGACACCTTTGCTATGTATGGCCTATAGCTAAGACAAAGCATTTGCTGAAGCCCTGAAAATAATAAAAAAAGTTTTGTATGAAAAAAGTGTATAAAAAAGTTAATAACTTCCGTTGTTATACTACACTGTGGGGCATAAAAACACACCAAAATTATATCGATCGTAACTTAAAGATGGATAATCAGACTTTAATAATTTTTGGTACGAATATTTCAGGCACAACTGGCTATCAAATGACCATTTATGTTCTCGTCGCACCAAACGTTTGTTTCTGCACTACCTGGAAAAAATAAGACAAGCAAAATATTAATTTTTATTTAATTGATTAAAATAACGCACATTTGGCACATTTTGTCCAAATTTCCAGCACTTTGGTTTACAGTTTATTTAATTGTCCGATTGTGCAACTGCTGACAGTAAATATTCGAATTATCGGCCATTTGTGTAAACATAGACAGGGAGATGCATTCTCGTTGCGTTGATCGCAGTGTTGATAATGTTTTGCTTCAGACTTCAACCAGTCGCATCTTGGGCTTCTCGAGTCCCATAAACTCGCTGCTGCATAGCATTGCAAATACTGTTGAATGGACTGTGATCAGGGCTGTTAAGGGCTACGTGTCTAGAATAATTAAATTTACTGATGTTTTTCTATCTTTTTTATCTTATGTTGCATTTGTTCTGTTTCCCCAGGTGATGCAGCAACAGACGACAAGTGAGCTAAAAATTTGAATAACCATTTGATGGCCAGTGTGAGGCTGCCTAGTGAGGTTTGAGTCCTAGGCCTATGCTGAACTTATTGTATAGTTAAGCTAGGCCTAAAGTTACAGAAAAATGGACTCAAGACTTGATAATAAAACAAATATACGATTTAATAAAGCAAGCTATGTACAGCGGTGCATACAATTACGTGCAATGCAAATATCAGAACAGAATAAGCACACGACTCTCAGTTCAATCGCCAAGCAGTCACAGCTGCTAAT
>Ga0209367_1012197_pt1 | contig 11285 bp, 8 predicted proteins | sample WorMetLIZISLAND2_FD_187412 | JGI IMG/M metagenome (GOLD analysis project Ga0209367, IMG submission 187412) | Marine gutless worms symbiont microbial communities from Max Planck institute for Marine Microbiology, Germany - Olavius geniculatus... ... | reverse complement strand
GTAGAAAACGCGCCGCCATGATGATCTGCGGTGACGTCATGAGTTTAGCCTATAGACGTCATGAATTAATATTCATGACGTCTATATAGGCTATGGCCTAGCCTAGAATGATGACGTCGTCGGCTAGCCATTAATATTCATGATCAATGTGGGCTAGGGTCATGACGTCACTGCGGGCACTGATAGATTAGAATATTTTGCATAACTTAACGTAATGCCGCATTTCGTTTGAATTCACGCATTAATTTCATATATTTATGAAGCTCAAATCGACATACTATATATGCGAGGTTAAATGTCTAATTTAAATCTACAGAAATTGCGCGAGTGAGTTTGACCGTGGCTATGGACCTTTAAATGAGTTTCTTTTTTTTCTTTTTCGGACTTCTCAGTGCAAAATCTCCGAGCTCCCTCAACCAATCGCCATGAAACTTAACTACACTCTGTCCCCCAAAAAACATCCCCGACATTCGCGATTATAACTTAAAAACCAGTTATCAGATTTCGATAATTTTTGGTATGAATATTCAAGACACAACTTGCCATCAAATGGCCTTTCAGTTTCCCACCTCAACCAATGTATGCTTCTGCATTGCCTAGGGAAAGCAGATCAAGTGAAATATGTGTTGAAATAAACAGAAAACCTAAAAAATATCCCCAACATTATCGATCATAACTTGAATAAAAATTATCAGATTTTAATAATTTTTGGTAGAAATATTTTTGATGCAACTGGCTATTGAATAAGTGTTTTAGTTTCCACCTCACTGAACTTCTGCTTTTGCACTACCTGGAGAAAGCAGACCAAGCATAATGCGTGTTACAATGAATGAAAAAATGTCAATAAATTGCATCTGTCCTAATCTGCGAGCCCCAACAGCAGGTCTATTACAAGGTTTAACTGTCGTGCAGCAGTGTGTTTACCAGATGAAGTTTAGTAATGTTTGTGAAGTCAAGAAGCAACTGGTACAGCCTGGATTGGTCTGGAGCAGAACATTATCTATACTGCTGTCAATGAATGGAGAAAGTGTCTCCTTGCCTGTGTTTGTATAATGAGAAAACACTCAAGCAATTTTACTGTAGGCAGTTGAAAAACAGACAACTGGATGAAATATCAGCCATAGCGGCAGAAATGTAAGCAAAATGTTTTTACGTGTTATGTTAATTAAGCAATCATACTGCATTTGACAAAAAGTGATATTTCATTGACTGTGTTTTCCGCAGGTAGTGCAGAAACAAAAATTGGGTGAGGTGGGAAACTGAAAGGTCCTTTGATGGCAAATTGTGTCAGGAATATTCCTGCCAAAAATCATCAAAATCTGATAATTGGTTTTCAAGTTAAAGTCGAAAACGTTGGGGATGTTTTTTGGGACACAGTGTAGGTGAAGGATACAAAAAAGCATGATGACAAAATTTTAGTAAAGATTGTGGTCAATTTTCCCTGACCAGATTTTTTTTGTCTAACAGCTGTAAATTCCCTAACATTTCCCTGTTTTCCGGACAAGTATCACCCTGACCCTAGTAACAGCTGGGCTTGTTTTGAACCTTGCCATCATCTGCATGGGAAGTGATTTTGCAGACATTCCTAGATGCCTTACTTTAACCGGTTATAGATGAGTTTACCCCCCCACCCCAAAAAAAACACTGGGATTTTTGGGTATCTACCCGGATGTCTCAACGCAAGTCTAGATCCTGCAGAGACTAGAGGTGTCACCTTGTCTTTCTTGTCCTGGCGTGCGTATGGAAAGCACGGAATGACAGCGGTGACGCGGGAAGCGGACGCGATCTTGCACGCATTGATCATGATGAGCAGTTCCATTATCATGTCGTTTATCTCACCGTAGCCACTCTGAATTATGAACACGTCCTCGCCGCGAACGGATTCACCGATTTCCACACTGAAACGACCAAAAACAGCAACAATGACAATATTCAGGTGCAGCGAGTTTATTCGCCAACATTGTATAAATCTATTTACTTACTTACTTAATTAATGACTAATTGACTACAGTAGTGTAGATGGGCATCAGAGCTGCAAAAAATGGTGCAAAAAACCTATGTTTTTAAAGTTTTTTTAAAGACGAACAAAGTCCAATTTTATTTTTTTTTCAAAGTTTTTTTATTATGAAATTTATTACATATCATATTTTATTTCATATTTTAATCATGATTTTTGAGAACAACGTCTATCATGTCATTATGCCGTTCACTTGTAAAAGGGTACATAAGATGTTTCCCGAGTCGCAAATTTTGAGGGTACTAGTGCATATTACAGCCGCCAGATAATGGATAATTTTTGTTGCAAGTTCTGACTAGCAGTAGACTTACCGATGTTTAAATGTTGCTGTAAATTGTACAGGGTGCGGCAGAAAAAAAGTGGACCCCTAAATTTTTTCGCCATTTTCTCAGCAACTGTTTGGGATTTTAATATGAAATTTTACACCTTATTTACCAAAACGTTCTACATCTAATTGCCAAGCAAAATGTGATTCTGTTAAAAAACGACGAAGTTATAGATTTTTTATCATGACCGTTTACCGATTTTTCAGCATTCAAAAAACGTTCATGCTAAAAATGCTATTTAATTGTCAAAAACTGGTTAGACGTTACTGCCGATGACGTCACAGTGACGTTTTGATTAACATCAATTTTTATTGTTTATAAATTATCACTAAATTATCGTTCTTTTAAAGCAATCGCCGTCTGCTCATCGGATTCATCTTCCAGCAGGACGGCGCGTCAGCACACACAGCGCGCAACGCAGTGCAGCGCACAGAACTGGCTGCGGGCCAGCTGTCCAGATTTCATCACAAAAGACCAATGGCCTCGAACTTCGTCGAATATAAACCCAATGGACTATCACGTATGGGGTGCAATATTGGAGGCCTACTACGAACTTAAAACAAAGCTGAAAACAAGCACTGAACTCAAGGAAGCGCTTCATTTTATCTGGGGCAACCTGCCACAGGGACCGATCGACAAGGCTGTAAAAGATTTCTCAAATAAGGCGACTGGAGGCTGGTGTTGTTGATTGGAGCTGGTGGTGAACACTTCGAACATTCGCAGTGACAATGAAATTTTGGCATTTGATCGTTATTCAACTGTGTTGTTTCAACGATGTTATTAAATTGGTGTTGTAGCCGGAACATTTTTGAATGCTGAAAAATCTGTAGGCGGTCATGTTAAAAAGTCTGTAACTTCGTCGTTTTTTAACGGAATCAAATATTACTTGGCAGTTAGACGTAGAAGGTTTTAGCAAATAAATCTGTGAAATTTCAAATTAAAATTCTAAACGGTTGCTGAGAAAACAGCGAAAAACTTTAGGGGTCCACTTTTTTTGCCGCACCCTGTACACCGATGATCCTACAGGGTGCAGTTACACGTATTACGATCTACGTTGACTGGATCAGCGAGATCATCGCCATATTTCATTGATATTTCACAAGGTAGTGTAGAGATGCATTATGTTCTATAATAATCACATTATTGCAAGCTGTCTGCAGAATGTGGCAGTGAAAGAATTTTGAAAATCGGTCAATAATTGGCAAAGATATGGACAAAGGTAAAGTGGCACGTTTTTTCTGGCCCACCCTGTATATCCTCCACAACTGCAACATTATGATGATGTATTTTGTTAACTTTTGACGTAAACAACATTGGTCTAATCAATTACTTCCTGCATGAGGCCATGTCCGGGACAATTTCATCAAATTCGGCATGCAAGTTTCTGAGTTATATTGCACAGAAACAAACAGACACTAAAAGTAATAAATATGACATTACGAATTGATATGAGGTATGATGTTAGGATGGCCACGTTTTTGGTCCTTTGTGTTCTGTTTTCATGTTTCTGTTTTCATCTTTCCCCATCTTGACCTTATTTCTTTCAGCATTCAACTGTTTACTGCTACCTCAAAATGCACACTTGCTAAACATGTAGGTAAAGGATGTACAAAGAAAACCAATTTGGTTTCATCACTTCCGGCGAAAACGGTCGAAAATGAAACTTTACCCTATCAGACTGCTTAAACACAAATCAGTAAAACAACAAGAAAGCATAATTGTTGGTTGTATCGGCAAGGTTAATCAACAACAGGCCCGGTTAGTACTTGGATGGGTGACCCTCTCAGCAACCATCTTGGCATGTAACCAGCCACCCAGGTCAACTCAGCCTGGTCATCCCTCTACGGGCAGACACAGTGGGTACCAGTGAAAGCTGGGACATATGTACACAGGCACACCGCACCACGCACTAGCTCCATATCTGTGGTCTCAGTGTAAACTGGTGTCTGGCTGAGGGCTAAGGAAATGAAGATCAGCGCCGCCCAGTGTGCTTTATGGCTTGGGAAAAACTTTTACGTTGTTTACGTATGTCATAGCAATGGGACAAGCGATAAACAGAAACAATCTCATAAACATAACAGGATACAAACATCAGAACATAACACTGTAAACCAAATAACATCTGACGCTGTAATCAGTGACTTCTGTTGCAGTAAAAAAGAAAACAAGACAAAAGTTCAGTGACATTGGCAGTTTTCACCAATCCCTATCTAGCTGTCCAATATTAATTACATTTTGCATCTGAGGTGAGGTTAAAAATAGTACACGGGTTTTGTAGAAAATTTAATTCTCTTACCAGAGGTGCAAAAATTGTGAAAATTGATTAACATTTGGTAGAGTTATCGCCGATCATGTAATTTCCCGTTTTTCACTGACCATGCCTGTATATTCATTACTAGCCAATAACAAGTTTGAACACAAACACAAACGCTCACTGACTGCTAGCATAATGCATATGCATTACTCGTTAACAACGAGTTTGAATATAAATGCACATTCATTATTGGCCTCCAATACTCAGTAAAATGACAATAAATGCGAAGTCACCAGTAGCCAATCAAAATGTCAAAGTCTGCCAATATTTTGACATGCTGACACATTAACGCTGAACATTAGCTAATACAAAAATATACATACAAAACAAACTGAACAAAATTCTGCACAAATTTAGCAACATAATAGATACTAATTTTGACAAAAAAATAAGCAGAAAAGAAACATCATTTTACACTTACTCATTATCAAACTCAACATACTATTACTAGTATCTTGCACCAGAATTCTGAACGTTTACACTGCTGAAAAAAACACCGGAAAAAAGCATCGAAAAACGACAGTCACGTCAACACAACAGTCGATAAGCATCGCGATACTAATGATAATAAGTTTCGCAAAAATATACACCGTGGTGGTCCATAAAAAATGTGCCACTTTTATTTTTTGAATAGATCCACGAAAAACTGGCAGATTTTAATAATTTTTAACAGGCGACATCACGAAATGACTGCAGTTTTGGCCACCTTACATTAATACTGTTGCTACACTACCTAGTGAAATGCAAAAGTCGTAATTTGGCCGTTAATACTAGGTAGCGCATGCGGCTCAGAAGTGATTAACTGAATAGCAACAAACACGACTGGCAATTACTATTTATCAAAAGTCACAAGTGTCATATCACCTCATCTTTATCACAGCATGTGCTCAAAATGTCTTTCGCCAGCATGAACGCAAGCGCATAAACATCGATGCAACTCGCCAACAGCACGTTCAGTGACTTCATTTCACAAGGTAGTGTAGCAACAGTATTAAAGTGAAGTGGGCAAAACTACAGTCATTTACGTCAAGTTTTTTTGCGACGTTGCTAGCCAAAAATTATTAAAATCGGCCAATGTTTTATGGAGCTATTCAAAAAATAAAAGTGACGCGCTTCATTATGGACCACGGTGTAGAACTAAAACAACTACAAAAATCTACAAACGTAGTGTGGAAGCCACGCAATATTTGCTGACGAAGTGATTTCGTAACACAATTTCAAATATCAATCGAAAAAATTTAACAAAATACAATTTTTGCATTCACTTATTGACAATATTCTAAATGATATTTCTGATGAAAATTTATTTTTGAAAAATCACTTCAGAGTTTTTTTTGTGATTACTAAACTCGCACAGTCAGTGGAATCTTGAACTAGAATCCGCTGCAAAAACATTGTAAAATCGCCAGGAAAACAGGACAACAATTCTTAAATATTAAAAGACTGTCGATGCATGTTCATCGTCACAAAACATCACAAATGTCATTCACTGAGTTCAGCATAGGATTGCAAAATCCCCGGGTTTTTCTTTAAAAAAAACCCAGATCGGTGATATGTAGCATTCTAAAGCACATGGCAACTACACCATTCTGAATCCATTCGGTTCAACTGTTGCACTGTTGAACACCAAGGTCTCAGTCACAACAAAAGGGTTGACCCTACAGACTAGTGATGACTCGATATATCAAAAATAGCGATATATCATTTTTGATATCGATATAACGTATTGTATTGTATCGTTAAAATTATAATTTTTCAATATTTTCGAATACTTTTCATACATCGTGACATTTTTCATATATTACGGTATTTCAAGCCAAGCGTTTATAGTTTTTACAGTATTTGTAATGTTAATGATTTTTTACAGTGAATAACAGAACATGAAATCATCAATTGTTGACAGAAATTACAGAACACGATTCTAGTTCCATGATAATGTAATCGTTAATGTTTACTTCTGTTATTGTTATTCAGTGGCCCCATTTTTTAGTAAAAAAATATTGATATCGTATTGTATCCATATTGCGATATTTTGTAAATGCAGTATCGATATTATATCGAAATTGAAATCCTGATATCGAGTCATGACTGCTATCGATGTCTTAGTCGTAGCTCAAGGGTTGACCACACAGACGTTGATAAACTCTGACGATGATCAGACAGGCACATGAAAGTTGACCCTACTATTCAGGCCATAGGTAAAGATTGGAAAACGGATCAAAGAGGGACGTGTCCAAAAAGGTACGAGATCGACTCTCCGTTGTGGGTGCGACGAATTGCCTCCGCCAGAATCATAGATATGTCAATTGAAGGGTTCCATGGACATACCAGGTATATCCCAAAAATCGAGTTTTGGCTAGAAGGCAAAAACAGTTTGCACACGACATCGCACATATCATCGTTCATCAGAAATTCATAAAATTTTCACAGAACAACAAAGGTAGCAATTACTTTGCAATACCCAAATATTGATAAATTTGACCGGCAAAAACTGTTGAAATTTATTTAAAATGCTTTAAATGCAACATACCTGGTTTTTCCATGCAGAAATTGCTACTGCAATGCTGTGACATTAGTGGAATAACGGCGTATGTTTACTTAATACTGATAGCACCAAAGGCTGAATTCCAGCAAACACCAGGTGTGTTTTATTACCTGTGTTTTAATACAGCAACATATAACGGAAATGCATGAAATTAAACTTCTTGCATAACAGGTATGTAGAGTTAACCAGCTTAACTATAAGTTCGAGATCTAAATGCTGTCACTATAAACACTGTATGTCATTTTACATGGAATGGACTTAGTCAAATTTACTGTTTTTTAAGCAACGATAATTTCATACAACAAGTTATGTCATCATATCGTGCCATTTTTGTTACCTTTCTTATCACAGAACTACGAAAATCAGAGGTCGTAAACGTAATAACACAGTGTGCGTGATGTTGATTCAATGTTGTTTAAGCATAACAGTAAAATGTTTACCATTTGCATCTGAATCTTATACTCGTACATTACTACTTCTGCAGAGCGTACACCACATAACTTTTGCCTGTGAGCATACATACAGACGCGTGGCGTCATCTGAGTCGAGCACTCTGTCTGTCTGGAATCTGTGTCCCAGAGACATGATGCAGTATGCTTGCTTTCTCAGTCAATACACACACATTCATCTGTCCTTTGTTGCCTTTTCCAATACAATGACACAATTAGTGTGTCCGCATTTCTGGATGCCACAGTACCAGTTGAACTCTGAGCTAATAATTGTGAGGAAATTTCGCTTATTAGTGGTGTTGGTTAGGAAAAGTTCCTGTAAGACAACTTGTTTTGTGCTGAAGTCCGGGCAGTGTTTAGCCAACACCTTGGTAGCTTTGCTTGCATGACATTGCTCATGCGTCTTTTCTGACAGCTTTTCATCATTGACCGTCAAACATAACACAGGTACCACTGCTTAGCTTGTAGAGAAAGTTCAATTACGATCGATGGCAATATGTTTCACATATCAGCGGCGACATTCCATCTTAACGTGTGCAGCATGCAATCATGGGTTCACTATCAGTATCAACCACACAGTGCATTAGACGGTAAACATGGCAAAGGTGCAGCTGCGAAACGATCTTATAAACCGCAGTACAATGCTGGCTTACGTTAAGCATGTTGTCAAACAAAGCTGCAGGATTGTAATCTTAACTGATATGCAAAGCAGCAACAAGCAGTATCTGTGTACTCTGCAGCAAGTACCAATCAATGAAAAATAACTGTTCTAAACTATTATTACTGTGTAGAAGAGGCAGAGATGCTGTTGAGTGACAGAAATGACAAAGAGCGTTCTTACGCCTACTATGTCAGTCTTAGATCTATAACCCTTTGGTCGAAATGTTGCGGATAAAGATTACCACAGAAGTCAAAGACATCTACAATCTACATCGATGTTTTTTTTTGCCATCCACCGACGCCGCTGTATCAAACGGCGAGTCTGCTGAAGTCATTGCTAATTAACTCAGTTGTAATCACAGTCCACTAAGCCTACTTACTGTGGCTGGAGAATTTAACACACTCTTGAGATATAGAATTTGTATTAGACACATCATCTATATCAGCGGTTGATCAGCGGTTTCGACCGCGCTTTCTTGTCAAAAATGTGCTACGACGATATCAAGGTTGTTAGTTTAGCAGCAAAGACACAAAAACTGACCACAAAGCAGTTAGCCCATTTTACATACTCTGCTTACTATGACGTAATGGAATAAAATATATAAAATGCTGTGAAGACATAAAGAGACCATCTTCACAAAACTCCAGTTACATGAGCTTTGCTGAAACGCTTTTTATACAGTTAACAAAGACATCGATGTGCGTACAAAGTTTGATCGTTTTTAGCCGACCGTACTTAAGCAACGCTCGAACTATTGGCATGGTTGTGGTCTGTCTATCTGCATGGTTGTTAATATTGCAGTATTGCAATTATTGCAATAAATATTGCAATACTTTTTAGTATTGCAACATATATTATTGCAATACTGGTTGCATGTATAGTATTGCAAGCGGCATTGCAATACTTTTAGTGCTAAAATATTGTAGTATTTGGAAGCAATACTTTTTGATACAAAATACACTTAGATAATAAAGATGCTGTTTAATTACGCAAAGAATCGGTTCCTTTTTTGTCCTATAGCGCGAAAAAAGATTGAACGAAAAATAGCATGGCAACAAAACTTGTTTATTTTTTAAATTCTGGGTTGACTACCTTATGAGGCTGTTAACCCAAAATTTAGAAAAAGTGGTACACAGCAGCAAAAATCAAAATTTATTTTGGGGAGCGGAGAATGCAGTATTGCGAAAAGTATTGCAATAGTATTGCAATACTAACTTGAAAAACATATTGCAATCAGTATTGCAATACTTTTTCTCCGGTATTGCTGTTGCTATTGCAATACTTCTAGCCAGTATTGCTAACAACCCTGTCTGTCTGACCGTCAGTCTGTTTGTAACGGATGTACCCTGGCTAACGGGTAAGCCGTAAAAAAATCTTTTTACATGATTTATTAGCCACGTTTGTGAAACTCAGGCATGCAAAATTTTAGCAATCTACTATAAGGGAAACATGTTCAAATTGAAGGTTAAATAGACTGGGGTAAAATGTTACTATTAATCACTAATAGAAATTGACATACGCCCTGTCAGATTAGATGAAAATCACTGACCTCGGATGACATTGAAAGCCACTGACAACTAGTAGACCTAGAGTCGGTTATCCTAGCGACAGCTGGGCTTTATGTTTTGACATGGTTTTGGCGCTTAGAAACCAGTTCTATCTACAGGGTCGAAGTTTTGGCCTTCCCATTGACTTGGCACATTGCTTATACAACAGCTTGTTGCTATCGCACAAACCATGATGAATCTTTATTCGTCAAAGCAGACAGCAGACAATTAACCGGTGATACCGCTATAAGTAGGCCTAAAAGCTATTTTTTTAGCCGGGTACGGGATATGGAGCACAGCACCCCCCTGATTTTTTTTTTTTTTTTTTGGGGGGGGGGGCTAGAACCGCCACTGATTTTGACGTTTGGTCCTCATTCGAGAGAAACTTTAGGCCTACTCGTAATCCGCTCATCCAGTAGCACAAAATTTTGTCACGAAAAACTAGAATCTTTGTGGCATGTCATGCTAAAAATTTCGTACTTTTAGTTTGCAACGTTTTGACACTCGCTCTGTCAAATGCATACCTACTCATCCTCTTCGACGATCCTTACCTCCCGAGCACAGTACACCGTATTGCACACGTCTGCGACCGCATAACTACGAACTTCTCTCTAGAATAAATAATATTGATGAGTGCAATTTTATGTACCGTGTATTGTACAAAGACTGCTTTTAGTTGTTTTAGCATGTCAGTATGTTTTGCATTGTGTCTACAGCGGTTTGTTTTAATAAAAACTATCACTGTGACGGACGGACAGACGTACAGACGTACAGACGTAGCCTACACGCGGATGCCTTTACGAGAGCCAAAAAAGACGCGCTGTCGCACGTAATAATTAGCCTACGGCAGCAGACCTAGTAACAGTTGCTCAATCGATTGAAAGATATGCTTGACGTGTAAAAAAGGTAACAGCAAGATTATACTGACAGGCTGGATCAATATGCGCGGTGTCCGCTCTGTAGTCCGTAGTCCATCGTGGTCGTTTCGTTATAAGAATTTCGAATTTACGTACTTACTTGATGCCGATGATGGGGCGTGGCAGTGCGGAAGTAGTAAACAGTAAACATAAACACTTCAGTGATATTATTAGGTTTATTAAATTTAAGACATTTTAAAATTAGGATAACAGTTGATTTCTACGTACAAAACCTTACACTCGTCGAACAGCTGGTAAACTTTTTATTGACGTTTCACATGTTGTCATATCGGTATTGGTGTTTGTAACATATATTTTCGACATTTTTACAGCAGACTCTAACATTGGACCATTGGGTCACTTCACTTTTTGACTTAGACTTTCGCTGAGACTTTCGCTGAGTCTAAACTTCGGTCTAAGTACCTACTAAAGTCAAAAAGTGAAGTGATTTCGCTGAGTCCAAAAGTACCTACTTAGACCAAAGCTGAGCCGAACTAACCTGGCTAAAG
>Ga0209367_1012194_pt1 | contig 11287 bp, 8 predicted proteins | sample WorMetLIZISLAND2_FD_187412 | JGI IMG/M metagenome (GOLD analysis project Ga0209367, IMG submission 187412) | Marine gutless worms symbiont microbial communities from Max Planck institute for Marine Microbiology, Germany - Olavius geniculatus... ... | reverse complement strand
CCCCCATTATAGGCTCGCGCTCCATGCGCTCGCCATGGCCCCCTTTGATTGCGGCCCGCCAGCTGGTGGAAAATTGACTAAGTGGCCCGCAGTGTCAAAAAGGTTGGACAGCACTGTGCTAGATAGACAGAAATTTGTATCATCTACCGAGGTGCAATCAGTCGTTCTTCAGTGGCATGGACAGCAGCCAGTATCGTTTTTTTTTGCATCAGGCATTCAGAAGTTTGCTGACAGATAGGACAAATGTTTGAGCGAACTCAGATGATATGTTGAAAATGAAACACTAGTCTTTGGCATTTAAAGAGATGGCGTTAACTTGTTAAGTTTATTTATTGTTTTCCTTCTTATGCTGTTTATCACTTGCGAGTTAGGATAGCTTACTGGTGGGAAAAATAATATATGTGTAGACTGTGTTCTGTGAACAGATGACGTCACAGTAATGATGTCATCATCCAAAAAATTTCTACACATGTTCAGAATAAAATTTCCCACAAGACGTATATTTCAATTTTTTTAGATTTGGAAAATGAACAAAATGATGCTGTTTTGTAACTTATTTATCGAACGACCCTCGTATTAGTGTTATTGTTAAGAAATCCTGCATCTATTTATTGAAAGACTTTCATTTCTTGAAACAGTCTTGAAAAATATTAACAGTTTTGCCCGTTAGTGCAACTGGCTGGGGGTGCAGACCTCCTGAGCTGTCCGTGGATGTAAAAACGTAAAAGATTTAGTGATAATTTTTAAGCCGTTGACAACCACCTTGCATGGTGTTTTTGGTTCGGATGAAATAAAATTGCTAAATAATATTATCTAATACTTCTCCTTTTTCTTGGCGAACTCTTGCCATACTAATGACTTGTCGCCAGATGTCCTAATCCTTGGCCTTCCTCCCGGCAGTGTGAACTTCAAAGTTCTGGGGCTGGACGTCTTCATCAACCGTTCTGAGCCAAGTTGTTCTTGGTCGTCCAGCGGGTCTCCTCCAGTCAGCGGGTGGATGGAGCACGGCGGCTACGATGCGGTGGTGATCTTCTGCTGGGACTGTACGAGCTAGGTGGCCGAAGAATCTAAGATGGTGGGACCTGACGACTTCAGAGACTGGTGAACAAGAAGTAACATCTCGAACTGTCTCGTTTGTTGTATGCCTGGTATATGGCATCCGTGGAATTTTCTGTAGGCACCAGGTATCAAGTGCGTCAAGACGCTTACTTATAGTCTTGGTGATGGTCCACGTCTCGCACCCATAGAGCAGCACTGGTAGAATATATATCCTGTAGAGGCGCACGTCAGTGTCCGTATGTATGTCAGGCTTCCAGATATTCTTGTCAAGGAGTGAGAAGCAGTTCCTTGCAATCCCGATACATCGAAGTATCTCAGCCTCGTTTCCTTCCTTCGTGTTTTCAGCTGAAACGAAGTTACTCTATGCCGGGCCCGGTTAGTACTGCGATGGGTGACTGCCTGCGGGCAGGTAAACCATCTCGGTTCGAAGCCTGCCAGCTAGGTCGACTCAGCCTTCTACCCTCCGTGGGACGGTAAAATGAGTAGTAACTCGTTTACATGGGTTGCGGAAGGTGGGGATCTTGGTACAGCTGACTGGGGTTGCCTAGCCGGCCGCTGCGCCAGCCTGTGTCTGCAGGCTGCACGCGGTGGCCGTACGGGCAGGCGGCTCTGGTTAGTGACGAAAGCGCATTAGAGGCGTACATGTTTGCGACGATGCGCTATACAAATTGACACCTTTAGCTTTTTTTATTATCTAATACGGTCAAATTAAACAAGTCTTTTGCCTGCTGCTTTATCGTCGGCGTTTGAGAAATATGCCCCAGAGTCCAGACTCCCACACATTCTCTGCTTCTTGACTCCGCTGGAGACATCGGTTCCCAGACACCTGGAAAATTCCTACATCGTTGAACTTGTGGTTCATTGCAACGGGTTCCATGAGTGATTGTCACACTTATGTCGGGTTCCGCTGCAGCCAAAAAGTTGAAAAACACTGGTCTAGACCAAGCCCAGTCTATGGCCACCTAGCCCATGCGCATGTCTGCAGGCAATAATTGTGATAATGTTGGTATCTAGAAGTGGTGGCAGTCAGCAGCATTTTTGACAGAAGATGAGGGACTGTTGGTTGTTGTGTATCTTACTATAATGTACGGAAAGTTTCTTTGCTCGTCTGTTCGTCAAACCATCTGGCACTTTTTGTGTTGCATGGTCACGAAACCCGACCACGGCATTTGAGTTCTTGGGCCATAGGTACGGTGACGGCCCGCCATAGCCAGGGGCCGCCATAGCTACAATCCCATAGCCAACCAGGGCCGCCATAGCCAAGGGCCGCCATAGTTAGGGTTACGGTTGATGGTTAGGGTTAGGACCCCACATTCCTATAGGCTTCCCATAGAATCCCTGCTTGAGGAAAGGGGTGGCCGGAGGGGGTCGCCGATGGTAGCAAATGGTAGCTCACGCCCACTATCCTATAGGGTTAGGATTAGGGTTAGTGCTAGTGGGGTCCTAACCCTAATCGTAACCCTAACTATGGGGCCCCTGGCTATGGCTATATGGCGGTTGGCGGCCCTTGGCTATGGCGGGCCACAATCTTAGGTACGTGCGTCCCTACCTTGCCCCAACTTCTACTCACGGGCAGCCTGAGCGGGGGGAGGGAGCTGAGTTGCCGCATAACGGAGTGGACTTGCCCATTGGGTGGGAACTTTTTCAGTATCGGTAACGTTTTAAATGCTAACTAGTTGTTTAGATAGTAGATTCGTGCCACTGATCAGAAACGAGCAACATTTGTACATATGTTGATGTCATGTGATCTGGTAGGTGTACACAAGACTGGGGGCGATAATGGCGACGTTCTGGCTTTAATGCATAATGGTATGCTTTGCCACTTTTTGACACTTGTTGTGCTTTTAGTTTGAGAAAACACGATGAAAGTTGTAGAGCATTTGGTCGAAATGAGGTGATTGGATGGTTGTAATTATGGAGCTCACTTTTGTTTGGCAGTGTCCTGCGAACTACAACAGACTGGAACTTGAACATTTTCACGTAGGTGCAGAATGGTGGGTCGGTACAACATCAGAGGTGCAAAAAGCACTAGTTCTCCGCCTGCCTTTAGGAGTTATTTTTGATCAAGAGGTCATATGTTTGACTCTTGGTCGGGTCGTTGTCTGCCACCTTTTTTGGTGTTTTTTCCTGTGCTTGACTTCTGCCAGCTGTCTCCTCTCCATTTCCATGGCGAGAACAGATTGCAGACGTGATCTGTCCAACAAAAGCTATGTCTGCAGACGAGCAAACCATCTAAGTATATAATGAACCACCACTGTCAACTTTCCTTCCTGGAGTTGGTAAGTCGAATACTGGTCTGTCTGGCCTGGGTTAAGGATTTTCCCGTGTCGGGTGGCAGGTAAAGTCACCAGAGTAACGCTGGCATTTTGCTGCCCACTTTGGACACTTCTTGTCCTTGTCCTGGTGCTATATAGCAGATGATGCTTCGTAGCTCTCTGTGGAGAACACACTTATTAACCCTTTAGCCTTGTTACAGGTGAAATGTGATATGTTTTGGTGGTGAGTGTGATGCCGATATTGAGCGTTGCTGTGCAGCTGTAGAGCAAGCAGCGGAGAGACATTCCAACCTTGTACAGTTATATCGACAGTCGTCGTGGAACAAAACGTGAGTGAGCTTCACTTATGTCAGTTCTGCTGTTTTATACGCACGCTCTTCCCGATTCCCGGTTGGTGGCATGGCGTATTTGGTAACGCATCTCGGATGAGACGAAGTTACTCTACGCCGTGCCCGGTTAGTACTTAGATGGGTGACTGTCTACAGTACGGAGCCAGCCAACTAGGTCGACTCAGCCTTCTACCCTCCGTAGGATGGTAAAATGAGTACTGGCGCTGGCGGTGGTCAAGGCCATCGCTAGGGAAGAAACGGCGAGTTCTGCGCAACAGTAGGGCCTGTGGCCAGGACTGCAAGTATACTGATCCAGTCGGTTAACCCGGCTGACTTGGGCTGTATGCCGTCATGGGGATGAGCTCCCACACAACGGGCCTAGTTCAGCTTCGCTGCCTAGTGCCTACGCGAAATCTTCTTTTTCTTCCTGATTCCAGTCCATTCGAAATGTTTGGGGCGTCATGCACTAGTGAATCTATGGGACGCTGTTTAGGATGAACTTAAGAAGTGACTGGTAGAAGTCAGAAGCAGAACATTATCGACACTGCTATTAACGAATGGAGAATGCATCTCCCTTCCTGTGTTTATGCCAGTAGCAGATATTTTAAATATTTACTGTAAGCAGTTGCACGACTGGACGTATGGATAAACAGTCAGCCAAAGTGCCAGAAATTTAAACAAAATGTGCTAAATGTGCGTTATTTGAACCAAATGATATTGCATTTAATGAAAGTGTAATATTTTGCTTTTTCATTTTTCCCCAGGCAGTGCAGAAACTGATGTTGGGTGATGTGGAAACATAAATGGTCATTTGACGGCCAGTTGTGTCTGGAATATTTATACCAAAAATTATTAAAATCTGATAATCCATATTTAATTTACGATCACTAAATTTTGGTGTGTTTTTTTATGCCTCACAGCATATATTGCTTATTTAATGTGTAAACGAAGTCATATATAAGTATCAAGCATACGCAGGAAGGAAATGATAAGTAAAGATATAAAGAAGCATGTCATCCTATGCAGCCCATTATATATAATTATTATGGGGCCGTCCTTCCTAGAAGGAGGCCCCATCATGTGTTGATCCTGTCTGTCTGTCTGTCCATCTGTCTGTCTGTCTGTCTGTCCCGTGCCTCCACCTAGAGGGAAAACGAAAAAGCCTACAAATACCAAACTTGGCAGAAAGGGTCCCTGGGACACCAGCACCCCGTGGACCAATTTCAAGGTCAAGGGGTCAGAGGTCAAGGTCACGGCGACTAATTGCATTGTTAACTTCAACATCTCTATGTTTATTGTTTACTGTTTACATAGAGTTGTTGACAAAACCATAGATTACTTTGTACTTTTGCGATAATAGCTAGTGATGGGCAAATATTGAAATATTATTCCCTCCGTCTAACTCCGTCTAACACGTACTCAACTGCAAGGACGGCCTCATAGCGGGCGGCCCCTCAACGGCCGCACCCTCTTGTTGTTAAATTATCGGATCATCTCAGGCTGGCCATCCAATTATGGGTAAGTGTAACGAATACCAACAAAAGCTGGACATAAACAGACACACCAAGCAATGCAACGCACAGTATCTATGGTCTTGCAGTGTAAACTGGTGTCTGGCTGAGGGCTAAGGAAACGGAGATCAGCACTGGCTCCGTGGATCTTGTTGCTTGGGAAGGACTTTAAATTATATACGTTATCATTGTAGTAATGACTGCGTAAAGCTTGTTTGAATAAATTGCAGCTTGGAGACAGATCTTCAGTCGTTGATGAAGAACGTCAATAGTTCCGAGGGTAAAGTCAGCAAAATCTCACACGGTCAAAGGCCAAAGGTCAAAGGTCAAAGGCCGGCCTACAGAACCTCAGCCTTCACTCAAGTTTGTTCAGGGTTTTCACTAGATTCTGACTTGTTGATTACGTAAATTTTACCGATATTGTTTTCCCGCCAGGTGCAGCTGCTGTGTAAATGCTAAGTCACTGCCGTGGATTCATCAGTACGGTGGCACAACATTTTTCGTTATTTTCTAAAAGGCATTTTAAGTATAATTCAAAAACGTTGCTGTTTGCAGAGCAGTACAACAGTGCAGTGCATTTGAAATTTTATCATTTTTCTGCAAATGTCGGTTTTCAAACGTCAGAAGTCAATTTATGTGCGATGTTCTTGTTAAAAAATTTGTTGCATTGTATAACCAATTCATTGATATTGTGTTGTGTGTCATGTATAAACATAAATTTTTATTCGGTGGATTTGGACAGGATCCCCATGCTTCCCGGAAAGTCGTGGAAAGTTCTGGGTTTGTTTTCTTGAAAGTTCCAGGACCTGGAAAGTCCTGGAAAATTACTTTTGTCCTGGAAAGTCCTGGAAATTTAAGCTTCAGGCCTTAGAAAGTCCTGGAAAAAATGTCCCTAAAGTCATGCACTTTTCGTAGATTTAAATGGAAAGCAAGCAGCAATGGTACATCACCCAGTTTGTGTTGACTGTTGCTTACTTAAATACTGTATACAACGATTCACAATTTTTTGACTTGTTTTGCTCACTTAGGTATTTAGTTTTTCGTTATATATAAATGTGTGGGTTACGAGCAGGTCCTGGAAAATTTTTCATGGGGTCCTCGAAAGTTTGGAAAAGTCCTGGATTTTTTGTCAGTAGTAAAGGAGTGCGAACCCTGTGTCGACCAGCGAAGTTTTGTTGTAGCAAGTTAGTTTGTTTGTGCCGGGATTTGTGTTGAATTGCTGGTTATATTTCAGTTGAATTATTGCAAGAAATGATCGGTTTTTGCAGATAGTACTTCCGAATGTGATAGTGCGTATATGAGGTAGTTAGTTTACACAGCTCTGGTTGCATTTTGATAAGTGGCTGTAATGCTCTATTATGTACATAAATGTGTCTCGATCGATACGTTGAAGAAGAAGAAGAAGATTCCGCATAGACCTAGGCCTGTTGTGTGGGAGCTCATCCCCTTTACAGCGCTTTGAGCCGGCGAGGGCGAAGCCGGCGCGATGGCACACCTGCCCGCAGGCAGTCACTCACTGCAGTACTAAGCCCAATTAAGCTAGCATACAGCCCAGGTCGGCCGGATGGCCAGCTCAAGTTAACAGCCAGTGCCTTTAACCGACTAGGTCTGTATACTAGCAGTCCTGGCCACAGGGGCTAATGTTGCATAGAACTCGCTGTTTTCTTCCCTAGCGATGGGCGTGACCACCGCCAGTACTCATTTTACCATCCCATGGAGGGTAGAAGGCTGAGTCGACCTAGCTGGCAGGCTTCGCACTGAGATGTTTTACCTGCCTGCAGGCAGTCACCCATCACGGTACTAACCGGGCCTGGCGTAGAGTAACTTCGTTTCATCCGAAACGCGTTACAAACTACGCCACGTTGACTTACTGACTAATTGATGAGCATGTCAGTATGTTATGCGACAGATGCGGGTCGTTGCAAAGCGGACGTGGAGCAACATGGCACGCAACCGACACGCTCTGATGACGCAGGTAAATTCCAGTACTGTACTTTCAGCGAGTTTCCGTCTGTTGGTGCGCTAATTGGCCAGTGACGTAACAGTGGCAGTCTGAAACATTGCATTTGTTGGGTTTTTTCACTCCATCTGTGTGTGTTTCTCCATCCAAATGTGGTGCTTTTTACTCACGATGTCCATGGTGTGGTAAACCAGATTCTTCATCAAACTCACTGCCAGTCTACAAATAGTGCTAGAAATATGGTGACCTTTGTCTAAAAAACCTGGGCTTGTTAGCGAATAACAATACCGCCTCTCCAGCGAAAAGTCGACACATCGACATCATTCATCATCATTTCTGGCAAGCACCACTAAGAGTGCGTAGCGTCGAACGTAGACATCAATCTCCAGAGTGGACGGTTCTGAGCCAAGTCAACTGCATCTTCCATATTGAGGTCGCATGGACCAAGTCGAGGAAAACTGTGTCATTAATGTTGTGTTTGTGACAGTGCCGGTATTTATTACAGTGGTGCAAATGCTTTTTCAGCCAAGGGAGAGCCTCCATAGATGTATTATATTTGTATGAAGTTTTCATTGCTAAAAGGTTAAAGGTCCATGGCCACAGTCAAACTCACTCGCGCAATTTCTGTAGATTTAAATTAGACATTTAACTTCGCATATATAATATGTCGATTTGAGCTTCATAAATATATGAAATTAATGTGTGATTTCAAACGAAATGCGGCATTACGTTACGCAAAATATTCTAATCTATCACTGCCTGCGGTGACATGACTCTAGCGCATATAAATCATGAATATTAATTGCCTAGCCAACGACGTCATCATTCTAGGCTAGGCCATTAATATTCATGACGTCCATAGGCTAAACTCGTGACGTCACCGCAGACCATCATGGCGGCGCGTTTTCTACGTCGTTTTCGTAGATCGTCAACTTCAAAGGTAAATTTTTCCATGTTGACAAAACGCTGGGCGCCGATATTACTCTCAAAGTTATCAGAAAATTCTGCACTTTCAGGAAAGTGGATAAAATGTATATGTTAATTTTGGCGTCCACGGACCTTTAAAGGTTGTCTATAGCTGCAAGTGGCAACTCAGCTCATAGCTGTGGAGCGTCACCTGCCATATGCGATCACACAGTGTTACTTGCCACCTGACATATGTGAACGCTCCCCACATCAACCTCGGTCAGACAGATCTCAAATTTTCCTACCATGGAGGAATAGAAGGCTGAGTTGATTTTAGACAACTTCTGTTTCACCTAATTCTGGGTGGTGAAGTTCGAATGTAACATAACATGGCATAACACACTTTTATTGTTCTCGCGGCCACGATGGCTGGATTGAATGTATAATAGGCCGACAATAAAACATCGCATCCATCATAAAACATAAATGTCCAACAGCAACGTACTAAAAGTACAAAAATATGAAAAAAACTAAGCCTACTGGAAATTTTTAATGCAATATGGAATAAGAGAGTTAAAAAAATTTTTTTTGTTTGCTTTAATATTCTCAAAAAGAGTGTTGCATGTTGCTAGATGTTCTCTGCTGTGATCCTTGGTCTGATTGTTGGATCCATCTATTTTCAGCTCTGCTCATCTTGTGACTCTGGCATCCAGAATAGGTTGGTCTGGCAGAATCTTATGATAGAATAGAATTAGAAGTGATCAGGGAGATTTCAAACCCACGTTGAAGTTGGTGCCTCCACCTGGCGAATGCATCCAAGTCTTCTCAGTTGCCTAGTGGTAAATATCCGGAATCCACAAGAGGATCTGGATTGCCACCAAGATGTAACTGCTGCCTTTTTGGCCCATGCCTCAACCCACCTCAAACAATTTGCCAAAAAGCTTTTTTCTAACTTTTTGACTTATCTTCAGTGCAATGGCGGTAATTATCAGTATTGTTAGAAGCAATTTAATTCGTCTCATAATACTAATATATGACATATGTAAAATGCAAAGTGTAAAGTCCTTTCTGAACCATAAGCTTTGTAGGTCATCACTGATATTCATGTCATTAGCCTTTAGCCAGACACCAGCCTACACTGTGAAACTAGAGATCATTGATGCAGGGGTAGTGGATATTACAGTGTGTGCTTACCCATGGAGAGATAGCCAAACTAAAGGGGATGTCAGACGAACGACAAAGTCGGCCGACTTTTGTGGGCGTGGTTTAGTTGCCCAACAAAATCGGTGAACCATGACACACGGCCGATAATTTCGTCTGCTACTTCATACGTTATCAGCTAGCACAACAGCCGAATGCAGATCGCAAAATAATACTTGCATCACTCTTTTCTGCATCTAATGAACGAAAATAATAACAAACACAATAAATAACTAAAATAAGTATTCATCTTCCCTTGTAAACAGTCACCATGGCAACGAAAACAAAATTTGTTGTCCGATATACAAAAAGTTGGCCGACAAAATCGTCGAAGATGGAACGTGCTCCATCTTGGCCGAAAAAATTGGGCGATTATGTCACACGACAGATTTTTGTCAGGTGATTTTGTTGGCAGATAAAATCAGCCGATTTTGTCGTTCGTCTGACATCCCCTTAAGTTGGCCTGGGTGGCTGGTTACATACTGGCATGTTTCACTCATGGAACTGATGGTGGTCACCCATCTTAAGTACAAACCGTGCCTGCAATTGAGTAACTTTTTACATTAAAAGTTACTGATTATGCCCCGTTGCCACCTTCTGTCGTTAATGCAGACATAAATGCGTTATAGTGTCACTGTGATTGCTGTACAGAATTGGCGCGTTCTTTTTTATCGTAATGAACTACGTGTTTGGCAACATGTCCGCGGTGGATATCTTCATCAAGGAGCGAGCCATCTTCATGTGAGGCTGAATCTTTTCACGAAACCGTTACTGCAACTGTTTTGTAACTCTAGTGTTGCTTTTCCGATCGCCGTAATATTTGATAGATCTTGAGTTACTAACTTGTCGAGCATCCGTTTTTTTCATGCTTTTCATGATTGCCATTGGGTAGCTTAAGCTTTGAAGCTCAGTGGTCGAGGCATTGGATTTACAGTCGAAAGGTCGCGAGTTTGACTTCCGGCCAGTTCACTGGCAGGTTGGTAACAACTCTGGGAAGTTGTTCACACATGCGCTAGAGCTGTTTCCATCGCCAAGCAGCGTAATTTGATACCAGCCGAAGGGCAGTGATGCTCTGCAGCTGGGAGGGTCACCATGGGCCTGGCTGAAAGCTGTATGTGACCGCATCACCTTGAGAACAGGATTAGCTCTGGACTCTGTACTCATAACTTATTATGGCACTACAGGGTGGTCCAAAAAACGGATACCCAGTTTTATTTTTGGGATTACTTCGGTAATTCAGCACCGATTTTAACCATTCTTTCACTGTTACAAGCAGAAATTTATGGCGTGTAAACGTGAAGTTCTTCCACCCACCGCACCTTTATTGTATGACCACATTACCTAGCAAAACAAACACTGTCAAAGCTACAGTGGTCTCAGAGAACAGGGAACACATAAAGATATCAATTTCGTAGCATAAAATAGTTAAGCTTACTTACTTATTCGCAGTAGTGCCTTGTGACGTCATTGTTACGTCATATTGTGTTTATCTACTTTGTAAGTTTCTGCTTGTAACAGTGAAAGAATCGTTAAAATCGGTGTTGAATTACCGAAGTTGTCCCAAAAATAAAACTGGGTATCCGTTTCTTGGACCACCCTGTAGTTCTACCTTTGCCTTTATTTTACAAGTAGCTGAACGCAGACCCCGGAAGCCGACTTTTAGCCACTCAACCACGAACAGAACTCCGAATTTGAACTCGTTCTGGTGACACGCCCAAAAATCGAGGACGGTCTCATAGAAATGGCTACGCTTCAGTCCGGGGCATGCCTGTGATGATGATGAGTTGGTAGACCCAGAGGCATTATTATGCGGCCATCCTTCCTGGAAGGAGGCCCCATCATGTGTTGATCTTGTCCATCTCTCTGTCTGTCTGTCTATCTGTCCCGTGCCTCCACCTAGAGGGAAAACGAAAAGGCCTAAGAATACCAAACTTGGTAGGAAGGGTCCCTGGGACACCAGCACCCCGTGGACCAATTTCAAGGTCAAGGGGTCAGAGGTCAAGGTCACGGCGGCTAATTGCGTTGTTGGCGAAAAATCCCAATAAC